>Ga0172368_10005073_pt1 | contig 14915 bp, 9 predicted proteins | sample Lak11m_FD_114540 | JGI IMG/M metagenome (GOLD analysis project Ga0172368, IMG submission 114540) | Freshwater microbial communities from Kabuno Bay, South-Kivu, Congo - kab_022012_11m | ecosystem: Environmental > Aquatic > Freshwater > Lake | place: Democratic Republic of the Congo: South-Kivu...
CAAGCCCTCTCGCTGCTAAATCGGTAGCAATCAGCACGTTCACCACGCCTTCACGATAAAGTTTCATCACTCGCTGACGTTCTTTTTGATCCATTTCGCCATGTAACACAATGGCACGAACACCTGTGGCGCGAAGCGGATCACAAAGCGCGTCGGCTTGTGCGCGACTGTTTGAAAAAACCAGAGCTTTCTCAAAAGTTTCATTTTGCAACAGCCACGCGAGTAACTTTTGTTTGTGCGCGTTGTCATCGGCTAAAACAATTTGCTGCTCAATATGCGGCAATTCATCGCGCAAGGTATTGAGAGCGACCAGTTCATATTTACCTAAAACTTTTTCCGCCATTTTCAACACGCCTTCGTGTGTGAGCGTGGCTGAAAAAAGCAACGTTTGCCGACTGCTGTTGCAATGCCGCGCAATCGTCAAAACGTCCTCGCTAAAGCCCATATCAAGCATTCGATCAGCTTCATCAAGAATGAGCGTTTCCAAATCATCAAACGGCGCGGTGTCGAGAGTCAATAATTCTAAAACTCGTCCAGGCGTTGCAATGACAATCGCGGTACTTTTGCGGAGTAAATTTTGTTGTTTTTTGAAATCTTCGCCACCTGTAATTAAACCTGCTTTAAGCGATGTTCCTTCGAGCAATTGTTGGCATTGCAAAAAAATTTGTTGCGCCAGTTCGCGTGTTGGCACTAAAACTAACGCTCGTGTGCCTGCGTAGTAATTTGGATTTGTGAGTAAATTGTGCAAAGTTGGCAACAAAAATGCGAGCGTTTTACCGCTGCCTGTTTTCGCGCTAACAAGTAAATTTTTACCTTCCAAACATTGCGGAATGGTGCGTTGTTGCACAGGTGTTGGCGCAGTAAAACCGTTTTGATCTAAGGTTTTTTGCAGGGCGGTATGCAAGTTAAAAGTTGAAAAATCTGTCAAAACAGTCGTGGAAATTTCAGTGGTTTCAGTCATAACAGTGGAATTTAAAGTGGAAAATAAATCTACATTTTGCATGGTATTAGCTTAATTTTTCAGCAGACAAACCCGCAAATTCAAACAATAGCTCTACTTCTTTAGTGGTTAATTCATAGTTTTTGCCCATTCTCAAACCATCTGGTAACACTACAGGTCCATAACGCACGCGCATTAAACGACTAACTACCACATTTTGCGCTTCCCAAAGTCTTCGAACTAAACGATTACGCCCCTCACTCACCACAACGTGATACCACTTATTTGCGCCTTCACCACCCATAAAATAAATTTGGTCAAATTTTGCAACACCATCTTCTAATTGCACGCCTTGTTTGAGAAGTTCTAATTTTTCTTCAGGCACATCGCCCAAAATTCGCACTGCATATTCACGCTCAACTTCGGTTGATGGGTGCATCAATTTATTGGCAAGTTCACCGTTATTGGTAATCAGCAAAAGTCCAGAAGTATTCACGTCAAGCCGTCCGATTGAAATCCAACGCGACGTATCCAATTTCGGTAAATTCGCAAAAATCGTAGGGCGACCTTGCGGATCATTTCGGGTTACAATTTCCCCCGTCGGTTTGTGATAAAGCAACACGCGGGTAGGTTGAATGGCAAATTTTTCCCAATTCACCACCCGATCATTGAGTTGCAAATAATCCCCTGTTTTTAAATGCGTGCCGTGTGTGACTAAATTGCCGTTAATTTTTAAACGCCCTTCATCAATCCAGCGTTCAACTTCACGCCGTGAAGCAATGCCACCGCGAGCTAATACTTTTTGGATGCGTTCACCCGTAGCGGGCGTTACAACATCTACTTGGTTAGTTTCAGTAAGTTTTGTTTTTGAGGGAGATTTATTGTTATGACTAGATTGAAATTTTTTTGGAGACGATTTTTCGTCTTTAAAATTATTTTTTTTGAGTTGTTTTGTTTTCACGGATTTCCTTGAAGAATGTTGTACGATTAGCATCGTTCGTAGGTGATTTTTGAACTAATCGTTTCATTCTAACTGAAATTTTTGCAGAGTTATTTTATTGTGAACAAATTAACAAACATTTTCTTAAAAGCAGCAACGCTTTTATGTGCAGCCAATATCCCACTTTCTCACGGCGCAGAAGGCGGAAGCAGCCAGTATTTACCTGGTTTTTATGGTGATTTTGGTATGGGAATCACGCCTGAATCAGGAACCTATTTGAGTAATTTTTTCGGCTACAACTGGGCAGAAAATCAAGATTATGAAAGCTCGTTACTATTTGAATTACCTGGAATTATGCACGTCACCGAACAAAAAGTATTAGGCGGCACTTATTGGTTTGGCTTTTTCCCGTATGCGTTGCGAAATACGTTCATCGATAAAACGGGTGGCAGCAGACGTGAATTAGAAGGTGCAGGTGCAGGCGATATGTACGGCGTACCCGCTTTGCTATCGTGGAAATGGAAAGAACTTTCTTTTTTAGCATTTGAAGGCATTGTTGTGCCAACAGGTTCATATAGTTCAGATAGACTTTTAAACTCTGGGCGTAATGCGTGGACATTTGACCAAAATTTTGCCATTACTTGGTCGCCTGATGATGGAAAATATGATTTGTCGCTGAATTTTGGTTACATGGTCAATACGGAAAATAAATCAACTCAATATCGTACAGGCGATGAAGTTCACATTGATTATTCAGCGGGTTATTACATTTTGCCTGAATTAGGCGTTGGTGTGACGGGTTCTTATTATCGACAAGTTACGCCTGATTCGGGTTTAGGCGTGCCAGCCGATGCGATTGAAGGTGAATATAGCAGCATTGGCCCAGTGGTAAATTACACGCTCAAAATGGGTGAGCGTGATGTAACATTCACCGCAAAATGGCTACATGAATACGATGTGAACAATCATATTCCAGGGGATTACGCCATTTTGCGGACGAATTTGAAGTTCTAATGCAAATTGAAATGCAAGAAGACGTGGCTACCTTGATTTAGCTCACTTTCAATGCGAATTTCGCCATCAAGTAAGGTCATAATTTCTTTTGCCAGTGACAAACCCAATCCCGCACCTGGCACGTTGCCGCTTTTATCAACTCGATAAAAACGCTCAAACACACGCGGGATTTCTTCTTCACTCAAACCTAAACCTGCATCAATCACTTCAATTTCGACAAATTTAGAATCCTCACTTTGATGCAGTGCAATTTGCACCTCACCACCATCAGGTGAGTATTTATAAGCGTTATCTAAAATACAATGCAACACGCGCTTAAATTTCTCTTTGTCTATATTCAAAACAATTTCATTTTCAGCTGGCGCGTAAATCACTGACGTGCGATTTTCAGGAATCGTAAATTCTTCAACCGCTTCATCGAGTAATTCATTGAGCGCGTGAGGTTCAATTACAAAATCCGTGCCTGCACGTTCTTCAATACGGCTTAAATCGAGTAATTCACTAATCATGGTAATCAGCCAGGTTGATTGCTCGTGAACCATATCAATAATTTCAGGCTGCATTTCGAGTGGAATCATGCCACCTTTGAGCAATTCGGTGTAACCGTGAATCGTTGAAAGTGGCGTGCGAAGTTCATGCGTGGCGTGCATTAAGAATTCCGTTTTAATCCGATTCGCGGCTTCTTCTTTTGTGACATCATGCAGGAAATAGAGCTTGCCAAGTAATTCCCCCGAAGGCAGATAAATTTCACGCATTCCACACAATAAACTGGCTTGACGTGGACGAATTAACTCAACGCGATACAATTTTTCAGCATTTTCAAACGCACAAATTGGTTCATTGGCTTGTGTTGAAAGGATTTGCCAAAATTGCTGATTAGAAAGTTGCAAAATTTCTTTCGTTGGCAAACCGATAAATTCACTAATTACTTTATTGACCAGCAAAATTTGATGTTCTGCGCTGACTAGCAAATAACCGCTCGGACTGACATCAAACACCATTTGTAATTGTTCACTGCGTTGTTGTAACTGCGCGGCGGCAATTTCACGGGCGCGTTTTGCCGATTCTAATTGATTTCCCATGTCTAAAATGCCCGTCGCTGTTGAATCCAATTCTTGCACCGCAAAATCGTAATTTGATGAAATTTGTTTGCCTTGTGCAATTTGTGAAACCATCTCATCCATATTGTGCAGTGGCTCAGAAAGCGAAAAACTCATTTTTTTCGATTGACGATAAAGCATCGTGAAAAATACGCTATAAAACGCCAGCATCCCCGCAATCATTAGCCAAGCAATGTTATTTAACCTTGCAGAAAGTGCATTACTCGGTTCAAAAATGGTTTGCATTGGCACAACAACCAGCAATTTCCAATTCGTTTCAGGCACCGTTGCCCACGCTAAAATCGAATCTTGGGTAAGTTTAGTGTAACTAAAATCGCTGGTTGAATTTTTCAGTGATTGAGCAATATCAGGTTTTTTCAAATACAAGTTGTAGTCATCAGTGCGAAACGTATCCTGCTTGATAGCTTCAGTGTATTCGGAATCCGTCATGTTATGAATGTTCCAATCGTTTTCACCGACATCTGGCAATGCCAAAATTACGCCGCTTTTATCCATCAAAACGCCGTAACCATTCCAAGGAATTTGCAACGCTTTTACTTCATCGACAATCGTTTTAATCGTAATATCAACACCGACCACACCTTCCAAAAAGTCAGAATTTGTCAAACTATAAACAGGCGCGGCGGCTGTCGTCATCCAACCTTGCCCAGCAGGGTCAATGTAAGCATCTGTCCAAACGACACCGCGTGTTGGATTGTGTTTTAAATCTGCTTCGTAATAAAAATTATAAGAAGGAATATCCATTTTCGGCGGATATTGCGAAATCACATCAAAATATGGATAAATCCGATTCAGTGAATCGAAAGTATTGAAATATGACTGCCCAATTAACGAAAACGCTTCTTTTACCGCAATTAACGCAGGGTCAAGCGCAGCACTGTTAAAAGCTTTTTGTTTTTCTTTTTCACCAATGGGCATAAACCCACTGTAAAAAACGGCACTGCCACCTGTATCTTTGGTTGTGTAATAAACGCCGTCTTTACTCATGGCAAAACGTTTGGCATCGTCTTTTTGCCACAAATTTTTACCTGCCATCACTTGCGTGGTGTAGTTTTGTAAATAGCGAGTGGCTTGCGCGATGCTTTCAAGTTGCTGGTTAATACCCTCAGCTTCTCGCCTTGCTAAATGTAATAATTGTTGCTCCGCAACGGCTTCAATGGTTTTGATATTTTCTTTATTTGAGAATTGGTTACTTAAAAAATAAGTACAAATCAACGCAATTTCCACAACAAGCAACGGCACCAGTGACGTTTTAAAATAAGAACGCCAAATCCATTGGAATAGAGTAACTTTAGAATTAACGGTTTTTTGTTTCATGAGATGATTGCTCGTTAATAGGCTTATCTGTTTTTCTGTTAAAATTTCAAAGAAATAAAACGGCAAAATTTAAACAGTAAAATAAAAAATGAAAGTCGCCACTTTACCAGCAGATAAGCAAGTTGAGAAAGCAAATTTAGAACGTGAAAATGCACAGCTCAAAAAAGAGTTGCAGCAAATTCAAGCGCGTTATGAATTTGCAACTACTTCGTTTAATGATGGCATTTGGGATTGGGATTTAGAAACGGATGAGGTTTATTTATCACCACGCTGGAAAGAAATTTTAGGTTATTGTGATGATGAATTACCTAACGCGCTAACGACATGGATTGATTTGCTACACCCTGAAGATTTAAATTCTTCACTCGATAATGTGCAGCGTCATATCCAAGATGGTTCTGAAATGTATGAAAGCGTTTTTCGTTTGAAACACAAAAATGCTCGATGGATTTGGATTCTCGCACGCGGCAAAATTTTCCGTGATGCAGGCAAAAAAGCAATTCGTATTTTAGGTTCACATACGGATATTACACTGCTAAGAAAAGTCGAAGAAACGTTAGTTGAACGCAAATGCGAACTCGACGACATTGTTTTTTTATGTCCTGATGGGATTGTGACCTTTAACATTGAAGGCAAAATTAGTTCAGTAAATCCTGCTTTTTTGAAAATGACGGGTTTTAAACTTGATGAATTAAAACTGTTGGACAAAACGCAATTTGATCAAAAAATGAGTGATATTTGTGATACTAAACACCCTTACAATGGCAATCTTGTCGAAGATGAATCAGCGTTAATCTGGCTCCCGATTCAATTTGAACAAACGACTCCTGATATTCAATCGCAAACATCTAAATTTAATTTTAAAAATAAGAAATCACAATTTCGTATTTTGAGAATGACTAAACATTCTCATGATTTTAAAAATTCACCGACCATTATTTACTTTCGAGATGTGACGCTGGAAATACAAATGGATCAACTCAAAAATGAATTTTTATCTGTTGCCGCGCATGAATTAAGAATGCCCATTTCAAGCATTTATGGTTACAGCGAATTACTCATTAGTCGAGATTTTGATGATTTAACACGCCGTGATATTTTGCAAGCTATCCACGGACTTTGCACCAGCGTTGTGGAACTTATCAATCATTTGCTTGATTTAGCCAGAATTGAAGCGCAATGTGCCAATGCGTTTGAATTTGAATTTTTGCCGCTTACGCAAATGATTAAAGAAACACTTGATGATTTCAAAGTGTATGGTGATTTTCGCAAGGTTGAAGTGCATTATTTTGTTGATGAATCGGCGTTAATTTATGCAGATAAGCATGAGTTAAAACGCGCTTTAATTAACATTTTAAGCAATGCCATGAAGTATTCGCCAAATGGACAAAATGTTGAACTTGAAATCCGCACTCGAAATAACGCACAAAATACAGAGCAAATTGGCATTTTAATCAAAGACAAAGGCATTGGCATTGCACCTGAAAATATCCCCCATATTTTTAATCGTTTCTGGAGAGCAAATAATGTGAGCGATATTATTGGCACAGGTTTAGGAATGTCTCTTGTCAAAGAAATCGCGGATTTGCATCATGCGGAAATTGAAGTGCAAAGCGAATTAGGCAAAGGAACAACCGTTGCAATGTGGTTTCCTATTAAACATCTTTTGGAAAATGAAAAATTATGACCGCAAAAACAAAGATTTTACTTGTTGATGACAATGCTCAAATGCGAAATTTATTACGCATTACTTTTAGTTCTTATCCTGAATATGAACTTTTCCAAGCGCAAAGTGGCAAGGAAGCCATTGATTTAATTAGCGTGCATCATCCTGAAATTTTATTTTTAGATGTCATGATGCCTGGTGAAATCGATGGACTTGACGTTTGTCGATATGTGAAAGATTCACCTGAATTAAAATCAACTTTTGTGGTGCTACTTTCTGCAAAAGGTCAAAAACAAGATATTGCGGACGGCATGGAAGCGGGTGCAGATAAATATCTCACTAAACCTTTTAGTCCGCTCGCCTTGATTGAAATTGCCTCGCAAGTTAATTGTAAAACCAGTTAAATCCTGTTCATGCCAAAAACAAAACTTTCTCAAACTCGTGTTTTACTTTTCAAATTACGCCGCGTTGCGCTAACCGCCTTAAGCGTTGCATTTTTGATTAGTGCGTTACTACTCATCGCAGTGCAGGCGTGGGAATTACAAAACACGTTTGATGCAAGCATTCAAATTTTACTGACCGTTAGTTCGCTTTCTTTACCTTTTTTAATTGCCTTTTTTTACGCGCTACGAAAAACAAAATCGCTCGCGTTGCAATTAGAACGGGTGGTGAATTTAGAACAAACTGCTATTTCTGATGAAAAACTCGATATTGAAGCGCAACGAAATTGGCTAGAAAACGAAGTACGGCAACGTACGATTGAATTACATTTAGCCATCGAAGAAGCCAATGCGGCGAGTGCGGCAAAATCGCAATTTTTAGCGACCATGAGCCATGAAATTCGCACGCCAATGAATGGCATTATTGGTATGTCAGATTTGCTGTCAAAAACTGAACTTGATGATGAACAAAAAGGATTTTTAGGCGTTATCAAAGAATCTGCACAAGCGTTACTGGCTATCATTAACGATATTTTAGATTTTTCAAAAATTGAAGCAGGGCAACTTAAATTAGATATTGTTGATTTTTCGCTGGCGCGGGTTTTAGAAAGTAGCGCGGATGTTGTTGCAAATCGCGCTTATGAAAAATCGCTTTCTCTGATGACGTATATTGATCCGCGCATTCCAAAAACTTTGCTTGGCGACCAAATTCGCGTGCAACAAATTCTGCTCAATTTTTTAAGCAATGCCGTGAAATTTACTGGGCAAGGCGCGATTATTGCGCGAGCAACGCTCCTTTCTCAAAAACAAGAAACCGTTTGGGTCAGAATGGAAGTCGTTGATAACGGCATTGGGATTTCAAAACAAGCGCAACAACGGTTATTTCAACCGTTTTCACAAGCAGACAGTTCAACGACACGCAAATATGGCGGAACGGGTTTAGGGCTTTCGATTTCAAAACGACTCGCTGAAATGATGGGCGGCAAAATTGGCGTAGATAGCAAAGAAAACGAAGGTTCTACTTTTTGGATTGAAATTCCCTTCAAGGTGGCAAGTCAAGAAACCATTTCAGCCGCACAATTACAAGGAAAACGAGTTTTAGTTTTTGGTCACGATGAAGGTAATCACGATATTTATTTAGCGTATTTAGGCGCGTGGGGAATGCTGATTAACACGTCTAATCATTTAGACGAAATGCTGTTTGTTTTAAATGATGCGAAATCGATTTCGCAAGCCTACGATGTTTTACTCATCACAGAATTAGAAAGCCATGAATTATTAAAAACGGTTCAAGCGGTGCGAGCGCAATTTTCGCCAGAAGAATTGCCCATTATTACTTGCCAAGATGCCGTCAATTCAGCATTGAAAAAGACTTTGCTTGAAAATAAAGTCGCCAGCGTGTTGATAAAACCTGTTAAACAATCCGATTTATTTGATGCGATTGCGGCGGTTTTTTACGCGCCTACTTCTTTGCCAAAAGAAACTGTGACGATTGAAAAAACCGTTGAAATTAAAACACCTGAAAAAAATAGCGCGTTGATTTTGCTTGTTGAAGACAACCTAATTAACCAATTAGTGGCAACGACTTTGCTGACAAAAGAAGGTTATCAAGTTGAAAAAGCCAACAATGGACAAGAAGCGATTACTCTCTGCGAAAAACAAACTTTTGATTTAATTTTGATGGATTATCAAATGCCTGTAATGGACGGATTAGAAGCGACGCGCCACATTCGAGAATATGAACAAAAAACAGACGTAAAACGCACGCCTATTATCGCGATGACAGCTAATGCGATGAAAGGGGATAAAGAAATTTGTCTTGAAGCGGGCATGGATGATTACATTGCAAAACCGATTGATTCTGTCATGTTATTTGAAACACTCAAAAAATGGCTGTGATGTAGACGTTATGGAAAAACATCTTAAACTCAAACAATTTTCGCTGTGGTTTTCGTTTGTTATCACGCTTGCATTAGGCGCAAATGCCGCATTTTTGTTCATGATTCAACGTTCTTATGATGATGTCGTTTTAGTACAAGAACATCGGCAAAAAGCAATGGCTCTTGCTTACGATTTACGCCAAGAAACCGAGCAGTTAACGCTACTGGTTCGAGCGTATGTGAACACCACGCAAACGCGCTATTTAACTTACTATTACGACATTTTAGCAATTCGAGAAGGTGAAAAACCTTTGCCTGAAAATTACACATCAAGCGCGTATTGGGATGCTGTCATTGCTGGCGAAATTGAACATAAATTTTCTACAAATGCTTTGCCACATTCTTTGTCATCGCGTATGAAATTGCTTGATTTTAGTGCAGGTGAATTTGCCGCACTTTCTCAAGTTTCACAGGCAACACAAGCCATTAAAGAATTAGAAATGATTGCCTTTGCCGCAACGCAAGGACTTTATGACACAAAAACAGGCGAATTTGTTTCGGATGGCAAACCTAATTTAGTTTTTGCAAATCAACTCGTTCACAGTGAAAAATACAATCAACGCAAATCCGAGTTAGCGAAATCGGTTGGTTATTTTGTTCAAGCCGTTGATGAAAACACACGTCAAGCTATCGAACAAAAAACCAATGATTTGAAACGCTGGATTTTGCTTAGTTTGGGCAATGTGATTGTCGGGTTTTTGATGGTTTTATTGGCTTCAAGTGTTTTAAAACGGCGCGTTTTACAACCGATTGCTTTACTTTCTCAAGCAGCAGATAAATTAGCAAAAGGCGATTACTCAACCCGCGCAGGCATTGGGATTCGAGATAAATCGAAATATAAAGGCAGTGTTGCAGAATTGATTGCGCTAGGAACTGCCTTTAATACGATGGCGCAGGCAATTGAAAACGATATTTCCTTGCGTGACCAAAATCGTCATGAACTCGAACTGGCTAATCAAAAAGCCGAAGAAGCCACTCGCGCAAAATCGATGTTTTTAGCGAATATGAGTCACGAAATTCGAACGCCGATGAATGCCATTATTGGCATGGCATATTTAGCGTTGAAAACTAATTTAACGCCCCGTCAACGCGATTACATCAATCAAGTTTATAACGCTTCAAAAGCCTTGCTTGGCATCATCAATGATATTTTGGATTTTTCAAAAGTTGAAGCGGGCAAAATGGAACTCGATAAAACCGCTTTTGTGCTTGAAGATGTAATTGTGAATACGCTTTCGTTATTGCGTCAGCCTGCCAATGAAAAAGAAATTGAATTGCTCTTTCACGTTACCGACCCTTTTTTACTCGGTAAAAGTGGCACATTGCTTGGCGACCCGCTACGTTTAGGTCAAATTTTGACCAATTTGCTTTCAAACTCGGTGAAATTCACCCATCAAGGTTATGTGAAATTAACCGTAACATTGCAAGAGCGCACCGATGATGAAGTGGTTTTGCTTTTTCGTATTTGTGATACAGGCATTGGCATGTCACCTGAACAAGTGGCGCGATTATTTCAAGAATTTACCCAAGTTGATGGTTCAACGACACGCAAATATGGTGGGACAGGTTTAGGGCTAACCATTGTTAAAAAATTTGTTGAACTCATGCACGGCGAAATTCACGTTGAAAGCGAAGTAGGCAAAGGTTCAAGTTTTATTTTTACTGCGCGATTTGCACTCGCTAAAGGTGTTGCTCAAGAACCTGTTGTTTTAAACGATATTGAAAAATTGCGGGTGTTAATTGTTGACGATCAACAAGAAGCACGCACCGTATTAGCCGATTTACTTAAAACACTTAAAGTTGGCGCGGCACTTGAGAATGGCATTACTTGTGTTATTTCAGGCAATGAAGCGTTAGAAAAAATTAAACGTGCCGATGAAAACGCACAACCTTATGATTTGGTGTTAGTTGATTGGATTATGCCGTACATGGATGCGGGACAATTTTTGCAAACCTTGCAAGGGCTTAAACTTTCACATCAGCCTGAATGCGTTGTCGTTTCTGCGTATGATTCTGGCGTAATGCGTGATGCAGTAAGCGAAGTGAATGTGTCGCACTTTTTATCAAAACCTGTTTTGCCTAATGCTTTGCGTCATTTACTTGCAACACTGACAGGCAATGAAATTGAAGAAAAATGGCAAGAAAACTTGCACAATGTGAACGTGAATTTAAACGGAATGCGTGTTTTATTGGTTGAAGATAATCTTATCAATCAACATTTAGCCGTTGAATTGATGACGAAAAAAGGCGTGCAAGTCACGTTAGCAAATAATGGTCAAGAAGCCTTAGAACAACTTTCAAATCAATCGCCTGATTTTTATCATGTCGTTTTAATGGATTTGCAAATGCCCACAATGGACGGTTATGAAGCCACGCGCAGAATTCGCTCCGATTCGCGTTATGTAGAATTACCGATTATTGCCATGACTGCACATGCGCTGGTTGAAGAGCGTGAGCGTTGCAGGTCAATTGGTATGAATGGACATGTGAGCAAACCCATTGACCCTGATGATTTTTACAACGTTTTAGCGCGTTATTACACTAATGAAATGGATATACCCATGCAAATAATTGAGCCTGCGCTCGAAAATTCAGATGTTCCCGATTTTGCAAGAAAATTATTACAAATTGAAGGATTAAGCGCGTTGAAAGCGGTTAAGCGTGTCGGTAATGATTGGACGCTGTACCAAACCATGCTATCAATGTTTATTGCCGATTTTTCAAATTGCAAAACCACTTTTTCACAACTCATTAACAGCGGGAATTGGGAAGAAATTTATCGCACCGCACACACTTTTAAAGGGGTGACGGGAACGCTAGGGTTAAATGAAATTTCTGAAATCGCTTTAGAATTTGAATTGCAATGTAAAAAACAAGACACCATTCAAGCCTTACAAATTTTGGAATTGCTCACGTTAAAACTCGAACCTGTGTTAAATGAATTGCAACAATTTTTTGCCGCGCAAAATCCCGAAAAAACCAAATCTTCAGATTTAGAAATCGCTGAAAATTTAACGGGTGAATTGCCCGTTTGTTTGGAAAAAATCATCGCACTTTTAGCCGAAGGTGATGCAGAAGTGATTGATTTATGGGAAGTTCATCATCACGAATTTGAAAGCGTTTTAAACACTCAAAATCTACATAAAATCGAAATTGCGTTGCAGAATTTTGAATTTGATACGGCACATGATTTGCTGATTGCGTTGCAAAATTCCAAATCTGGAGAATAAAAATGAACATTTCGACCGAAACCAAACGTCATACATTACTAATCGTTGATGACACGCCAACGAATTTAAGTTTGCTCTCGAATTTATTGCGTGATGCTTATCGCATTAAAGTCGCAAATTCTGGCGCGAAAGCCTTAGAACTCGCTTTTTCTGCGCCACCTGATTTAGTTTTGCTGGACGTGATGATGCCGAAATGGATGGTTACGAGGTGTGTCGGCGTTTAAAAACCAATGAACTCACGCAAACCGTTCCCGTTATTTTTCTCACGGCTAAAAATGAAGTCGAAGATGAAGAACTTGGTTTTTCGGTCGGTGCCGTCGATTTTATTCACAAACCGATTAGTCCGCCGATTGTGATGGCGCGAGTAAAAACCCATTTAGAAATGAAATCATGGCGCGATTTTTTACAAGACCAAAATGTGTGGTTGCAACAACAAGTTGAACAGCGACTTTCTGAAATCAATCATTTGCAAGATGCGTCAATTCAAGTGATGGTTTCGCTAGCGGAATTTCGTGATGAAAACACAGGCAATCACATTCGCAGAACCCAAGAATATGTGCGCCAACTCGCGCTTGAATTATCAAAATTACCCAAATATAAAACCTTACTCACGCCACACTATATTCAACAATTGGCAAAATCCGCGCCTTTGCATGATGTGGGAAAAATTGCCATTCCAGACGGAATTTTATTAAAACCAGGTAAGCATACGCCCGAAGAAATGGTGATTATGCGAACGCACGCGCAACGTGGCTACGACATGCTCAAACAAGCAGGGCATCAAATGGGCGAACATGGCGAATTTTTAGCGGTGGCAATGGAAATTGCAGGCGGGCATCATGAAAAATGGGACGGCAGTGGTTATCCAAAAGGGTTGAAAGGTGAAGAAATTCCCCTTTCAGCGCGGTTGATGGCTCTTGCTGATGTGTATGACGCATTACTCGATACGCGCCCTTATAAAAAACCGATGACGCTAGAACAAACGCTTAGCATTATTCTCGAAGGTAAAGGCACGCACTTTGACCCAGAAGTTGTTGATACCTTTTTAACGATTCAAGATGATTTTGCGCGAGTTGCCAAAATGTGGGCTGACGAATAATGCGCCGTTATTTTCTCATCGCCGCTTTGATGTTGAATTGCGAAAATGCCAACGCGCTCGATTTTTCCTTGTTTGATAAAAAAGTGTCGCTTTCAGGTTTTGCCACGCTGGGTTACGCGCAGACTGACCAGCCTTATCACTATCAGCGTTATTTAAGTAATGATGGTTCATTTTTTCGAGATTCATTACTAGGTTTACAACTCGATGCACAATTAACCGATACGCTGAGTGTGACCGCGCAAGGAAAACTCGCCGCTTCGGCTGAAAAAGATCATAGTTTTGACACTACGCTCACATGGGCATTTTTTTCATGGCGACCGACAAACGATTTACTGTTTCGTGGTGGACGACTGCGAATTCCGCTTTATATGAATTCTGAAAATATGGATATTGGCACTACGTTTGATTTTGCTCGTTTGCCTGCTGAAGTGTATTTCACTTCGCCGATGAATAATGTCGATGGACTTTCATTTAATAAAACGTGGGAAGCCTTTGACGGTGAATTTGGTTTTGATGCTTATGTGGGGACATTAGAACCTTTTTTTAGAATTGCACCTTATAGTTATGGTGCGCTCAATTCTGACGCTTATTACATGCCGATACGCACCAATGTTTACGGTGGCGCGTTGACATTTCAACATGAAGAAAATCGTTTTCGTATCAGCGTGCATGATACTTACAACGTGCGTTTAGATGGTGGCAGAATGCGTGACGATTTGCCATTTGTGCAAATTATGCCGAATGTGGGTTATTACAAAGTGGCGGATAACATGGCAGGTGCGCCAATTCCTAGCCATAATCAACTGCACACCATTATTTATACCGCAGGGATTGATTTATCGCTCGGTTACGATTTTCGCTTAGTGAGTGAGTTTGTGCGCCGTGATGTTTATAACAGCTTGGTTTCACCTGATTCACAAGGCGGTTATTTGGCGTTATTTAAATCCATCGGCGATTTCACACCTTACGTTAGTGTCGCGCATTTACAATCAATGGGAAAAATGCTGGATTTATATAATCGCGTTAGTAAAAACAGAATTCCCGCCATCATTCCTGGCGCGGAAAGTTTAAATGCCATGCAACGCGCAGGCTCGGTGGGCATTTTTGCTTATGACCAAACCACATGGGCAGTTGGCACGTCTTATAACGTGAATCCAACCAATAAAATCAAAGCCGAATGGGCAATTACGCAAACACATGATGTTTCC
>Ga0172368_10005074_pt1 | contig 14914 bp, 12 predicted proteins | sample Lak11m_FD_114540 | JGI IMG/M metagenome (GOLD analysis project Ga0172368, IMG submission 114540) | Freshwater microbial communities from Kabuno Bay, South-Kivu, Congo - kab_022012_11m | ecosystem: Environmental > Aquatic > Freshwater > Lake | place: Democratic Republic of the Congo: South-Kivu...
CGGGGGGTGAGGGCGGCCGGCCGGTCCGGACGACCCGCCGGATGGACGGCTGCTCCAAACACGAGTGTGCGGGCCTTCACGTTCCCGGAGCGTGCCGGCATGCCCGAGCTGCGCATACTTCTGCAATGATTAGTAACACCGCGCCGGATCTCGGCAAACTCGAGCGCATTCCGGTCGAGAGCGGCATCGGCGGTGCCACGCAGGTCCGGCGCGCCGCGGCACCGGACGCGCTCGGTGTCTTCGTCGGGTCGCTCGTCGGGCTGGATCGCGAGGCCGCAGTGCGGGCGTTCGACGCCTTCGTGCAGGGACGGCGCCGGACGGCGAATCGGAACGAATTCGTCGACAGGGTCGTCGATCAGCTCGCCGAGGACGGCGGTGGCGCCCGAGCGGCTCTGGGAACCGCCATTCACCGACGTGGCCCCACGCGGCCCCGAGGGAGTCCTCCGGTCGGCGGCCGTGACCGATCCGATGGCTGTTCCGGTACGGATTCGAGCGACGGCTCGTGCCGCGTAGAAGCCTTCGCCCGCCGCCCGTGTCCGCCCGCAGGCGCGAAGCCGCCCGCACGCAGCACTTTCGCCGCCAGCGAGCTGAGCCCCAGACCCCGCAGCCCCTCGGCCGTGACGCGCCGCACGCCGTCCGGAACCGCGTCCGCCTGCGCCGCGAAAACCTCGACCTCCACGTCGCGGTGCGTCAGGGTCTGCTTCACGCTTCCGACCGCCGCCGGCGTATCCGCGCCGAGCGACGCTGCAAGGCGCAGCGCCGCCTCCGACGCCGACTGGTCCAGCCCCGCGGCAACCGACGGCGGCTCCCACAGCCCGCCGAACAGACCTTCTGCCTCGCGGCGGACCATCCACACCGCGTCGCCGTCCCGCACGACGATCGCCGCCAAATGCAGCCGCGTCCGCTCGCGCCGCCGCTTCGGCAGCGGGAAGCGCGACGGATCACCCTCCGCCGAGGCGACGCAGCTCGCCCGCGCAGGACACACGAGACACGCCGGCCCCGCAGGCGTGCAGATCGTGGCTCCCAGGTCCATGAGCGCCTGGTTCCACGCGGCGGCGCGGCCGCCCGGCAGGAGCGACGGCGCCACGGCCTCGGCGAGCTTCTTCGCCTCCTCCGCCCCGGCGCGCCATCCCAGCAGGCGGCACAGCACGCGCGCGACGTTGCCGTCCACCACCGCCGCGTCCAGCCCCAGCGCCAGCGACCCGACCGCCGCGGCCGTGTACGGACCGAAGCCCGGAAGATCCCGAAGTTCCTCGAGATTCGCCGGGAAACTTCCGCCGTGCCGCTCGACGACCGCCCGCGCGCAGCGCAGCAGGTTCCGGGCGCGCGCGTAGTAGCCGAGGCCGCTCCAGAGCGCGAGCACTTCGTCGTCGGGCGCCGCGGCCAGCGCCCGCACGTCGGGAAAACGCGCCTGGAACCGTTCCCAGTAGGGCACGACCGTCGCCACGCGGGTCTGCTGCAGCATCACCTCGCTGAGCCAGATGGCATACGGGTCCCGCGTGCGGCGCCAAGGCAGGTCGCGGGCGTTCGCGGCATACCAGGGCAGCAGCGCCGCGTGCAGCGCCCCGGCGGTGGGTGCGGGTCGTTTCACAGCGGAGCGTCGGCGGCGCGGCGGATGCGAGCCCATCCCCGAGGCGGCCAGGCCAATGCCTGGCGGCGACCGTGCGAGTCGTCCACGCGCACCGCACGCAAGAGCACGCCCTCGGACGGATCCGGCGCGAGCGTCGCCCACGGAACCGAGATCTCGGCGTCCCACTCCTCGTCCTCGTCGGTGGCGGCGTCGAGCGTGCCGTCGGCGAACACGCGGGCCGTCACTCCCGCCGGCGCCTGCACCCCGCCCGGCTGCAGGAAGACCTGCAGCGCGCCCAGCGTCACGACCGCCGAGTCGCCGCCGGCGCGGCCCGCGGGCGCGGCGGCCGGGTGCAGATCGGAATCCGCGCACAGGAGCGCCACGTGCAGATCCACTCCGTCGGTCGCGAGGCGCAGCTCCGTGTGAGGCCGCGATCCGCCCGGTCCCTCGAACACCGGCGATCGGAACGCGAGCGGCCACGCAGCATCGTCCAGACGTCCGTCGAGCGCGATCCGCCCTGTTTCTCCCTGCAGGGAGGCGAGCGTCGCCTCGGCGGCCACGAGCGGAGGAAAGGGCGGAGGCGCCGTCGGAGCGGCCCGGCATGCGGCGAGCGCCGCAGCGAGCGGCACGAGCCGCGTCACAGCTCGGACCCGTCGGCGCCCATCTCGAAGGTGTACGTCGCGCGGCCCGTCGCCAGCTCGTAGTTCGTCACGACGAGCGCTCCGTCCGCACGCTGCGACACCACGGCGAAGCCGTAGCCGGTGTTCGTGGTGAGCGGCGCCCCGCCGTTGCCGACGATGACTTCCTTGGTCCTAGCCGGGTGCAGAAACGTGTGCGCGTGGCCTTCCAGGAGCATCGACACGGGGTGGCGCGCGATGCTCTGCTCGGACGGCGTCGTGCCCGGCGCGTCGGTGCCGATGGCCGGCACGTGGCGCACGACGAACGTGTAGGTCGTCGGCTGCGAGAGCTGCTCCTCCAGCCACGTGCCCTGCGCGGGGCTCCAGGAGTTGGACGAGACGAACACGAACTTCGCGGTCCAGGAGCCGTCCGCGGCGTCGACGCGCCGCGCGAACCAGGTCTTCGTCTCGCCGATGGGAGCGAGCAGCTTCGCGACGTAGGCCTTGTAGCTGTTGGTTTCGCCCTTGGCGAGGCCGGGGCCGCAGTTGCTCTCGGTGTAGCCGTCGCACTCGTGGTTGCCGTAGGCGGGCCAGAAGACGCCGGAGAACGACGCGCGGCACTCCATGTACTTGTCGAACTGCGCGGCGGCCTCGTTCCCTCTGGGCTTGGCGAACACGAAGTCGCCCGTGGCGACGACGAACGACGGCCGGGGCTGTGCCGCCTCGATGGCGCGGAACAGTCCGCGCGCGACGTCGACGGGGTAGTGCGCGGTGTCGTCGACGAGCGCCGGGCGGGTGTCGCCCATGACCGCGAAATGCAGCCGCGACACCTTGCCGCCGGTGCGCCCGTCGAGGGCGGTCGTGACGGCGCCTCCGACGCGCAGCGCGTCCACGTGGGGCGGTCCGGCGCACGCGGCGGGCGGCGCGGCGCACAGGCAGCGCTGCGGATCGCACCACCACTGGCCGTAGCAGCCGTTGGCGGCGCAGGTGCGCCCGGGCGAGCAGCGGCAGCAGGTGCCCGCGGTTTCGGGCGGCGACCAGGTCTTGCACGGGTCGACGGGATCGGTCTGCGACGGCGGCGTGCCGCAGGCCCCGTCGCGCGCGAGACAGGCGCGCACGCCGGCGCCCTCGGCGGTCGTGGAGTCGGCGCACGCGTCGTCGGGCGAACACTCCGCGTCGGTGTCGCAGACCCGGGCGCACACCGCGTCGCCGGCCATCTGCACGCAGCGCTCGGAGGCGCAGTCCTCGTCGGACACGCACGGTTTGCAGGTGGAGACGCCCGGTTTCTTGGTGTCCGGGTTCGCGGGGCACGCCGCCAGAGCGGCCGCGAGAGGGAGGAGCAGCCGCATCGGCACGGGGCGCGTCATCGCGCGCGGAGTGTGGCACGGGGTCGGCACACGGGCAACGCGGGCGCCGGGCTGGAGCGCGTGACAGTTTCCGGGGGGACCTGTGGAAACGGGTGGGATGGGCAGTCCGTCCCGCGCGGCACTGCCTTCGGATCGAGCACCTCGACGGCCGCGCGGGACGGCTGCCCGTCCGCCGGCAGCGGTCGATCGAGCGATCTTCGGCCGGTCGTCTGCGTCGGACGGGCAGCCCACCGTGCGCCGCGAGGCCCGCACTGCCAACAGGCCAGGTCCGTGGCGCGGCGCACGGCGGGACTGCCCATCCCACCCGCTCGATCGGGGGCCCCCGATTCCGTTAGGCACCCGGGTTGCCGCCCACCGCCGCCCCGAAGCGGAGTATCGTGCACACGAACACGCCCCGGAGGACCGCTTGGAAAAGGACCGCGAACCGCCCGCCGCTCCCGGCAGCACGCCGTCGCTGCTGCCCGTCGTCGCCGAAGACATCCTCCCGGACTTCCCGCTGCCGCCGGACCTGGAATCGGTGCTGCCGAAGGTCGGGCGCTCGCCGGCGGGCAAGGGCCAGGCGGAGCAGTGGGTGCGGGCGTTCCTGGAAACCCTCGGCACGATGAGGCGGGCGCGCGCCGCCTTCGAGGCGAACCGGGCGGCGTTCGAGTCCAACGAGGGGGCGCTGGCGCACACGGCGGGCACGTACCTGCTGGAGCTGCGCGGCCACCAGGCGTGGGAGGCGCTGGACCTGAAGGGCCAGGGCGCGCTCTGGAGGCACGTGGGCGTCAAGGAGCGCACGGCGCGGCGTCTCATGTGCTTCGCCCGCGTCGCCACTGAGAAGACGGCCCCGCTGGGCGTGCGCAGGTGCATCGCCGGCTGGGCGCTCGCCCGCGCGCTGGGGCTGGAGGGCGTCGAGGATCTGCTGCCGAAGGGACCCGACTGGAAGGAGCCGCCCGAGTGGGCCGCGAGGCTGGGCGGGGCGCCGGTGGACCTGGAGAACTCGACGGCCGAACGCGTCGAGGCGCTCCTGGCGCTCGCGACGCGGCCGCCGGAGCTGCCGGCGTCGGGGCGGGTACAGGCGCTCGTCGAGCGTCGCTCGCGCGCCATCGAGGCGGTCGCGCGCAAGAAGCCGGCGCTGAAGCCGCTCACACCCTCGTCGTTCCAGTATGCCGGAGAGGCGAGGATCCGACACCAGCAGCCGACGACCGCGGAGCAGTTCGACGCGCTCTCGGCCATGTACTCCGCGCTGGCGCGCGTCTGACCCGCGTCCGGAGAAAATGTTCCAACATTTTTTCCTCAACCCCGCGTTTCGACTGGGTTTTACCGACGCGGCCACCGTGGCCGCGCAAGGATTGCGCGGGCCGGGAGCCGTCCGGCGGGGAGGGGTGGCCCGCACGATCTGCGACCGCCAGGACGGAAACGAGGGTTGGGCTTGGGCACGGATCGCCGCCGGACGCCCGCGCCGCGTGTGGTAGCGTGCCGCACCTTGCAGGAGGCGCGCGGCGCATGCTGACGGGCGAAATCCGCAACCAGGTCGACCGCATATGGGACGCGTTCTGGACGGGCGGCATTTCGAACCCGCTGGAGGTGATGGAGCAGATCACGTACCTGCTGTTCCTGCGGCGGCTCGACGACCTGCAGACGCTGGAGGAGAACAAGACCGCGCGGCTGCGGCGCCCGGTGGAACGACGCGTCTTTCCGGCGGGAAAGGACGCGAAGGGGCGCCCGTACGACGACCTCCGCTGGAGCCGCTTCAAGAACGCCGCGCCGGCCGAGATGTTCGCGGTGGTCGGCGACCACGTGTTCCCGTTCCTGCGCACGCTGGGCGGCGACGGCTCGACGTACGCGCACCACATGAAGGACGCGCGCTTCACCGTTCCGACGCCTGCGCTGCTGGCGAAGGTGGTGGACCTGGTCGACCGGGTGCCGCTGGAGGACCGCGACACAAAGGGCGACCTGTACGAGTACATGCTGGGCAAGGTCGCGACCGCCGGGCGGAACGGCCAGTTCCGCACGCCGCGGCACGTCATCCGGCTCATGGTGGAGCTGACGGCGCCCGTGCCCCGCGACGTGCTGTGCGACCCGGCCGCGGGCACGTGCGGCTTCCTGATGGTCGCCGGCGAGTACCTGCGCGAACGCCATCCGGAGATCCTGCGCGACGCCGCGCTGCGCGAGCACTTCCACCAGCGGCTGTTCCACGGCTTCGACTTCGACAACACGATGCTGCGCATCGGCAGCATGAACCTGCTGCTGCACGGGGTTGAGAACCCGGACGTGCGCTACCGCGACTCGCTGGCGCAGGACCACGCGGGCGAGGAGGAGAAGTACACGGTGGTGCTGGCGAACCCGCCGTTCGCGGGGTCGCTCGACTACGAGAACACGGCGAAGGACCTGCTGGACGTTGTGCGAACGAAGAAGACGGAGCTGCTTTTCCTGGCGCTGTTCCTGCGCCTCTTGAAGGCGGGCGGGCGCGCGGCGGTCATCGTGCCGGACGGGGTGCTGTTCGGCTCGTCCAACGCGCACAAGGCGCTGCGGCGCATCCTCGTGGAGGAGCAGAAGCTCGACGCGGTCATCTCCCTGCCGGGCGGCGTCTTCAAGCCCTACGCCGGCGTGTCGACGGCCATCCTCGCGTTCACGAAGACGAACAGCGGCGGCACGGAGCACGTGTGGTTCTACGACGTGGACGCCGACGGCTGGAGCCTCGACGACAAGCGCACGCCGCTCCTGCCCGAAGAGAAGCTGGGCCCCGTGCCGTGCGAGGCGCTCGCCGACGGCGAGCACGCGAAGAACAACCTGCCGGACGTGCTCGCCCGCTGGCGCGAACGCGACGGCGCCGAGCGTGGGCGCCCGCGCACCGCGCAGAGCTTCTGCGTCCCGAAGGCCGACATCGCCGCGCAGGGGTACGACCTGAGCGTCAACCGGTACAGGGATGTCGTACACGAGGAGGTGAAGCACCGGGCGCCGAGGGAGATCCTCGCAATGCTCGGCGGGCTGGAGGAGGATGTCGACGGGGCGATGGACGAGCTTTCGAGGATGTTGGCGTGAGCGCGTGGGGTCAGGCACTTCTTGGCGAGCTTGCGGTCATCGACCGAGAAATCGTGCCTCCCGGCGCCATCGCCGCCGGAACGCGGTACGTCGGCCTTGAGCACATTGAGGCGGGTGGCCTCGCCATCGACTTCCAGGCGGTCGAGGCGGGAGAGCTGGCGAGCACCAAATTCGCGTTCAACAAACGCCACGTTCTTTACGGCAAGCTGCGGCCGTACCTCGCCAAGATCGCATTGCCGGAATTCTCGGGCATCTGCAGCACCGACATTCTGCCGGTTCTCCCCGGGGACCGGCTTGACCGCCGGTTTCTCGCCCACTTCCTTCGGCAACCGGCAACGGTCGCGCTGGCCGCCTCGCAGGCAGTCGGCATCAACCTGCCCAGGCTTTCCCCTGATCGGCTCGCGCAGATGGTGATCGCGTTTCCGCCGCCGCCAGAACAGCGCCGCATCGCCGACATACTCGACCGCGCCGAGGCGCTGCGCACGAAGCGGCGCAGGGCGCTGGCGCTGCTGGATGAACTGCCGGAGGCCGTGTTCGTCGAGATGTTCGGCGCCGGTCGCCACAACTGGGGCGTCACGCCGCTCGGCGACCTAGCGGAGGTGCAGGGCGGCTTGCAGTTGAGCGGCGCGCGCGCCTCGCTCCCCGTCGAGATCCCGTATCTGAGAGTCGCCAACGTCTACCGCGCTGCGCTCGACCTGCGGGAAATCAAGACGATGCGCGCCACCCCGGCCGAGATCGCCCGGACCACGCTGGAGGCACGCGATCTGCTCTTGGTCGAGGGGCATGGGAATCCAGCCGAGATCGGCCGTGCGGCACTGTGGGATGGCTCGATCACGCCGTGCATCCACCAGAACCACCTGATTCGGGCACGTTTCGACCGCGCTCGCATCGATCCGGTCTACGCATCCGCATTCGTCAACTCGCACGGTGGCCGCCAGCACCTGCTCCGCGCGGGGAACACGACGTCGGGCCTCAACACGATCAGCGTGTCCGACGTCCGATCCGTCCCAATGCTGGTGCCTCCCCTCCCGCTCCAGCACGCTTTCGCCCGCCGGGTGGCGGCCGTCGAGAAGCTCAAGGCCGGGCACCGCGCCTCGCTCGCCGCGCTGGACGAGCTGTTCGCCTCGCTGCAGCACCGGGCGTTCCGGGGGGAGCTGTAGCGGCGCGTCAGTGCGCGTGGCGTGCGCATAGCCCTTCGAGCATCGCGAAGTGCGCCGTCGAGTCGAGCGGGCTCTCGGTGTAGAAAACGCGGTCTTCGAGTGCTGTTTCCGCCCGCGGCTCGAGCGTGAACTTCCCCGTCATCGGCGTGTTGTCGGCGAGGAATACGACCCGGAAAGACAGGCTGTAGACGGGCGACTCACGTCCGGGCAGCATCTTCGGCATGCGCTTGCGGGCATCCGCAGCAAGGTCGCGCGCGACGGGGAACAGACCCTCCCAGCCGATCGGGAGCCTCACGACCGCGGTCGTGCCGGGAAGAAGGACTCCAGCCGCGGAAATGTCCTCGGGGGGACGGTACTCGCCAAGCGTAGGCTGCGGCGCATGCGACCGAAGTGCAGCCCATAGCGCGCGAACCGCCTTCTCCGCGGCAGCGCTGTCGCCCTCGACGCTCGCCGTCAGGTTGCGAAGGTCGCCGCGCGCCCAGTTCACGTGTGTACCGCCCCCGGGCAGCGTGCCGGACTGCGCCTCCCACCGCACCTCGCCCACCGCTGCGATGGAGGCGAAGCAGAACTGCTCGCCGATTTTCTGCGACACGTCGGAACGAAGCGGAAGCACGCTGGCAGGCTGGTCGTGGCGGAAGCGAACCCCGAGCTGGCACACGGTGAGGATGCGCTCGATGGTTGCCATGCGGTCTCGCGGCGCAGCGGGCCTAGGCCGCCGCAATTGGGTTCGGGGATTCCGCGGGGCGTTGCGACGATTTGAGCAGGTCCGCCTCGTCGTCGGCAGTGGCCCGGTTGCCAATGGGCTCCGACGGCACCAGCAGCGCGGCCTCGAGCGCGTGCGAAGGTTCGTTGTGCGGCTTGGCTGCCATCGGAGGCCGCGCGCGCTCCCATCGCAGAGGGTGCTCGTAGAGCGCCCGCGCTCCGACGACGGCGGGCGCAACGATCCCCGTAGGCTGGTCGAAGCCCGCGCGGGCAAAGAACATGCCGGCCTGCTGCTCGTCGACGCCGAAGGTCCCGGCCAGGTACTCGGTGGCGGCCGGCTTGTTCATCTGCATGTCGCGGATACGCCGGCGCGCCTCCTCGACCTGCCGCCACAGCCGGAACGCGATCGGCTCGACCAGGTCCAGAACAAGAGCGCGGTGCGCGGGCCGCAGCAGCCAGCCCTGTCGCGTGCGCTCAGCGACACCTGCATCGACCAGGCGCGCGAGTTCGACGGCCAACCCTCCCGCACGCGAAGTCACGTCGCCTTCGGCAACCAGCGCCGGCTGCAGCCAGCGCTGGCACACCCATTCGGCGTCGTCTCGCTGCTCCTTCAGGAAGGCCCGCAAGGCCCGCTCGGCCGGACTGAGATCCGTGCGGCCCAGCAGCCGCACGTATGCCTCGGCGACCTCCACGAGCCTGAGGCGCTCTCCGCCAAGCTCGCGCGCGGCCGCACGCAGCCGATCGACGAGACCCCGCAGGCGATCCGCGTCCCCTTGCAGTGCCGCCGCCCGCGCGGCCTGGGCCTCGCCGACCAACCATTCGGTCAGCGCGCTTGCGTCAAGCTGAACGAGATCGACCGCGCCCTCGGTCACGCCGCGCTCCCGGCTGGCAGTTCCATGTCGAGCTGCCCATGGGAACTGCCCCGACCGAAAGTTAGTAGCACCAACGTCGGCGTGGCGCCAGAAACGCCGTCCAGCGCCCTCTGCGGAACCGGCTCGCGGCGCTCGCCGCGGATGGGCGCGTAGGCGGCGACGACGTCCTTCAAGTAGGCGTCGTCCTCGCTCGTGCCCCGCACGGGATTCACGGAGACGACGACGGCGTTCTGGCGGGCACCCAGCAACCGTGCCTCTTCCAACACGAAAGCTAGTTCGCGCGACCAGGCCGGGACGAGGAGCAGCGAGGTCCCAAGCGCCCGGTTGAGCACCATCGGCACGTCGGAGCGCAGGTCTCGGCAGATATTGACCACGATCCGGCCGATGGGCGTGTCCGCGAACAGATACTCGGGCGACTGCCTCGGGACGATGTCTTCCATCCCGTGCTGTCGGTGTGTGAACGGCTCCACCTTCTCGTGGCGCCACAGCTCCTTCCCGTCCGCTGCCAGCACCACCGCCTCGTTGACGTGGCTGGCGCCCCCGAAGGCCGGTGCATGTGCGAGCCCCGCGACGACGAGCGTCGGGAACCGGGCGTCGCGCGCCGCCAGGCACCTGCGAAGCCGGTCGAGATCCTCGGCGCGCAAGCACAGCTCGGGGAAAACCAGGATGTGGGCGCCTCTGCGCGCGGTCTCCTCGACGATGCCTTCGAGCAGCCCGTCCGGCGGGCTCGTCTTGATTCCGAGCACAGCGAAGCGCCCGTCCAGCCGCACGATGTCGATGTCCGAGCGCTCGTGCCGGCGCCATGTGACGGCGCCGACCCGAAGCCGATCCCCGTCCACCGCGTCCTGCAGCCGCTGCCGCGTGCGCGGCGGAAGAATCACCGCGCGCGGCGCGGGGAACGAGCCGAACCCGTCTAGCCGCGAAAGGTCCGGCACGACGCGCAAGGTCCGCATCCAGCGCTGGCACACCGCTATGCTCGTCATCTGGCCCAGCGGAGTCGGCCGGTTGTCGATTCCGTCGAAGAACGGAATGGATACGGGACCCGCGCGATCGGCGCGAGGGACGGCGCCCCGCTGCACGTCGTCGCGCATGCACGAGAACGTCCGGTCCAGGATGCACGCCACGACAAAGCAGGCGCGCGCGCCGGGCCATGGCACCGGCTCCAGAATCTTCGCCAGACGGCGACGCTGCGCGTTTCGGAGGTCGTAGCGTCGTCGCATCTCGCGATCGGCAAGCGCCTGCGCGAACCGCTGCAGCTCTGACAGGCGCCCGGGCTCAACCCAGCCGAGCAGTTCGACGTTTCCGGGGGTGTCCTGCGCGAGCCGTGCGATGTCGGGGCCGGCCAGGCCGCACGCGGCCCGGTTGAAGGTCCACGCGAAGAGGGCGGGAATGGAACTGATGCCTTGGAGTTCGTGTACCGCAGCCGGCGGATGGAGCATGGGCACTCCTTCCCACCCCGTCTACCATGTGCCCCTGACATCCGGCGGCGACCGCTTCCCGCCGCACTCATTCCCGCTAGAATCGCGCCCGGCGGCCCCACGCGACCGGTCGGCGTCGAGCCGGAGCGGGGTGCGCCGGGCCTTGCAGGGGCGATGCGCCATGTCCCAGTTTTCGTTCCTCGCCTCCGAGTGGCCGGTGGTATACGACGCCGCGGCGAAGGCCGAGTCGCTGGCGCGCGGCGATCCGCGCGGCGCGTGCTTCTGGTCGCGCCGGGCGCTGGAACTCGCGGTCCGCTGGGCGTTCAAGCATGATCCCGCGATGCAGCTCCCCTACCAGGAGCACCTGGGCGCGTTGCTGCATGAGCCGTCGTTCCGGTCCGCTTCCGGAGACACCGTCTTCACCAAGGCCCGAATCGTGGCACGGCTGGGCGCCGATGCGCTGCAGAGCCATCGGCCCGTGCGCGCCGAGGCCGCCGTTGACGCGCTGCGCGAGCTGTTCCACGTCGTGTGGTGGTTCGCACGCACCTACGCGCGCTGCGGCACGCTCACCGACCCTGCCGCCTTCGACGAGGCGGCTCTTCCCTCCGCGTCGCAGGCCGCCCCGCAGACGCCCGACCAGTTGCAGAAGCTGGAGGTGCGCCTGCACGAGCAGGACGAGAAGCTCTCGATTCTGCTGCGGGACAAGGAATCGCTCGGCGAAGAGCTGAACCGGCTGCGAAAGGAGGTCGCGGACGCGCGAAGGGCCAACGCCGCGCGCCCCGACGCGCACGACTACTCGGAGGCCGAGACCCGCGACCGCTTCATCGACCTGCTGCTGCACGAGGCGGGCTGGCCGCTCGCCCAGAAGCGCGACCGCGAGTTCGAAGTGCACGGCATGCCCAACGCGCGCGGCGTCGGCTACGTGGACTACGTGCTGTGGGGCGACGACGGGAAGCCGCTCGGAATCGTCGAGGCCAAGCGCACCAAGCGCGACAAGAACGTCGGGCAGCAGCAGGCGAAATGCTACGCGGATTGCCTGGAGGCGGCGTTCGGCCAGCGCCCCGTGATCTTCCTGTCGAACGGCTACGAGCACCGCATCTGGGACGACGCGCAGTACGGGTCAAGGGAAGTGCAGGGCTTCTACACGAAGGACGAGCTGCAGCTCCTGGTGCAGCGGCGCACCAGCCGCAAGGCGCTCGCCGGTGAAGCCATCCGCCGCGACATCGTCGACCGGCACTACCAGGAGCGCGCCATCCGCCGTATCGGCGAGGCCTTCGAACACGACAACCAGCGCAAGGCGCTCGTCGTGCAGGCGACCGGCGCGGGCAAGACGCGCACGGTCATCGCGCTCGTCGAGCTTCTCGTGCGCTGCAACTGGGTCAAGCGCGTGCTGTTCCTGGCCGACCGGGTCGCGCTCGTCGGGCAGGCCGTCGGCGCGTTCAAGCGGCATCTGCCGGATGCCTCGCCGGTGAACCTGTGTACCGAAAAGGACACCGGCGGGCGCGTGTGCGTGGCCACCTACCCGACGATGATGGGCCTCATCGACGAGACGAAGGACGGACGCCGGCGTTTCGGCGTCGGCCATTTCGACCTGGTCGTCATCGACGAGGCACACCGCTCGGTGTTCCAGAAGTACCGCGCCATCTTCGACTACTTCGACTCGCTGCTCGTGGGGCTCACGGCGACGCCCAAGGACGAGGTGGATCGCAACACCTACGGCCTGTTCGAGCTGGAAGACGGCGTTCCGACCGATGCCTACCCGCTCGACGAGGCCGTGCGCGACGGCTTCCTCGTGCCGATGCAGGCGGTGTCCGTTCCGTTGAAGTTCCAGCGCGAGGGAATCAAGTACGACGCTCTCTCCGAGGCGGAGAAGGAGCAGTGGGACTCGCTCGACTGGGACGAGGTCGGCGACGTGCCGGACCGCGTCGACGCCGACGCCGTCAACAAGTGGCTCTTCAACAGGGACACCGTGGACAAGGTGCTCGAACACCTGATGACGCGCGGGCAGAAGGTGGCCGGCGGCAACCGGCTGGGCAAGACGATCGTCTTCGCCAAGAACAACGACCACGCCGTGTTCATCGCGCAGCGCTTCGACGCGAACTACCCGCACCTGAAGGGCGCCTTCGCGCGCGTCGTGACCTACAAGACCGAGTACGCGGAGACGCTCATCGCGGGCTTCGCGGCGAAGGACAAGGACCCGCACATAGCGATCTCGGTCGACATGCTCGACACCGGCATCGACGTGCCCGAGATCCTCAACCTGGTCTTCTTCAAGCGCGTCTACTCGAAGACGAAGTTCTGGCAGATGATCGGCCGCGGCACGCGCCTGTGCCCGGATCTGTTCGGCCCCGGCGCGGACAAACGCTTCTTCTACGTGCTCGACTACTGCGGCAACCTGGAATTCTTCGGCACGAATCCCGAGATGACCGACGGCGCGGCCGGGGACTCGCTGGGGAAGCGGCTGTTCAAGACCCGGCTCGAGCTCGTCGGCGCGCTGGACGAAGCGACGCACGACGAGCTGCCGATGAAGGCGCGCGACGCGAAGGGCCGTGCGGGGCTGCATCCGCGCGAGGTCCGGCAGTCGATTGCCGAGCACCTGCGGGCCGAAGTGGCCGCCATGAACCCGGACAACTTCGTCGTGCGCAACAAGCGGCGCTTCGTCGAGAAGTACCGGGAGCACAGTGCGTGGCTCAAGCCCACGCGCGCGGATCTTCACGAGGCCGCCGAGGAGGTCGCGGGCCTGCCCTCGGAGCTGCCGTCCGAGCCGGAAGAGAGTCTGCGCTTCGACCTGCTGGTGCTGCGCGCCCAGCTCGGGTTGACGACGGATCCGCACGGAATCGGCCGGCCCGCGGAGCAGGTGAAGGAAATCGCACGGTTGCTGGAGGAGAAAGTCGCCATCCCGATGGTGCGCGCCGAGATCCTGGTGATCCAGGCGGTGCAGACCGACGAGTGGTGGCAGGACGCGACCGTCGGCATGCTCGAGCACGTGCGACGCCGCCTACGCCTGTTGGTGCCGCTCATCGACAAGCGCGCGCGTCGCGTCGTCTACAGCGACTTCGAGGACGAACTGGGCCCCGACGTGATCGTGACGCTGCCGGCGGCCGGGCGCGGCGACGACCTCACGCTGTACCGGCAGTAGGTGCGCGCTTGCCTTCAGCCGCACCTGAGCCATGTGGCCGTGGCCAAGCTGCGAATGAACAAGCCGCTCACCGCGGCGGATCTCGGTGAGTTGGAGCGCATTCTGGTAGAGGGCGGCGTCGGCGATGCTGAGCAGATCAGGCGCGCCGCGGAACCCGACGGACTCGGCGTCTTCGTCCGATCGCTCGTCGGGCTGGATCGCGCGGCCGCGAAGCAGGCGTTCGACGTCTTCGTGCAGGGACGGCGCCTGTCCTCGAGACAGATCGATTTCATCGACATGATCATCGACCACCTCACCGAGGACGGCGCAATGACGCGCGAACGGCTCTACGAGTCGCCGTTCACCGACGTTGACTCGCGCGGGCCGGAAGGGCTCTTCCGGCGGGCGGACGTGGACGACCTCGTGGCGGTTCTGGAACGGATTCGATCGACGGCCCGTGCCGCGTAGACGGCCCTCCCCGCCGCCCGTGCCCGCCCGCCGGCGCGAAGCCGCCCGCCCGCTGCACTTTAGCCGGGCCTGACGGTCGCCACCCGGGTCTGCTGCAGCATCACCTCGCTGAGCCAGATGGCGTACGGCTCGCGCGTGCGGCGCAACGGCAGGTCGCGGGCGTTCGCGGCATGCCGGGGCAGCAGCGTCGCCGCGGAGGGTGCGGGTCGTTTCATGCGCATCCGGTTTGCCCGTCACGCGTTCCGGTCACCTGCCGGCGACGGACGGGCGTCGCGCGCCGCGCTCGTCGGCTCCTGTTCGAGCAAAGAGGTGACCGCGGCGCGCGACGGGACGCCCGGCCGAGGCGGAAGACCTGCCGAAGATCGCATGGTCGAACGCAGCCGGCGGACGGGTAGCCGTCCCGCGCGGCCATCGCCGTGCTCGATCCGGATGGAGTGCGGCGCGGGACGGACTGCCCATCCCACCCGTTCCGGCAGGGGCACCCCAAGTCCGTGGCTCTCCGACAGAATCTATGGGCGGACGGAGGCGGCTTGGTCGCTGAAACGGGCTTCTCTCGTGCTCCGATCCGACGCGACAGGCCCGCGGCCCTCACCCC
>Ga0172368_10005077_pt1 | contig 14905 bp, 14 predicted proteins | sample Lak11m_FD_114540 | JGI IMG/M metagenome (GOLD analysis project Ga0172368, IMG submission 114540) | Freshwater microbial communities from Kabuno Bay, South-Kivu, Congo - kab_022012_11m | ecosystem: Environmental > Aquatic > Freshwater > Lake | place: Democratic Republic of the Congo: South-Kivu...
AACTGGTTCCTCGGGTGTTGCGGGCGCGGCTGAAGGGCGCCCCCCTGCCCCCCAAACCTTGGGGGGAACCGGCTCCTCGGGTGTTGCGGGCGCGGCTGAAGGGCGCCCCCCTGCCCCCCCAACCTTGGGGGGAACCGGTTCCTCGGGTGTTGCGGGCGCGGCTGAAGGGCGCCCCCCTGCCCCCCCAACCTTGGGGGGAACCGGCTCCTCGGGTGTTGCGGGCGCGGCTGAAGGGCGCCCCCCTGCCCCCCCAACCTTGGGGGGAACTGGTTCCTCGGGTGTTGCGGGCGCGGCGGTAACGGGCTTGCTGGGCGAAGGGACGAACTGATCGGCCGGCCGCTCGCGGGGCTTTTCGGCCCTTGTTTCCTCGGGGATATGCTGCGAGGGACCCGGCGTCTCCTGGACGGGTGGAGCCGGCTCGGAGCCCGGCTGTTCACCGGCAATGAGCTCGTTGGCTCGGCGGATCACCTGCTCCAGGATGCGTGAGCGGACGACAGCGTCCTCCAGCGCCGGGTAGCCCAGCAGGAGCGCGACGATCTCGTTGATCGCTGCCGGATTGGAGGCCCCGGCGCGCGCAGCGGTCTCCCACCGGCTGACGAACTTGTCCAGCCCGCCGATGACCGCTTTGTTGCGGTAACCCTGCTTCTTCTCCAGTGCCAGGACCTTCAGGAGGCGGGAAAATGTGTTGTCAGGCATAGAGAAACTAACGTATTCCTTCATAAACGATGATGCCCAACGCTTTCGGGCCGATGTGCACGGCCAGCGAGGGCGGATAGCCGATGACAGGGAATTCGTGGTTCGGGAAGGCTACTTCCAGCCGTTCCAGCAACTGTGCGGCTTCGGTTTCAAACTCGTGTTGCACCAGGTACAACTGTTCGATGTGCGAAAACTCGATGGTGAAGTCGTACAACTTGTCGATGGCGCGAGGGTAATTGCGCACCTTTTCGACCGGGATCAGATCGCCATCCTCCATGGTCGAGATCGGCTTCAGGTTCAGCATGGTGCCAAGTAACGTCTGAGCCGCGCCCAGGCGTCCCCACGCCTCCAGATAGTCCAGGCTATCGGAGAAAAAGAGGGCGTACATGTGCGGGATCATGCCACGGACGATCTTCACCACCTCAGCCAGCGGCTCGCCGGCTGCTGCAGCTCTTGCCGCAGCTTCCACAATCAGGCCGACGCCCACGGATGTCGTAAGGGTATCCAGCACAACGATCCGCTGACGGCCCATGTAACTCCTGGCAGCCTGGCGTGCCACCTCGGCGATATCGTGCAGTGCGCTGGAGGTGTGGATACAAACGATGTTATCGGTGACGTGTCCCAGGCGACCAAACACCGCTTGCATCTGGCTCACCGGGGGCGTTTCGACGTTGGCGCTCTTGGCATTCTGAACCATCTTGCGGAAGAAGGCCTCGTCCGTTTGGTTGATGCGCTCGGGGTAAGCCTGCTGTCCCGCATGAACCGTCAGTGGGATCACCTCGATGCCGTACTGGGTGATCAAGGCAGGATCGGGTAGATGTGCGCCGCTGTCGGTGACAATTTTGACCTGTGCCACGGAGTCCTCTCATTCCGCCGAAATGATGAAGTGATAGAAGGGCTGCCCGCCGTCCACGATCTCGATTTCCTGGTCAGGGTATGTTTCATGCAGTACGGCCTGCAACTCATGGGCCTCGGCCTGGGTCACCGGCTGCCCGAAGTACAAGGTAATTACCTCAAGATTGGCCGCGCCCATCCGCTCCAGAAGCTGCTTCGCCACAGCCGCGGGGGTCGAGGCGGCGGCCGTGAGTGTATCGTTAAGCAGCCCGATGACGTCTCCCGCGTGCACCTGGATGCCGTCAAAGCTGGCATCTTGCACCGCCACGGTCACTTCACCCGTCTGCACATGGCTCAGCGCCGAAGTCATGGAACGGGCGTTCTGCTCCAGATCGGCGTGCGGATTCATCGCCAGCAGTGCGCTGATGCCCTGCGGGATGCTCTTGCTGGGCACCACATGCACCGTCTTGCCTTCACCGGCAGCCATGGCCTGGGCTTGCTGTGCGGCCATCAGGATGTTGCCGTTGTTGGGCAGGATGATGACCTCGGGGCTGGGCAACTTGCGCACGGCTCCCAGCAAGTCTTGCGTGCTGGGGTTCATCGTCTGTCCGCCGGGAACGATGTAGTGGGCGCCCAGGCTTTTGAACACCTGAGCCAGGCCGGCGCCGGGAACGACGGCCACCAGGCCAGGACCCTCGATCGGGCCAACTTCCTCCGATGCGAAGGCCTGGACGGGTTGGCGGGGGCCAGCCTCCTCTTCAAAGCGCGGTGGGACGGGATCGTAGCCGGGAGGCATGTCCGGGAGGTGCATGTCATCCATGTTCTCCACGATCACGTCGCTGACGAAACCCAGGCTGACGGCGTAGCTCAGCGGCTCGCCGGGGTTTGGCACATGGATGTGCACTTTGACCAGGTTCTCGTCGCCCTCGACCAACGGGCAGTCACCCATCGCAGTGACGCGCTCGCGAATAGCGGACACATCCAGGTGCTTGCCTTCCACGAGAAATTGCACGTCAAAACCGTACACCAGCGCCGGAATCTCGCGCTGGCCTTTTGACGGCTGAGGCGCGACGGCCGCCGGGATCTGGGTGACCGGTGCGACAGCTTCAGGCAGGGCTTGCTCACCGATCAGTGAGCGATACATCCCTTCCAGGATGAAGAAGAGACCTTTGCCTCCGCTATCGACCTTGCCCGCTTGCGCCAGGACAGGCAGCAGGTTGGGGGTGTTGGCTACGGCCTCGTCGGCCGCGCGCACGGTGCGGGCCATGATGAACCTCAGGTCATTCTCAAGGGTTGCGGCGCTTTCGGCCGCCGCGGCGGCTTCTCGCACAACGGTGAGGATGGTGCCTTCAACCGGACGGTTGACACCTTTATAGGCGATGCGGCTGCCCTCGGACAGGGCGTTCGCAAACATCGGACCGGTAATCACGGGTTGATCATCCAGGCTACGAGACAATCCGCGCAGGATTTGGGAAAGAATCACGCCCGAATTGCCGCGAGCCCCCATCAACGCGCCATGCGCCGCGGCCTTAGCGACCGATCCGGCCGTCTGATGCAAGTCAGTCGTGATCTCCTCGCAAGCCGACTTCATCGTCAGCAGCATGTTGGTGCCGGTATCTCCATCGGGGACCGGGAACACGTTGAGCGCATTGACGATCTCGTGGTGGCGGTCAAGCCACGCGAGGCCGGCGGTCAGCAAGTCGCGGAATCCGGCGCCGTCCACGCGCATTACCGGCTGTCCCGAATGGGATGGGTCGGAAGTCGGCGGGCGGTCACCGGGCACACCAGAGGCACCGCGCGCCGCGAGAGGTTCTACTGCTGCCAAGTTATAAGTCCTCCGATAATGGCTCGGTTCGATCAGGTCGTACATTGACCGCGAACGCGCCGGGTCCGAACCGGCGTACCCACGGATCACTTCGCGTCATTGAGCATCCGCAGCCCTTGCACGTGCACATTCACCTCGGCGACGGGGAGACCGAGGGTTTGCTGGAGGGCATACTGTACGCCATGCATCACCCCGTTGGCAACCTCGGAGATGCGTGTACCGTACTGGATGATGACGTAGAGGTCGACGACGACTTGACCGTCGCGCACCTGCACATCGACGCCGCGGCCCCAGCGGTCGGGCTGGAGCAAGTCGGCTATCCCGCCAATGAGATTCTTGCTCGCCATGCCAACCACGCCATAGCAGCGCAGCACGGCCTCGCCAGCGATGGTGGCAATGGCGTGCGGTGAAATCTCGATGCGGCCAAGAGTTTTTTCGTCAGTCATGCGATCTCCCCTCCGGCTCCATCGGCTCCGCCTGGTGTACATTCCATTAGAACGAATCAGCAGCACGAGACGGGCTTTCAGTATGAGCATCAGGTTTGCAGGAATCCGCCTGTTGTGGTAACATCGCGTTCGTTGTGGCCGGGCCCCCTGCGTGGCTCGGTCACCATTTGTTGGGACTCAAAGCGCTTACGAGGGAGACATCCAATGGCCAGGTGTGAAGTTTGCGGCAAGGGGCCGCAGTTCGGGCACAATGTCAGCCACTCCATGCGCCATACCAATCGCCGCTGGAAAGCAAACGTTCAACGCATGCGATTGGTGGCCGATGGCCAGGAGCGGCGGGTCTATATCTGCGCGAAATGCATCAAGACGATGCAAAAGGCCAGTTGACACCACTCCAGCCCGATCCAGGCATGCGGCCGGCGATATCGTCGGCTGTTTGCTTTTAAGTTAGTAAAAAGCTTCGCCTAACCTTTCTCGGCGACGGCGGATGCTGCTCGCAACGCTTTGATCCCCGCTGCCACACCGTCGGGATGCCTGAAGACCGCGGTGCCGGCAACCAGCACTCGCGCGCCCGCTCGGGTGATTTCCGGCGTCGTGTCGGCGTCGATGCCCCCGTCCACCTCGATGTCGATGCGTAGCCCTGCCATATTGATCATCTCTGCGAGCCTGGCCACTTTGCCGGTCATGGTCGGGATGTAGCTCTGCCCGCCGAAGCCGGGATTGACGGTCATCACCAATACCTGCTCCACGTAAGGCAAGATCTCGCGTACCGCCTCCAGCGAGGTCGCCGGGTTCAGGCTTACCCCAGGACGGACCCCTAACTCTCGAATCAGCTCAATGGTGCGATGCAAGTGCGGGCAGGTCTCGACGTGCACCGTGAGGATACCCGCGCCAGCCCTGGCGAAATCGGCCAGGTACCGCTCAGGCGCCTCGATCATCAGGTGGACGTCCAATGGCAGCCGAGTGACATGATGCACCGCGGCAACGACGGGTGGGCCGATGGTGATATTGGGGACGAAATGGCCGTCCATCACATCTACATGGATGTAGTCAGCGCCCGCGGCCTCCGCAGCCCGCACGGCGGACCCGAGATCAGCGAAATCGGAAGCGAGAATGGACGGCGCAATCTTGATCACCCGAAACTCCCCCGGTCGGAAACTCATGCACAAAGACATAACAGGAGCCGAACGCACCCGGTCCGGCTCAACGTGGACGCAATCATACAACGGATCGGGTGTTTTGGCAAAGCAGTTGGGGATGGTCGGATTACGTTTATCGGGATTTGCGCAGTCTTTTGACGCTGGTGAAGAAGGGGTCTATACTGAGGCAGGTTTCTTGTGGGCGCTGCTTGACATATCTCTCCTGGACCGGTGTGACTGTCGGATCAAGCACAGGGCGGTCGTATCTTAGAGCAAGGGGCTTGCGGTTTCCATGACTTCGAAGCAGAAAATCGTCGAACGGAGGGCGCAGGAGGAATCATTGCCTATACAAAGCATGGCCCTCCAGGCGGCCGCCAATGCCATCGTTCTGGCGGGGGTGGATGGCACCATCCAATGGGTCAATCCGGCCTTCACGAGGCTGACCGGTTACAGCGTGGAGGAAGCGATCGGGCAGAACCCGCGCATTCTGCGCTCCGGTTGCCACGATAAAGCGTATTACCGGGACCTGTGGGATACCATCAAGGGCGGCCAGGTCTGGCATAACGAGATTATCAATCGACGCAAGAATGGTGAGTTGTACACCGAAGAGATGACCATCACGCCCGTGACCGATGAGACAGGGCAGGTCATTCGTTTTATCGCCATCAAGCAGGATATTAGCCAACGCAAACAAGCGGAGGAAGCGCTGCGCGAGAGCGAGGAACGCTATCAAATCTTTATCAACGCAACGGCAGACATGGTGTTCGTGAAGGACGAGCAATTCCGGCATCTGATTGCCAACCGGGCCCTGGCGACCTTTTTGGGAACAACGCCCGAGAAGGTGATCGGCAAGACAGATTTTGAGCTGATGCCGGCACACGGTGCTGAAGGCTGCCGGGCTTCTGACGTGCAGGTCATCCAAAATCGGTCGGTGGTCGTCGCCGAGGAGCGAATAGGTGACAGGATCTTCGAGGCGACCAAATTTCCGGTCCCTCTGAGTGGCCGGCAAATGGGCGTGGGTGGCATCATTCGCGACATCACCGAGCGTAAGCGTGCAGAGGAAGATCTGCGAATGGTGACCGCGGATTTGATTCGCGACATCACCGAGCGCAAGCAAGCGGAGGAAGCGCTGCGCGCGACGACGGCCAGGCTCGAAACGCTCATCCAGGTCTCGCCGCTTGCGACGATGATGGTGGATCTGGAAGACAAAATCCAGCTATGGAATCCTGCCGCAGAACGAATTTTCGGCTGGACCGCTCAGGAAGTGATCGGGCATCCCAATCCTGTCGTGCCGAAGATGCGACGGGATGAATACGAGTCATCGGCCCAACAGATTTTGCAAGGCACTCCGCTGATCACCTTCGAGACGATCCTCCAGCGCAAAGATGGTACGCTTGTTGACGTAAGTACCTCCTCGGCGCCGACGTATGATGCCTCCGGGCGGGTGACCGGGCGGATGGCGATTATTGCTGACATCGGTGAGCGCAAACGGGCGGAGCAGGAACGCGAGCAGTTGCTGGCGCAGATCCAGGCGCAGGCCTGCCAGATCGCGCAGATCATCGAGGCGGTGCCCGAAGGCGTGCTGTTGTTGGATGCCACAGGCCGGGTGCTGCTGGCCAACCCGGTCGCCGAGCGCGACTTGTCTACGTTAGCCCAAGCGCGTGTCGGCGATCAACTCACCCACCTGGGCGATCGGCCGCTGGTCGAGCTGCTGACCTCGCCTCCCAAGGGGCTGTGGCACGAGCTGCGGGCCGGTCACCGCAGCTTCGAGGTGATCGCCCGACCGCTCGCCAACGGCGCCGAGCCGGAGCACTGGGTGCTGGTCATCGACGACGTGACGCAGGCGCGGGCGGTGCGCGCCCAACTGGAACAGCAGGAGCGGCTGGCCGCGGTCGGCCAGTTGGCGGCCGGCATCGCCCACGACTTCAACAACATCCTGGCCGTGATTGCGCTCTATGCGCCGCTGGCGGCGCGTGCGGCGGGGCTGAGCGAACGCGACCGGGAACGGCTGCGCATCATCAGCGAGCAGACGCAGCAGGCCACCCGCTTGGTGCAGCAGATCCTCGACTTCAGCCGGCGGGCGGTGCTGGAGCGCCAGGCGCTGGATCTGCTGCCGCTGCTCAAGGAGCAGGTCAAGCTGCTGCGCCGGACGCTGCCGGAGAACATCCGGATCGAGACGGACTGGGAGCCGGGGGAGTACGTGGTGTTTGCCGATCCGACGCGCATCCAGCAGATGCTCATGAACCTGGCCGTCAACGCGCGGGACGCCATGCCGCAGGGGGGCAGCTTGCGGCTGGTGTTGGCGCGGCAGAGCGGTGCGCCGCGGGCCGGGCTGGCGGCAGGGTCGTGGATCCGGCTGGCGGTGGCAGATAGCGGGATGGGCATTGCGGCCGAGACACTGCCACACCTGTTCGAGCCGTTCTACACCACCAAGCCGCGCGGCCAGGGCACGGGGTTGGGGCTGGCGCAGGTCTACGGGATCGTTAAGCAGCACGAGGGTGAGATCGAGGTTCATTCGAGCGTGGGCCAGGGGGCGCGCTTCACGATCTACCTGCCGGCCCTGGGGCAGCCGGAGCCGGCTGAGCGGCCGGTCGCCCAGGATCTGCCGCGGGGCGCGGGTGAGACGATCTTGATCGTCGAGGACAATCCGACCCTGCTGGAAGCCCTGAGTGACCTGGTGGAGCTGCTGGATTATCGCGTGGTGCGGGCGACCAACGGCCAGGAGGCGCTGGCGCGGCTGGCGGAGCGGCCGGGTGAGATTGCGCTGGTGCTGAGCGACCTGGTGATGCCGGTGTTGGGCGGTGGGGCGTTGTTCGAGGCGCTGCGCGAGCAGGGGTTGGGCGTGCCGGTAGTGTTGATGAGCGGGCATGGCGGAGGGCCGGAGCTGGAGGCGTTGAAGGCGCGCGGGTTGGCCGGTTGGCTGCCCAAGCCGACGGAGCTGGATCAGGTAGCACGGGTGTTGGCGCAGGTGCTGGGCCACCGGTATGCTTGAACGGAGATCCCTGATACATGCCGGAGACGTTCGAAACAACTGTAGGGAGCAGGAACCAATGGTCGATCAGCATCCGATCTCGCTCGATGATGACACCCTCTATTTCGAGTTGCAGGCCGATTTCGGCATCACGAAGCACCTGGGAGGCCTGAAGGCCACCCGAGAGTTGCTTGCGTCCTGCCATGTCGGGGAGGGCCAGTATGTGCTGGAAGTCGGCTGCGGTATCGGCAGCACTACCTGCTACATCGCCAAACAGTACGGCTGCCGGGTGGTGGGGATCGATATCTCCACAGGGATGGTTGCCAAGGCCAGGGGCCGGGCACGGCGACGGGGTCTCGATAGCCGGATCGAGTTCAGGGTGGCGGACGCACAGAGCCTGCCCTTCGCGGATGGGACTTTCGACGCGGTTATCGATGAGTCCGTGACCGCGTTCGTTGGCGACAAGTGCCGTGCTCTGGCCGAGTATGCGCGCGTCGTCAAGCCGGGGCACTACGTCGGCTTGAACGAAGTCACCTGGATCAAGACGCCTTCACCCGAGTTGGTCAAATATGTCGCGCTGTTGATGGCGCGGGCGGATTTCCTGGAGGCAGAGGGTTGGGAAGGGGTACTGACGGGCGCCGGCTTGCGAGACGTCACAGTCAGGAGCTACAAATTCGATGCCCGAAGCCAGTACATCGAGGAGATCCGGCAACTGGACCTGGGGGAGTATGCCAGGGCGTGGTATCGCTTCTTGACACAAAGCTTCACCAGCCCCGCTTATCGGAAGTTCGCCCGAGAAGTTTTCGGCGCCCCTCGGAACATCTTCCGGTTCATGGGTTGTATCGGATACGGCCTGTACATCGGCCGGAAGTGACATGAGCCCGGTCAAACAGCGTGCCCTGTGACTGCGCCGTGTAGGACCAGAGCGCCGACAGCGTCAAGGCGCGATCCAGAGGGGAACGCGCAAGAGCGGCGGTCGCATCGACCGCCGCCCCTCTCATCTTGCCCGGTTTCACGCAAGCACGGCCTGCGCCGACTCCATGCACCTCAGCGCGCTGACGATGCATTGCGCTGCCGCTTCCTGATCCCATTTGCCGGTGTTGATCATCAGGTGATACAGGGTCGGATCGGCCCAGTCGATGCCGTAGAACCGCTGAAGATACTCGGCGGAGGCCCGGTCCCGATCGACGATGAACTGGCGGGCTTCCTTTGGCCCCACATGCTCGCGCCCGGCTATCCGTTGAATCCGCAGATCCAGGGGCGCCTGGATGCGGACGTGCAACACCCCCGGCTTATCGCCCAAGATCGCCTGGCCGCCGCGACCCACGATCACGACATCCCCTCGTTTGTAGGCATCCTCGATGGCCTTGCGTACCAGCCACACGGCCATGTGCTCGTCCAGCACCGCGACCGCAGGGGTCTTCACCGCGTCGGGGTTTCTCTCCCAGAACCCGGCGTCGGCGATGGTCTTCGGCCTGCGATACCCGAGCAGCCGGTCCACGAAGCTTTCCAGCTTGTACTCATCCTCCCGGTAGTCGACGACGTTCTGGTCGGTGAAGCCCTCCTGGGCCATCGCCTCCGCGAGCATTCGCTTGTCAAAGTACCGATACCCCAGGATCTCACTGACGCGGGCCGCGATCTCCGACCCTCCGCTGCCCTGCTGCCTGGAAATAGTGATGACTCCCATAGGCGCCTCCTGTCCGTGCGCAGGTCCTCCAATGAGGTCGTCCAGGGCATCCCCGGATGGGCAGGCGTCTTTTGTCGCCATGCCATCCCAATTATAGCACGGTTCGCGCGAGATCGCGCAGGCAGATTGGCCAGGAATGCCCGGCCGCGAACACCTGCACCCATGCCCGGCTTCGCCGGGTACGGTGGCCACAGGTGCGGTGTGCGCGAATCCTGCGCTACCACGATTCGTGCATTCGAGTCACTTCGTGGACAGTTGCCGCGGTGAACGGCAGCGTGATGCACACATCGTCTGCAGAACGGAGAATAATGGTATTGTTGTCGCCGTTCCGGGCCAAGAGTCAATAGTTCAAGAGGAGGTAAATCGCCAGGCCCACGCCCTGCTACGCGAGGGCCAGGATCCCCGCGAACAGAGCACGCACCTGCGCCAGATCGTGGGCCGATAGCGCTCCCAATCTGCGCTTCACCAAACTGCTATCGAACGATGACAGGATCGGTTTGACGGCGCTGGGGAATAGCAAACCGGCCATCTGCCAGTCAGTGAGAATGACCTCGTCAGACGTATGCGCCACCTGGCTGGTGATCGCAGCCAGGATGACATCGGGGTGGGTTTGGTTGTAGGTGCTGCTGCTCAGAACAACGGCCGGGCGCTGTTTGCCGCCGCTTTGATCGGTGAAGGGATACGGAACCAACAGCACATCGCCCGCTTTATAGTGCGTCATAGGCGGCGTCTTCGGCATTGTCCCACGCGCGCGCGAAGGCAGCTTCCGTGGTCTTCATTGCATTCCACACCAGCGCTTGATCCGGCAGTGTCTCATCGAGAATCGTCACCAGTAACGAGACGTTTGGTCTGAGTTCGATATCGGCATCGAGTCGGATCTGCACCCCATCGAAGTGCGCGGGAACGGTCGTCAGGATAGTGTTCATCGCCCTATCTCTCCACTCATTTCGAGTTTCTACTCAAGACAGAGTATAGCACAGGCGTTAGGATGGCACAAAGCACCCGGCGCTCGAGCGCCGGGCATCTTGCGCATCACGGCCGCGCTGGTGTGACGCGCACATCGTCCACGAATTACGGCCGCGAACACCTGCACCCATGCCCGACTTCGCCGGGTACGGTGGCCGCAGGTGCGGTGTGCACGAATCCCGCGCCGCCATGATTCGGGCATTCGAGTCTTTTCGTGGACGGCTGCCTCTTCACTGCGCTGGCGCGATGCGCCTGTCGTTCACGGTGCGGGGGGCGGTAGCCGTCCACGAATCCCGACCACGAATGCACGAATCCCGCGCTGCCACAATTCGTGCATTCGTGTCACTTCGTGGCCGGCCGCCTCTTCACCGCGTTGGCATAATGTGCACTTGACAAACAAGGTTTGACAGCGCACAAGACACCTTCTATACTACCGATATAGTCAGCGAGGAGATGTCTGAAGATGCGATTTCTGAATTGGTCCGAATATGTGCGTCTGGTACTGTCCTATGCTGTCTTCAGCCAGGATGAGGATGGCGCCTGGACTGTCGAAGTGCCTGTGTTGCCAGGCTGCGTTACCTGGGGTCAAACCCGGGCCGAAGCGGCTTTGATGGCCGAAGATGCGGTTCAAGGCTGGCTAGTTACGGCGCTTCGTTTTGGCGACGAAGTACCGGTCGTGGATAACAACGCGCTCGGTTATCTGGTGGACCAAGACATGGAAGCCGAGTCGGTTCATGCCTAAGCTGAGCCCGGAGAAGCCCCTGGTCGTCATTCGCAAGCTGCGGCAATTGGGCTTCGATGGCCCCTTTGGTGGTGGACGCCACGTCTTTATGCGCCACCCGGAGACGCGAGTGAAGATCTCAGTGCCCGTGCATCAGGGACACGAAATTCCGGTTGGCACATTGGCGGCCATCATCAAGCAGGCCGGACTATCTACGGATGAGTGGCTGGCGCTGTAAGCGCGCATTTTGAGAGCCTGTCACACCACATGCCCGGCACTGCCAAAGTGCCGGGCATGTTCGTCCTATTGCGCTGGCGTGATGCGCACGTCGTCTATGTAGCGGATGGGTGGGGGGGCGGCGGTAGCCGTCCATGAACCACGGCCACGAATGCACGAATCCTGCGGCGCCATGATTCGTGCATTCGTGCCATTTCGTGGATGGCCACCCCTCATCGCGCTGACGTGATGCGCTCGGCATCCATGGCGCGGGGGACAACAACACATGAGAACAGGGCGCCTTATGAATGCTGATTGGGGTGTTCCGTATTCAGACCTTCCGCTTGCGCGGCCGCGATAAGGCGATCATCGGCAGAAACGAACATGAGTGAGACTGCCTTGGTCTGTGCAAAGGCAGGTAGAATGCGCAAGACCGCTGCCAACTGGACAGCGTCATAGGCCCGCAACGGATGTTTGCTCACCAACTGACCGGCAGATTCGATCAACGAACGATCAATCTCGACCACTTGATACTGATGATCCAGGTCGAAACGAAAGCTTTGCAGTGCTTTGGCTGCATCAACAGGCGCAAAGGTTCCCTCGCGTTGGCGGCGCGCAAAAGCGCTGAGAATCTCAACCCATGCGATGCGCGCGATGATCAACTTGTGGCGAGCTTCTGGCTCAGTGAGCGTTCGAATCCAAGCGGAGCCGTTCTCCTCGACATACCGCTTTACCAGCGCGCTGCTGTCCAGGAAGTAGACGGTCACCACTTGTCTCGTTCTTCCATGATAATCGCAGAAAGCGGCTTGCCCGGGGCGCGGCCAAGACTCGCTGCGACTTCTTGTCGCTTTTTGTCCGACACCGGCTTGACAGTTGACTCGCCGGAAGGCAAGGTCAGCAGCCCGGCACTGGCGAGCATTTGGATGATCTGGTCAGCCTCATCTGCCGGCTCATCAGGCAAGACCTGCAGTCGCACTGTTTGACGCTCGCGCAGCTTGACAGGTCCCAGGGGACGCAGAATGCCGTTTTCATACACCGCGGTCAGCACATCCGCCATATTTCACCTCATACGTTGGCGATCCATTACGGAGTATAGCACAGCCGGGGGCCGGAAACAAAGCGCGCGATAGCCGTCCACGAATCGGGTCACGAACACCTGCGCCCATGCCCGGCTTCGCCGGGTACGGTGGTCGCAGGTAGGGTGTGCACGAACCACGCGCTACCACAATTCGTGCGCTCGTGTCATTTCGTGGACGGATGTCGCTTAGCGCGCCGGCGTGATGCGCACGTCGTCTACGGCGCGGGTAGCGGTCGTGTTCGCATCTCCATTCCAGATCGTTGCCGGGTTGTAGGACCCCTCCCGCGCCGAAGCATTGTAGGGGCGAAACATTTCAAGGTAGGTCTGGCACGTCAAGGAGCTACATCCGACGGCGGGTCCCCGCAACGGCGGGTCAAGCTTGGAATGCTTCGCCTCTACCAGGCATCGTGAATTCATTGTGCGATCAGTTTAGTTTCGCATCGTCAACGGCAGATACGTAGCGTACTTCGCCACGATGTACGCCGGTTTGCTCAGTGTGCTCATATCCGTCCCGTCACCGATCGTCAGCGTCACCGTATACGTCCCCGCCGCGGTGTACGTGTGCGTCGGGCTGATCTCCGTGCTCGTCCCGCCATCGCCGAAATCCCATTGGCTGGACGTGAAGTCACCGACCGAGGTGTTGGCGAACTGCACGACCAGCGGCGGTACGCCGCGCGTGGGGGTCGCGGTGAAGTCGGCGGTGAGAGTCTTGACCCAAACCTGACCGCCATCGGTGCTGTTCTGCGTACCGATATATAGATGGTGGCCGTATGTAGCCATCGCGTTATCGTAGTAGGTATAGCGGTTATTGCCGTTGCCGAAGCCTGCGAAGCCCACCTGCTCCCAGCCGATGCCATCGGCCGTGCGCCAGACCTCCATTCCGGTCGTTTGATCGCCGCTGCTGTAGTAGAGCTGATTGCCAGAGACATACAGACCGCTGGGTCCACCGGCCGTACCCGCGACACTTTTAATCTGGACTTTCTGCCAGTCGCTGCCATCGCAGACCTGGCAGCGCCAGACCAGGTACGGACCTGCCGTGCCAGCATAGAGATAGCCGTTGAACGCGGCGAGCGATGAGATCAGGTTAAGATTGACCGATCCGAAGCCTGGTGTGTTGACCTGCGCCCAATTCACGCCATCGCCTGTGCGCCAGACCGTGCCGCCGGTGGAAGTCATAGCTGCCGAATCCCAGTTGTACGTGCCTGCGTACAGGTGATCACCGAAGGTTTCCATAGTCATGATGGCGGCGTTGTTCACGTCACCGAAGCCATCGGTCACCACGCGCGTCCAGTCGCCACTGTCTCCCGTGCTGCTACGCCAGATTTCAGCGCCGTGGGTGGTCGTATAGCTCCAGGTCGCGGCATAGAGCTGATCCTTGAAGGGTGCCAGGTAGTAGGCTTCGCCGTTGCTTGGATCGCCGAAGCCGGCCGCGACCACCTGGCTCCAATCCGTACCGTTGCTTGAACGCCACACCTGGCCCCCGGCGGTCGCTCCCGTGGAGCGATTCTCGTTCCATGTCCCCGCGTAGAGCTTGCCGTCGAATTCGGCCAGGTGATCAATGCCGATGTTCTGCGGATCGCCGAAACCATCTTGCATCACAGGCGTCCAGGCGCCGGAGGTGTTCATGCGCCAGAGCTGGGATCCCTGTCCGCCATAGTTGGACGTTCCGGCGTAGAGCCGCCCGTCAAACGGCGCCAGGGTCAGGATGTTCCCATTCGACCGTTCCCCGAACCCATTGATATTCACCTGCCGCCAGCCCGGCACGCCGGCCGCGAACTTCTGAACGCGGTTGTTATCGTGGTCGGCCACATACACTGCGCCGTCCGGCCCAATGGCGACGCCAAACGGCCCGCGGAATTGGCCGGTCCGGTTGCCCCAACTGCCGCCGATCGTGGTCAGGTAGGCACCAGCAGCATCGAAAACCTGAATGCGATTGTTACCGCTATCGGCCACATACAACCGGTTCTGGGCATCCACCGCCAACCTTTCCGGGCCCCAACCGGCAAAGTGGCCAAGATCGCTGCCGGTTCCTCCACCACCGATCGTGCGTACATACTGACCATATTCGTTAAAGACCTGCACGCGGTCGTTACCCTCGTCGGCCACGTAGATGACGCCGTTGGCATCTACAACCACATCGGTGGGATTGCTGAAATGGCTGTTGTCGCTGCCAGATACACCCGTTTGCCCTAACGTGGCGACGTAGGCGCGGGCCGGGTTGTAGAATTGCACACGGTGGTTGCCGCTGTCGGCTACGAGGATATTACCACTACCGTCTATTGCAAGCCCCTGCGGACTCTTGAACTGGTTAGGTCCAGTACCCCAG
>Ga0172368_10005078_pt1 | contig 14903 bp, 23 predicted proteins | sample Lak11m_FD_114540 | JGI IMG/M metagenome (GOLD analysis project Ga0172368, IMG submission 114540) | Freshwater microbial communities from Kabuno Bay, South-Kivu, Congo - kab_022012_11m | ecosystem: Environmental > Aquatic > Freshwater > Lake | place: Democratic Republic of the Congo: South-Kivu...
AAGGGGTTGCAGCAGCGGCGCGTGGCCCTCTCTGCGGAGCTGCGGGCGACTCTGAGCGCCTACCTGGCGGTCCGACCCGCGATCGCGCAGACCGACTCCTTCTTCGTCAGTCGAACCCTGAGGGAGCTGGCGCCGCGCGATGCCCAGCGGATCGTCGCCGAGGCGGCCAGGCGCGCGGGCATCACCCGCAAGGTGACGCCGCACACGCTGCGCCATTTCTTTGCCACCCGTTTCCTGCAGAAGAACGGCGGCGACATCGCCACGCTGGCCAGCATCCTGGGTCACGCCAACATCAGCACGACCACGCGCTATCTGCATCCCAATGCGCAGCGGGTGCAGGAGATGGTGGAGGAGATGTAAGGCCGGGTGAGCCACGGCGCCGTGGCTCCCAGGTCCCCCTGCCTTTGACGGGCCTTGACTCGCTGAGGTATAATGTATGCAGGTTGTTCAACTAGATTTAGCATATTGCATACACGGGTGTTTGGTATGGCGCAAGATGCCTATGAGAAGCTCTATCTGATTGCTGAGACGCAAGCCGGGTACTTCACGACTGCGCAAGCGCAAGCGGCAGGCGTGAGCCGGTCGCTGCTGGCTTACCACGTGGCGGCGGGCCGGGTCTTCCGCGCGCGCCGCGGGGTGTACCGACTCGCGCTGTTTCCGGCATCGCCGCATGAAGATCTCTTCGTGGCCTGGCTGGAAGCTGGCCCGCGCGCCGTGATCTCGCATGAGAGCGCGCTGGCGCTCTACGGCCTGTCGGATGCGCTGCCCGCTGAAATCCACGTCACTGTCCCGCGGACGGCTTCGCAACGCAAACACGGCATGAGACGCCACACGAACCAGCTCGCAGCGGAAGAGATCAGCCGCCATGCTGGCCTGCCCGTGACCACGGTGGCGCGCACGATCGCGGACGTGGCTTCGGCGGGCCTGGCTCCTGAACTGGTCGAACAGGCGGTGCGGGAAGCCATCTTCAACGGACTGGTGACACCCACGGCGCTGCTGGTTGCGGCGGGGCAACGGAGCCGACATGTGGCACAAGTGATTCAGCAGGCCCTTCCGAAAGCAGGCGCGCCATGACCTATCAAAGCAGCAGTGCGTTCCGACGTGCGTTGGAAGATCGTTTACGCAGCCAGAGCCTCCAGACCGGTGAGCCGCTGGTGCGGCTGCGCAAGATGGTTGCCTTTGATCGCTGCCTTGCGCGTCTGGTTCAGGTTTGGCCAGGCGCTTGGATGCTGAAGGGCGGCTTGGCGCTCCAGCTACGCCTGGGTATCGGTACACGCACCACCAAGGACGTGGATGTGGAATTGATGGCTGCGCGCGAGGATGCGCATCGCATCCTGGTGGCCGCGACTCTATTCGACCTGGGTGACTGGTTCAGCTTCGCGGTGCGCCCATCGGCCGGCCAGCTCCCCGGGCCAGGGGAGGGCGGCCTGCGCTTCCATGTGACATCCCGGGTGGATGGCCGGCCGTTTGAGACTTTCCACATTGACGTAGGGATCGGTGATCCGGTGGTGGAACCGGTTGAGTACCTTACGACACCGCCGCTATTGGCCTTTGCCGACATCCCGCCGAGCATTGTACCCTGCTACCCGCTGTCGCAGCATCTGGCGGAGAAAGTCCATGCCTACGTCCGGTCACGCGTCAGTGGGGAAAGCACGCGCGTGAAGGATCTGGTGGACATTGTTCTCCTGGCGGAACGCGCGACGATGGGGGCGCTTGCGCTGCGCAGGGCGCTGGACGCCACCTTCGCAACGCAAGGGGCGGGACCGGCGTCATCTAGCTTGCCAGCACCACCCGTCGTCTGGGCGGCGTCGTTCAGGAAGCTGGCGCGTGAGGTTGGCTTGAAGTACGACACGCTGGATGCAGCGATCGCCATTGCGCGGCGCTTCGTCGATCCGGTCCTCAGTGGATCGGCAGATGGTCGGTGGTCGCCGGTTAGCCAGAGTTGGCAATAAGGGAATTGATAGCGAGGCGCGGTAGCATGATGCAAGTCGTGGCTGATCAACTGGCATTCGAGTCACAACGCTGAATACGATTTGACAGGTATCGCGAAATCGGGTAGGATTCTCCCAACATACAAGGAAAGGTTCGCAAGAGCGAGTATCATCATGTCGGCACAAAGTTTGCAGCGGATAGCGATGTTTGACCTGTGGCGGGAATTCCCGATCACAGATGCGTCCGCGCGCGGCTCCGCCTATGCAGGAGGTGGAGGGTAGTTCTCTATCCTCGTACCATCTGCCGTCAGCGAGCCGCCAAACAGGCGGCTTTTTTGTTGCCTGCAATGGCGCTGCGCTTGGCGTTGCGCTTACGGGAGAGTAGTTCAGCGGCCAGAACAACCGACTCCAAACCGGTCGACCCAGGCAGGAAACTGCACTGTATGTATTCGAGTCCTGGCTCTCCTGCTGTGGGGGGTTGGTGCAGCGGCCTAACATCACGGTTTGTCAAACCGTAGACCACCGGTTCGAATCCGGTACACCCCGCCTATTGAGCGTCATCGTTGCGAGGGGATGTGGCGCAACAGGTGAGCGCAGCGTTCTTATAAAGCGCCGGTTGCCAGTTCGAGTCTGGCCATCCCCATCTCGGCGTTTTGGTTCGGCGCTTCCGATGTCCGACCGGCGCGCCGGCGTTTTTCTATTGCTGCGGGGTAGAGGAGTGGCCGTCCTCGGGGCGCTCATAACGCTCAGACCGCGGGTTCGAATCCCGCCCCCGCTATTGGCGATCGTGGTGGCTGCAACCGCTAACCCTCCGGTAATAGGCTGCGCAGAGGCATGGCTAGGCCGAGCGTGTCAGTCCTGCAGCCGTCACGATCGCCAAATTGCCGAGGTAGCTCAGTTGGTAGAGCGCGCGTCTGAAGAGCGCGAGGTCCCTGGTTCGATCCCAGGCGTCGGCACTGATCCTCCTGGAAGGAGAGGAGGAAGACCCTATGGTAGCTCAGTCCATTCTGCTGCTCAACGCTTCGTACGAGCCACTGACCGTGGTGACGCTGGCTCGCGCCGTCAAGCTCCTGCTGCGGGGCCGCGCCGAGGCGGTCAGCGACGAGCGCATCACGGTCGCCAGTGCCGCCCAGACGCTCGCGGTGCCGCAGGTATTGCGCCTGAAGATCTACGCGCGCGTGCCGCATCGCCGGACGCCGGCCTGGACGCGCCATGGCGTGTTCGAGCGCGACGACTACACCTGCGCGTACTGCGGCCGGCGTTACGCCGCACGCGATCTCACGGTAGACCACCTCATACCGGCCTCGCAGGGTGGGGCCGCCACCTGGGGCAACACGGTCGCGGCCTGCGCGCGCTGCAACCAGCGCAAGGCGGATCGCACGCCGCACGAGGCGGGGACGGGAAACTACACCGCATGTGTGAAGCTGCTGATCGAGCCGAAAGCGCCGCGCACCAGCTACCTGGTCGCCAGCGGCGACGTGCCCGCGGCGCGGAAGGTGTGGATCGAGCTGTAGGTCAGCGGATGCCCAAGCTCAAAGTGTATCCTACTGAGATAGGGCCTGAAGAACTATCTCAGTAGGATACTGCTCGCTGAGAGGGGGCGAGTCCGCGGCGGGCTGACGTTTCAGCAGGAGCGTCGGCGTATCTACTCTCCTGTCGGTTTCACGGTGTCGAGATACCGGTTCACGACCCTGAAGCCCACCGACTCATACAGTTGCCGCGCGGGCGTGTTCGTCTCCCCGGTCGAGACGCAGGCCCGGTCCATCCCGGCCGCCTGCAGCCGGCGCAGGCACTCCAGTAGCGCCGCGCGCATCAAGCCCTGCCGGCGGTAGGCCGGCCGCGCGCTGACCGCATCGAGCTCGCCGATCCGGTTGACCGGGTCAGCCCAGCCGGTCACCAGGGCGGCGACGACGCCATCCGGCGTGACGGTGACGATGTCGAGGTCGCGGTCGTAGCGGGGCAGACGCATAAAGCGGGCGTAGTCCTCGGCACTGAGATCTCCATCGGTCCACGGCAGCCACACCTCGCGATAGGCCGCGGTGCGCTCGGCAATCTCGTCCGCGTCGTCCGCCAGGGGCCGGACCTGACAACCGGTGGGTGCCGCGGCTGGGGGAATCGGCTCGGCCAACGAGCGCAGCATGTTGATTTCGGTGAATTCCCCGCGATACCGGAAGCCGTGCCGCTCCAGAAACGCGATGCGTTCGGCATTGTCCTGCCGGACGCCGGAGACCAAAGGTCCGCCCCATTGGCTGGCAGCGCGCTCCGAGAGCGCGCTGAGATGCGTTTCCGCCCAGTCCAGCGCCTCAGCCTCCAGCCCGACTCCGTCATATTCCGGCGCCACCTCGCAATCGAAGGCGGGATCCTCGCCGAGCAGCGCGTAGGCGACCAGGCGTCCCTGCCGATCATGCCAGAGCCGGACGAATTCATAGGGGTTCAAGTGGGTCGCCACCATGAAGAAGCGAAACGTGGCGACGCCGATGTGTGGATAGCGCCAGTCGTCGGTGGCAGAGCGCGCCGCCATGAGCAGGTCCTGCATCTGCCGCAGGTCATGCTCGGATTCGTAGTAGCGTGATGTCAGCATGGCTACGCGGGGCCTCCGAACGCGATCTGGCTGGTCGGCATGACGCTGGCGCCCGCTGCGCCCAGCTTACGGTTCCATTCCTGAATCAACGGTGCCGCATCCTTGCTGTAGCTCGAATGCCCATCGGCCACCACCGTGACCGCGTAGCCCAGCGCCAGCGCGCCGAGACACGTGGCCTTGACGCAGCCGTGTGTCACCAGGCCCGTCACGATCACGCGGCCGACACTGCGCTCAACCAGCGCAGCATGCAGCGGCGTGTCTTCGAACGCGTTGCCGTGCTGCTTGTGGACGACCAGATCGTCTGCCCCTGGCTGGAGTCGAGGATGGAGCTGCCAATCGGCCGAGCCGAACGGCAACACCCTGTCGGAGGCGTGTTGGATGTAGATCACGGGCACGCCGGCAGTATGCGCCCGCTCGATCAGCGTCGTAAGCGTGTTGAGCAGCGGCTCGGCCCGGTAGATGGGGGTGGACTTGCGGAACAATCCCTGCTGCACGTCAATCACTAACAGAGTTGTCGCCTGTCCAAGGACAGGCGGAGTGAGAATCTTCGTTGTCTGGCTCATGGCTGAATCCTCCTCGCAGTGTCCGCCTTCTGTGTTCACCCGGCGTTCTGGCCTGCCAGGTACGCCCGGATCGCCCGCTCCGTGTACGGTTCGATCGGCAGGCGCAGCGCCTCGTCGACGGGAGCCCACACGTATTCTTGTGCCTCGTCGTTCAGGCGAACGTCGGTTTCATCACTTCGACAAGCATAATCAAAGAATATGAAGTGTCTGGGCTGCCAAAACGCCGGATCGTAGACAAACTCCTGCAGGCAGACGAACCGGATGTCGTGAATGGTCAGGCCCGTCTCCTCGGCCACCTCGCGGCGCAGCGCGGCTTCCAACGTCTCGCCCAGCTCGACGTGGCCGCCGGGCACGACGTACTGGCCGCCCCACTTGTGGGACTTCATGACAAAGAGCCGGCCTGCCGGGTCGAAGATCAGCGCGCCGACGGTCGGTTCGGGATAGTGTTGAGCAGGTTGCATCAGTGCATTGCCTCCGGGTCAAGCGCCTGTGCATCGGCTGCGATGGCCGCCAGGGGCGCGACGGTCACGCGGTCGGCCAATGGATAGGGCCGGTCGCCAGGATAGATCACCGTCAGGTGGTCGAGCGCCAGGTCGGCCAGCGCGATCTGCATCGAGGCGGTGAGCCGCGGCGCGTCCATGCGCTTGCACTCCACGCCCAGGCGCCGGCCGTGCTTGACCAGGAGCAGGTCCAGCTCCGCGCCGGCGTGCGTGCCCCAGAAGTAGACCTCGTCCGGTGCGAACGCCTTGATGACCTCCTCGACCACGTAGCCTTCCCACGACGCGCCGCTCTTCGGGTGCAGCAGCAGCTCCTGCTCGGTGCGGATGCCCAACAACTGATGCAGCAAGCCCGTGTCACGCAGGTACACTTTGGGCGACTTGATCTGGCGTTTGGCGAGGTTGGCGTACCACGGCCGCAACTGGCGCACCATGAAGACGCCCTCCAGCAGATCGAGATAACGGCGGGCCGTGGATTCGCTGACGTCGAGGGCCCGCGCGGCCTCGGCCGCGTTCCAGACCTGGCCGTGGTAGTGCGCCAACAGGCTCCAGAAACGGAAGAAGCTGGCCGCTGGGATCGCACTGCCCAACTGCGGCAGGTCGCGCTCGAGGAAGGTCTGGATGAAGTTGACCGTTGGGGCGACTGGGCGAACACCCAGCTGTGGCCGATCAACCGGCTGTTTTCGCCTGGCGCTTCGGCCACCCAGCGGTCGCGCGCCGGGTCATGGCCGAGCCAGGCGAGTTGGCCGCGGACGGTCGCCTCATCGACCACCGCGCCGGTCTTGTCGCCGGCGACAATCGTCGCCAGGAGCGCCACGAGTGACGGCACATCGGCCTCCGGCCGGAAGAGCCGCAGGGTGAGGCTTTCAGTCGTATGTGGGATGTCTTTCATTGTCGCCTTCTATGTCACCAGCAATGCCTGCTCGATCTCGCCGAGGTGCAAGCGGCGGTGCGCGGCCCGATCGAGATGAACGGTGGTCCCGCCGGTCTCGACCGCGGCCAGCAGCGGGGCGTCAAGCTGCGCGATGGCCTCGTCGATCGCGGCCGCAGCAGCAAGCCCCAACTGCGCCGCGACCTGCGGCGAGATGGCGTTGCAGAGCTCACGCGTCGCCTCGTTAACGACATCCGTATCGATCGGCGAAGGCCCGATGCCCTCTTGCCGCCATTTCTTGAGCAGGGTGAGCGCGCGCAAATCCCAGAACGCCAGGTGCGCGAGGACCCCGGCCACCGTCCAGCCGGCCGCCAGGGGCCGGCTCAGCTCGGCTGCGGTCAAACGGCTGACCTGCGCGGCCAGATGATCGCGTTCGCTTGCATTGCGAACCCGTCCGTGATTTCCCGCCGGGCCAGCAGATCGCGGATCTCGTCTCGGCTGTGCCAGCGGATACTGCGCACCTCATCGAGATCGACTTGCCCGGTCCTCTCGCCCGCCTGACAGGTGACGACGCTGGCCACCTGGTTCGAGATGCCATTCAACGGATGATAGACGTAGATTTCCGCATGGTCTGCTGTTTCATAACCGGTTTCTTCGAGCACTTCGCGCCGGGCCGCCTCCAGCGCGGTTTCGCCGGGCTCGACGCCGCCGGCCGGCAGTTCCCAGGTCGTTGTGCCCGTCGGATACCGCGCCACGCGCTCCAGGAGGATGCGTTGCTCTCGATCCTGCACGATGACCACGACGGCGTGGCCTAAATCAAGGAAATGGTATTGTTCAAGGATACGACCCGTCGGGAGCGCCACCCGATCACGGTAGAGATTCACCCACGGGCTTTCGTAGAGCACCGTGCGGGCCAGCCGCACCGGCGCCCGATCGTCCGGATCGTTCATTCAGCCTCCCATGCTGACTCAAATGCAAGCTTTCATCGCATCTCCACCGGCGACTGCAAGAGCGGCCGGATCCTGGCCGCGATCTCGTTCATCCGCGCTTCGCTGACGCGTTCCGCTTCGGGGACGCCCAGATAGGCGAAGACTTTGGTGCTGCGACACTCTTCGGGCTGATCGGCCATGCGCGGCACGATGTGGAAATGCACGTGCGGATGCTCGGCGGCCTCCGCAAACTGGATCATGTAGGTCTTGAGGCAACCCGTCACGTCGCGCAAGGCCACGGAGACCTGGCGGATCAAGACCCCTAGCTCGACCGCTTCAGGCGTCGTCAGCTCGTAAAGCGCCTCGATATGCCGCCGCGCCACGATGACCAGCCAGCCCGGCAGGGCGGTATTGCAGCTGTGTACGATGTCCCAGAACTCGGTCCGCTGGATACAGTCCCACGGTGGGGCCGCGCCGGCATCCCGCTGCGCGACCAACTGACACGCCATGCACTGCTCCATGCGCGATTCCTTCTGCGTGTTCAAGCGGGCCTGATCTCGGCGCAGCACAGCCGCGCGAAGCCCGGGATGTCAAGCCCATCCGTCCTGCCGGCCAGATAGCGGCGCCTGATGTCAGACGCGGACAGATCCTCGACCACGCGCCAGCCGGCTGCGGCCAAGATCTTCGCCATCTCCTCGACATCCAGCAGGGTCTGCATCGGCTCGCCGCGGCGTGCGCCGCCCGCATCGAGGGTCTCGAACAGCTGAAGGTTGGCGGGCGCCATCGTGGCCTTGGGCTGGAAGTAGTCGAACACCACCCGGCTGGCGGGCGCACAAACCGCGGCCAGCGAGGCGAAGGTGTTCGCAATGGCCGCACGCGACAGGTAGCAGATCGTGCCGAGCCAGGAGACGAGCGCCTGGGCGCCCCGGTCGTACGGCCGGCTGAGGGTCGCAGCAGCGAGTGCATCGGCGATCGTCTCACGCTCGAAATCAATCGGGATGAAGACGAGGTGCGCCGGCGCCGCGCCCAGCCGCGCCCGTATGCGGGCCGCTTTCCACTGCTGCGTTGCAGACTGATCCAACTCGAACACGGTGACCCCCGGCTCGCTGTGCCGCAGGGCCCAGCTGTCGAGGCCCGCGCCCAGGATCACGTACTGGCGGCAGCCGCTGCCGATGGCCTGCGCCAGGCAATCTTCCGCGTAGCGGCTGCGGATCACGACGAAGGCGCTGATGGGCCGGACCTTGGCGCTGAGGGGTCGCCAGAAGAGCCAGCGCAGCGGCGCCGCGTGCAGGATGGCGCTCAGCGGCGGGCCCAGCAGCCAGCCGGCGGCATCATCTTCGAGGATGGCCGGATGATCGTGCATCAGGTGATAGGCCCGGTGGGCGGCCGCGAACTGTGCGGTCTGGCTTGGTTTGAATTCTGCTTCGGTCATGCACTTGCTCCGTATGGGTGGTTCCATGAAGCTATCCGTCAGTCGCAATTCGGGATTCGCAACACGTCACACCGGTAGATGTCGGCCCCCAACCCGGCCGCGAGCAGTACGAATACGACCAGCAGGAATGCGGCCACCGAGGCATTCAGAAGGTAGAAGCGCCGCCTGCCATCGGCGCCTCGCGCCAACAGCGGACGCGCGGCGATGAACGCGCCGGCGGGCAGGCACCCCAGGACGAGGCCCAGGAGCACGTACTCGAACGGACTGGTCTGAAGGCCGGGCCTGATGAACGAGAAGAACGGCTCGACCCTGTGGCCCACCATCGCGTTGGCCGCAACGAACGGCGCTACGAAAAGCCCACCGATCCGCGCCGCAGTCTTGTGATTCATCCTGCGCATCATCGCTCGTGACGCCTCGCCCGGCCGATGTATTCCACCAGCGACCGCAAGGAGCCGTCCCGATCCAGAAGCACCCTTGCTCCGTCCTCGATGACCTCGGCCGTGCCACGATCGGGCGGCAGCGCAGCCCAAGCGGGACTTGTGAGCCCGAACTCCACCTCAGGCCCGTGCAGGTAGAACACCCGCAGCGATTGCACCATACCCCAGTCCTCGCTGGCGGTGCGCGCGACTGCTCCGAACGTCTCGGTCCAGGCGGCGTCCTTGAGGTAGCGAGCGGGGTCGACGCAGAGCAGCACCAGGTCGATGTCAGAGTCCGCGTGCGCGCTGCCACGGGCATGTGAACCCACAAGCGCGACTGCCCGGATATCGCTTTGCCGTCCCGCCCAGGCCACCACCTGATCGATCAGCGCCTATGCTGTCATGTGCTAAGCCCCTCATCTGGTCACCTTGGGTTCCACGCTCCCTTGGATGGATACATCGATCCTAGTGCTACTTGCTCCCTGCTATCCCGTTGGCGTGCACCTGGCGGCGCAGGACGTAGGCCATGAGCAGGCCCATACACGCGGCTCCTAACAGCACCGAGAGGCCCGCCTGCGGCCACGTCAGCTGGCCGGCCGAGAGAAACCCGGCGTACGCGTAGATCGCCAGCGGGATGTAGATCAACGCGCTCGAAATGACGCCGGGATAGTACCTCTTCTGGAGAATGGCCCCGCGGATGTGCAGCAGGGCATTGGCGAAGATCAGGCTGAAGGCGGACAGGCTCAACACCAGGTTGGCCCTGCCAATCCATGCGCAGAGCAGACACAGCACGACAAACAGGCCGTTCACCGCCAACTGGAACCTCAGCGTGAAGAGGTGGGCCGCGCGCGGCAGCAGCTGCTGCCGCGCCTCTGCAAACCCGCCGGGGTAGACGTATTCCTCGAAGATATGCACGACCGCCGCGCCCACGAGCGCAACAAACACCCAATCTCCCATATTTCCTCCTGCTGCCCCACTCCACAAGGCCGCCGACTGCGCCAGATATTGGGTCTATCTGGGCAGCATGGCAAGCCGCCGGCGCCGCCGGGCCAGTGTTACGCCGCTGGGAGAACTGCTGTGTGTAGTCCGTAAGCCGCGCTTGTCTCCATTCTATGCCGGCGCGCAAGCTGCCGCCATGACCCCTGTCATGCCGGTGGCCGCGTCGTCTGGGGCGCGCCGGAGCCGGCCCCATCGTCTACTATCTCGAGGCCGTTCCCCTGTTGGCCTCAACCTGTTGTTCGTTGGCGGCAGGTGTGATACGATAACCATGAACACCTGGACGTGGCCGGTCAATCGCGACTGGTACTACATCGCCTTCAGCGGCTTCATAGGCGGGCCGCTTGGCCGGCTGCTCATCCGGCGCTATAACTTCTTCGCCAGGCCGGTCATGCGCCAGGCGTTCGGCGACAAGCGAAAGCTCACCCCGGCGGCGCGCAAGCAGTACTTGGCGGCGTTGGCGACCCCCGAAGACCGCAAAGGCTGCTACCTATTTCCCAGGCGGATCGTCAAGGCCACCCCGTGGCTGAGTCAAGTTCGGAGCAACATCTCCGTGTTGAAAGGGAAGCCCACCCTGATCGTCTGGGGCATGAAGGACATCGCTTCAGGGAGAAGGAAATGAAGCGCTGGGAGGCCACGTTCCCCCAGGCGCGCACGGTCCATTTGACTACATAGTACTTGCGATCATCACTCACGCCATGGGACAACGGGCTACAGAACCGGATGCGCGTTGTCCGTATACTTCCCGCAAACAAGGCACTGTTGGCCGTGCCTTGGGGCCCGAGCGGTGTCGAGGCAAGGAGGTTTCCATATGGCAACCGTGCGCGAAGGCAACAGAGCAGTCCTGATGGTGGTGGACGTGCAAGTTGGCGTGGTGAGCGAAGCCTGGGATGCTCATCGGATCATCAAGAACGTGGGGCGAGCTGTCGAGCGAGCGCGTGCCGAGGGCATTCCGGTGATATGGGTGCAGCACTCTGACGACGAGTTAGTTTTCGGGAGTCCGCAGTGGCAGTGGGCGCCGGAATTGACGCCTGCTGAGGGTGAACCGCTGATCCACAAGCACTTCAATTCTTCCTTCGAACAAACCGTACTCGAAGACGATCTCGCGCGACTCGGAGCGACCCACATTGCGCTGGCCGGAGCTGCGACCAACTGGTGCATTCGCGCCACGGCATATGCCGCGCTGGATCGGGGTTACGATCTGACGCTGATCAAAGACGCGCACACCACTGGAACGATGGTGTTTGACGACGGAACCAGGATCGAGGCGGCGGACATCGTGCAAGAGCTCAACATTGCGATGACCTGGTTGAGTTACCCTGGCCGCAAGAACGGCGCTGCTTCGGCTGATGAGGTTGATTTCGCCACGCCCGGCGGCTCCCGCAAGTGAAGGAATGCAAAATGACCGCTCTGCCAACGGCACGACAACCCTCACTATGCGCGCCATATAGAAGGAGTCGCCAGCGAAAGGAGATCACTGGCATGTCAAAGATCACGCCATTTCTGTGGTTCGATGGACAGGCCGAGCCGGCGGCACGGTTCTATGTCTCGCTGTTTCCGGATTCGCGGATTGACAACGTGGCGCGCGCCCCAGCCGACCACCCGAGTGGCAGCGCCGGAACAGTGCTCACCGTCGAGTTCACGCTGTGCGGGCATCATTACGTCGCGCTGAACGGCGGCCCCCAATTCCCGTTCACGGAGGCCGTTTCGTTTCAGATCGCGTGCGAGGATCAGGCGGAAGTGGACCGCTTGTGGCAGGCGCTATCGGAGGGCGGTTCAGAAGAGCAGTGCGGTTGGCTCAAGGATCGCTGGGGTCTCTCCTGGCAAGTCGTGCCCACCCGATTGCACGAGCTGCTCGGAGACCCGGACCCGGGGCGCTCACGACGTGCGATGGAAGCCATGCTCAAGATGCGTAAGCTGGACATCGCCGAATTGGAGCAGGCGGCCAACGGCGCGTAACCACATGAGCATGGGAAAGCAAGAGGAAATCTAGCCTGACAGAAGGAGATTGCCATGAGCCCAAAGAAGGAATCGCAGAAGTCCGGGGGATTCACGGCCGAGGAGCAAGCCGCGATGAAGGAGCGCGCCAGGGAACTGCAGGCGGAAGCGCGCGCCAACAAGAACAGAGCGGTCGGGGAAAGCGATGTGCTGGCGAAGATCGCCGAGATGCCGGAGCCGGATCGCAGCATGGCCGCGCGGCTGCACGAGATCATCACCGAGCGCGCGCCGGCCCTGTGGCCGAAGACCTGGTACGGGATGCCTGCCTATGCTAGGGACGGCAAAGTCGTCTGTTTCTTCCAGAGCGCGGCGAAGTTCGATGCGCGCTACGCGACGTTGGGATTCAACGACACGGCGAACCTGGACGAAGGCAACATGTGGCCGACCTCGTTCGCGCTGATCGAGTTGACCGCCGCGGAAGAGGCCAGGATCGTCGCGCTGGTGAAAAAGGCGGTGAGTTGAGGAGTGATCGCGCCATGACGCCCCATCCATCCGAACGGCAGACCATGAAGCCAGCGAGTCCGGTCATCGAATGGCTGCTCGATTCTGACCCGGCGATCCGCTGGCAGGTGCTGCGCGATTTGACCGGTGCGCCCGCAGATGAGGTTGCGGCCGAGCGCGCAAAGGTTGCCACGGAGGGCTGGGGTGCGCGGCTGCTCTCCCTCCAGGCGCCCGACGGCCGGTGGGGTGGTGCGGCGTGGAACCATGGGTGGAACTCCACGATGCACGTCCTGCTGCTGCTGCGGGATTTCGGCCTGGATCCGGCGAGCGACCCGGCGCGCCGCGGGGTAAGCCTCGTTCGCGAGCGGGTGACGTGGCGGGGATGCGGCCCGGAGGAATGCGACGACAATGCCTTCTTCGCAGGCGAGATCGAGCCGTGCATCAATGGGCAGGTCGGCGCGACCGGCGCCTATTTCGGCCAGGATGTCCGCGGGATCATCGCCCGCCTGCTTGCCGAGCAGTTGCCCGACGGCGGCTGGAACTGTGAGGCTGCCAACGGCTCGACGCGGTCGTCGTTCAACACCACGATCTGCGTGCTGGAGGCTCTGCTCGAGCACGAACGGGCGGGCGGCGGCGTCCCGGAGTTGACGGCAGCTCGTCTGCGCGGGCAGGAGTACCTCCTCGAGCGCCGGCTCTTCCGGCGGCGTTCGACCGGCGAGGCGATTGAGCGCGATCGCAAGGGCGGCGCCGCGTGGATGCGCTTCGCCTTCCCGACGTGGTGGCACTACGACGTGCTGTGGGGCCTGGACTACCTGCGCAGGGCCGGCGTCACGCCCGACGAGCGCGTCGCGGAGGCGATCGAGCTGGTAGTGTCCAAGCGCGACGATGACGGGCGGTGGCCGCTCGAGGTCCGATATCCCGGCGTGATGCCGGTCGAGATCGACGAGGGCGAGGGCCGGCCGAGCCGGTGGAACACCCTCCGCGCTTTGCGGGTGTTGAGCTGGTGTTCTGCAGGAAGAGGCTGAAGGTGAAGATCGCAGAACTACTCAAGGCGCTGGAAGACGCTCGAGCCGGGGTGGAAGCGGTGCTGGCCGGGCTGGACGAGACCTAACTCCTGGCTGCGGACGCCTGCGGCGCTTGGTCGATCAAGGACGTGCTTGCGCACCTGACCGCGTGCGAGGCCGAGTTGGTCACCGGGTTGTCCAGAATCAGGCGCGGGCAGAGCCCGGGCAAAGTCCTATACACAGACGCCGAGATCCAAGCTCAGAACGAGAAGTGGCAGGTCGAGAATCGAGATCGGCCGCTTGACCGGGTCCTGGCCGACTTTCGCGGAGTACGCAGGCAGCTCGTCCGCCAACTCGAATCCTTGGGCGACCAGGATCTCAACGCCCCGCGCCCCTGGTTCCAGAAACGCACCATCGCCGACTGGGTTCAGGATGAGATCGTGACGCACGATCGCGAGCATGCCATAGGACTAGCTGAATGGCGCAAGCGGCAGGGGTTGTAAGTAGTTGGCTGCGATCATACGAGGAGACACGCTTTGAGAATCACCGTTGAAACCGTTGTCGTGGCGCCCATCGAAGAGGTTTGGCGTGCCTATACGACGCCCGAGGACATCAAACATTGGAATGCTGCGTCCGATGACTGGCACACAACCGCTGCCACAGTGGATTTGCGCATCGGCGGCGCCTTTTCCTCACGTATGGAGGCCAAGGACGGCAGCATGGGGTTCGATTTCGCCGGAACTTATACCAATGTCGTGAAGCATGAACTGATCGAGTATTCATTCGGCGATCGCACAGCGCAGGTCGAGTTCGCCGATAGCCCAAAAGGAGTCAGTGTGCGTGTCACCTTCGATAGTGAGCCATCTCTCTCGATCGAACAACAGCGCGGGGGGTGGCAGGCCATTCTTGATAACTTCGCTCGCCATGTTGAGGCCGGCCGGTGATTTGCTGAAAGAATCGACCGCCGGCGAAGAGGAGCGTCTGTCATGTTGGAGATCGGAGCCATCGTATGGGGAGTGCGAGACCTTCCGCGGGCGACAACGTTTTGGAGTGATGCACTGCATTACAAACTGAAGAGAGAACCCGATGTGGATTGGGCGATTCTGGTTCCTCGAGAAGGAGACTCATTACCCGACACGGGTAGGTATCTTAACAAGCGGTCGAAACGACTGCGAGACGGAATAGTCAATGGATAGGCGCGATGCGCCTACGGTGACTCGGCATTGGGCAGCATATGCAGCTTA
>Ga0172368_10005079_pt1 | contig 14902 bp, 12 predicted proteins | sample Lak11m_FD_114540 | JGI IMG/M metagenome (GOLD analysis project Ga0172368, IMG submission 114540) | Freshwater microbial communities from Kabuno Bay, South-Kivu, Congo - kab_022012_11m | ecosystem: Environmental > Aquatic > Freshwater > Lake | place: Democratic Republic of the Congo: South-Kivu...
ACAGAAGCGCGTGAAAAATTCGCGACCGTCCTGGAGCAAGCCGCCAGGTATGGCGAGGTGCGCATTAAGCGGCGCGACGGCCAGGTGTTTGTCATCAAGCCGCAGAAGCGCAAAGGGTCTCCGCTGGCAGTGGATGGGATCAAGTTGAATCTCAGCCGCTATGAGATTTTGCAAAGCATTGAGGAAGGGCGGAGAATGTTCTAACTGTTTCGTGATACCTGTCCGCGCTGGGGCGGGGGACGCTTCGACACTCCCTGCGGTCGCAGTGCGGCGCCTCTCCCTGATTGGGGTTCTAATTGGCGTGGTGATCAAATTTAAGCAGAAACAACAAAAACCTTCCCTGGCAGGATTGCAAACGAGTCTTAACAGGATTTGGAACGAGTCTTAACAGGTTTGGAAACGAGTCAGTACTGGTTTGTAAAGATAACAGTACCTTTTTCCAAAGAAGTACTATTGAGTCCACTGCAAAAGGTCTTCAAACACAAAGGACACGAAGTACACGACGGTTCATAAATGAAGAGCATTTCCTTTGTGCCCTTCGTGTTTAATTGGTTTTTGCAGTAGAGTCACTATTATCTTTCAAAAGATATACTGTTGTGTTGAGAACCGTGGTTTTGACGGAATCCAGCCGCCCGAAAGAATTTTTCTGATTCTGCCGGATTTTGTGGTTGGGGTGACTTTCTCGCCCAAACCGTCCACGAATAAGACCTTCCCTGGAAGGAGTGGACTTTATCGGCAATAAGCGAAAACCACGGGTTGGACGCAGATATTCTGCTGGTTGCTGTCCACTGAATATTACCCGTTCTTCTTCTGAAACTCCTTCATAAAATTGACCAATGCCTGTGTGCCTTCAACGGTCATGGCGTTGTAGAGCGAGGCGCGCATCCCGCCAACGGAGCGATGTCCCTTCAACCCGACCAGGCCCGCGGACTTGGACTCCCTGGCGAAGGCCTCTTCAAGTTCCTCGCTGGGCAGGCGGAAGGGGATGTTCATCAGCGAGCGGGCGTCGGGCCTGGCATGGCCGCGATAGAAGCCGCCGCTTTGGTCAATGGCATCGTACACCAGTCCCGCCTTGGCGCGGTTGGTCTTTTCGATGGCGGCGAGTCCACCCTGTTTCCTTGCCCACTGGAGAACCAGTCCCACCATGTAAATGGCAAAGCACGGAGGCGTGTTATGCAATGACCCGCTGGTTGCCAGGATTTTGTAATCGAGCATGACGGGCAGATTGGCGGGCGTACGTTCGATCATGTCATCACGCTCGATGACAACGGTCACACCTGACGGTCCCGCATTCTTCTGCGCGCCCGCATAGATCAACGCGTACCTGGATACATCGATCGGCCGGCTGATGAAATCGGACGAAGCGTCGCATACCAGCGGAACGCCATCGGGCGGGACCGGCTCATTGAAAAATTCGACGCCGTGAATGGTCTCATTGGAGGTGTAATGCAGGTAGGCAGCCCCGGGATCAAGGTCCAGTTTTTCGGGGACGCCTTTGAATCCATCAGATTCCGTATTGGCGGCGGTGCGGGTGTCCCCGAGTTTCTGCGCTTCCTTGACGGCGGTCTTGCTCCATGTGCCTGTGACAATATAGTCGGCGGAAACGCCGGGCGCGCGCAGGTTCATCGGGATCATCGCAAACTGCAAATGCGCCCCGCCCTGCAAAAACATGACCTTGTAATTGGATGGAATGCCGAGCAGTTCGCGCAAATCCGCTTCGGCGGTTTGGATCACGGCTTCGAATTCCTTCGAACGGTGGCTGATTTCCATCACAGACATGCCCGTGCCTTTGAAATCGAGCAGTTCGGCCTGGGCCTGTTGTAAAACTTCGAGCGGCAAAGCGCCCGGACCCGGATTGAAATTGTGGATGCGTTTGATACCTGGCATTAAAGCCTCCTGTCGTTTATCAGCCAGAACCCTGGCCGAAGGATCAATGGTCTGCATTATTATATCTTTTCTCCCGATCCATGGGTATGTCACTGCAAGGAATGCGCCCGGCAGGGGACGTGCGGCATCCGCCGCCATCGTTGACAAAAGCATTACGTCGTTGTTAGAATGATTTTCAAGTCGAAGACTTGGAGGTTTTCAATGAAAGTTCTCGTGTGCGACAAGACGGAAAAGGAATTTATCGAACAGATGCGCTCGGCGGGGTTGACCGTGGATGTGCGCGACGACATTACGCCGGAGGAATTGCCCAGCGTTCTTCCCGCGTATGACGGAATGGTCGTTCGTTCGCGGACCAAGGTGAGGCAGCCGTTAATTGACGTTTGTCCCAACCTGAAAGTGATCGTGCGCGGCGGCGTCGGCCTGGACACCATCGATCACGAGTATGCCAAATCAAAAGGCATCGCGGTCATGAACACGCCGCTGGCGAGTTCCGCTTCGGTGGCTGAACTTGCGATCGGTTATATGTTCGCGCTGGCCCGTTCCATTTACAAGGCGACCTCTTCGATGAAAGCCGAAAAATGGGACAAGAAAAGTTTCGAGGGCGACGAGATCGGCGGAAAAACCCTCGGCCTGATCGGCGTGGGAAATATCGGCAGGGAAACCGCCAGACGCGCGGCCGCGCTCGGCATGACCGTCGTCGCATACGATCCATACGTGAAGGAAATCCCCGGCATCCGGTTGGTCTCGCTCGATGAACTTTTGGCGCAAGCCGATTACATCAGCCTGCATTTGCCCAGGACCAAAGAATCCGCCAACATGATCGGCGCGGAGCAATTCGCGAAGATGAAGAATGGCGTGCGAATCGTCAACTGCGCGCGCGGTGGAATTGTCGATGAGAACGCGCTCCACGAAGCGCTGACCAGCGGCAAGGTCGCGGGCGCCGCGCTGGATGTCTTCGCCGAGGAACCGCCGACAGACTGGAAACTGCTCAAACTCGATAACGTGATCGCGTCCCCGCACATCGGCGCAGCGACCAGGGAAGCCCAGGCCCGCGTCGGTGCGGAAGTGGCCGCAAAACTGATCGAGTTCGCGAAGAAATAAAAAACAGCTCTACCGTTTTTACCGGGAAAACCATTTTTAAACACAAAGTCCACAACACTTGCACCGCACTGCGTTTGGTGCAGTGCAGGTGAGGCTACGAAGGGAAAACGCCTGTGAAGTCAACCCTTTTCCCCCCTTTGTGTACTTGGTGTCCTTCGTGTTTAGGCTCTTTCCCGCCAGAAACGGGAGAGCCTAAAAACTTAAACACGAAGGCCACGAAGGAAGAATTTTTTCTTTGTGTACTTCGTGTTTGGAAAAGAGAATTTATGAAAATCATCCCCGATCTCGGCATCCAAATCCCACAGGTATATTTGCCCAGGCCCGGCACCGATTTGCAAAAATGGGCGGTCATCGCCTGCGACCAATTCACGTCCGAGCCTGAATACTGGCATGACGTGGAAAAAATCGTCGGCGACGCGCCATCCACATTGCATCTGACCTTCCCCGAAGTGCATCTCGAAAAAGCGGGCGGCGGGGAGCGCATCCGGAATATTCAAGCCTCCATGAAAAAATATTTGGAGGCGGGAATTCTCCAGCCGCGCGATGGGATCATTTACATCGAACGAACCGTCGCCGGGAAAACGCGCAAGGGCATTGTCCTTTGCCTCGACCTCGAATGCTACGATTACAACAAAGGCTCCTCCAGCCTGATCCGCGCGACCGAGGGGACGATTGTCGACCGCCTGCCTCCGCGCATCAAAATTCGCGAAGGCGCGGTGTTGGAACTTCCGCACATCCTCGTGCTGATCGACGACCCGAATCACACGGTCATCGAGCCGCTGGGCGCGGCGAAATCCAAACTCGAAAAACTCTACGATTTCGATTTAATGCTTGGCAGCGGTCATCTCGCGGGATACGCGGTGGACGAGGAACATGAGAACCAGGTCGTTGCCGCGCTGCGCGGACTTGCGGATCCCAAAACCTTTGCCGCAAAATATGGCATCGGCAACGATCAGCCCGTTCTGCTGTTCGCGATGGGAGACGGCAATCATTCGCTGGCAACCGCAAAGGCGATTTGGGAAAAGGTCAAGGCGCAGGTCGGCATGGAACATCCTGCACGCTACGCGCTGGTCGAGATCGAAAATGTCCACGATGAAGGCCTGGAGTTCGAGCCGATCCATCGCGTGCTGTTCGGCCTCAAAAAGGATTTGCTTGCGGAATTGGAAACAACCTTCGGGGCGAATTTCAAATACACGCCGGTCGCGGGCGCCGCGGAAATGGTCAAGGCGGTGGATGATTCCGAGGGTGGGAAGCAGGCCATCGGCCTGGTTGGAGGCGGCGGGAAATTTGGCGTGATCGGGATCGCGCACGCGTCGTCCAACCTGGCGGTCGGCACGATTCAATCCTTCCTCGATGCGTTCCTGAAAAATGGCGGCGCGGAAAAAATCGATTATGTGCATGGCGAAGACGTGGTCGAGCGGCTGGCGCTGCAAGACGGCAACGCCGGTTTTTACCTGGCGGGCATGCACAAATCCGAGTTGTTCAAGACGGTGATCTTGGATGGCGCACTGCCAAGAAAAACATTCTCGATGGGCGAGGCGCGCGCGAAACGCTTTTACATGGAAGCGCGGAAGATCGGTTAGGAAGTTACGGGTTGAAGGTTTGAAGGTTGAGAATGTGACTTTCAAGCCTTCAATTTTTTTAACGCATCTTTGAAATCGTCGGGGTAACCGGCGGTGAACGCCAGCCGTTTTTTGGTTTCGGGATGATTGAACGAGATGGAATACGCGTGCAGCGCGGGGCGCGCGATCAAATCTGTTTCGGGGGCGCTGTACAGGATGTCTCCCAAAAGTGGAATTCCCAATGCATAGGCATGGACTCGAATCTGATGCGTGCGCCCGGTCATCGGCTTCGCTTCGAGCAGGGCGTTGGCCTGATACCGATAAATGACCTTGAAGCGCGTCTCGGAGCGGACACCGTTTTTGTCGTCCACCATGGTGCGGTGCTTGTGACCCACGTTGACGCGCAGCGGGCGTTTCGTGGTTTTGTCGCTCCAGGCGGGGACGCCGACTGTGATGGCGTGATAGACCTTTTCGATTTCATGCTTTTCGAACTGGATGTTCAAGTCGCGGTGCGCTTCGGCAGTGTGCGCGAAGACCATCACGCCGCTGGTGAATTTGTCGAGGCGGTGGATGACCCATACTTTGTTGAATTGTTCTTCGAGCATTTTGATGAGATACGGTGCGGTTCGCGTGGCATCCCAGCCGTCGGGGAGGACGGGCAGGCCGGCGGGTTTGTTGATGACGAGGATGTGATCGTCAGAATAAATAATATCCATACGCCCATTGTACTTTACATGCCTTTGCGGTGGCGTTTTTGGGCAGGGCAATCCCTGCTCAAAGGATGGGAACTCCTCGATGAGATTTTCTCAATAACCGGAGACCGCCTCCCGGAGGTCGCAGTGGCATCAAAACCCTTGACATTAACGTTACGTCATAGTTTATAGTTGCGCCATGTTCACTGTCAAACAACTCTCCAAACTGGCCGGTGTCACGCCGCGAACCTTGCATCACTACGATGAGATTGGCCTTCTCAAACCGACCCGCGTGGGCGAAAATGGCTATCGCTACTACGGGGAGGAGGCCCTGCTCCGGCTCCAGCAAATCCTGTTCTATCGCGAACTGGATATTCCGCTGGATGATATCAGGAAAATCATGGGACGCCGTGATTTCGATGTGCTGGGCGCGTTGTACAGCCACAAGGAGGCGCTGAACAATCAGGCGGCGAGGATTTCCCGTCTCATCCGAACAGTGAACAACACCATCGATCATTTGAAAGGAAACAACATCATGAGCGAAAAAGGTTTATTCGAAGGGTTTAGCGAGGAAGAACAGGAGAAGTACGCCCTGGAAGCGGAGCAGATGTACGACCCCGAAACGGTGCGTGAATCCAACCGCAAATGGAAAGCATACTCTGCGGCGAAGAAGGAACAGGTCCTGGCGGAAGGCAAAGCCGTTTACCAGGATATGATCGCGGTCATGCCCAAGGGCGCGGCTTCCGCGGAAGTGCAGGCCATCGTCGAGCGCTGGCGCAGGCACATGGATTATTTCTGGACGCCGAATCTCGAGCAATTGCTGGCGCTTGCCAACGGTTATAACGATGATCCACGCTTCAAGGCCAACTTCGACACCATGCACCCAAAACTCGCGGAGTTCATGCAAGAGGCGGTGCGGATATATGTAAAGAATCAAAAATAGGGGACATGGATTCGATACAGGCACAGGTTCCAAATGTCATTGCGAGTGGAACGAAGCAGTTGCCAATTTTGTCCCGGGATTGCTTCGGCGCAGAAGAATGCCGCTTCGCAATGACATCTTTTATTTTCAGGTCTTTGTTTTCGAGCCGTTCAGGGTTTCAGGAGGATGCAACGATTTCTCCCATGTTCCTTCGCATTGTACAAAGCCCGGTCTGCGCGGCGCAGGAATTCATCCAGGTTGACAACACTGCCGTCCAGTTCCGCCAGGCCGATGCTGGTCGTAAGTGAAATTACCGCGCCATCCAGTTGAATTGGGGTGGTCGAGATGACCTGACGCAATCTTTCCGCGGTCTGCCATGCCTCTGCGCCGAATGTGCGCGGCAGGAGAATGGCAAACTCTTCGCCGCCAATTCTTGCCAGCAGGTCGGTTGGGCGCAGGTTGGCTTTCAGAATATCGGTGACCTCCCGTAACGTCCTGTCGCCTGCCGCGTGTCCATGCTGGTCATTGACGTTCTTAAAGTGATCCAGGTCGAGCATCATGATCGAGAGCGCGTACGGCGGCTGGTTGGAGCGGCTGAAAATCTCTTCCGCCTGCGAAAGAAAGCGCCTGCGATTGGGAATGGAAGTCAGTTCATCGGTCACGGCAAGATGGACCAGTTCCTGCTCGATGCGGTGTTGTTCGGTAATATCGCGAATGGCGGCAATATGGACGGCCTCGCCTTTCCAGGTGATGAAGCGCGCAGTGATTCCCACCGGGAAAAGGGAGTTATCCTTTTTGCGGTGCCAACGCAGGGGGATTCTCATGGTTTTGTCCGAAGGCACAGGGGTATCTGTTGCTTTTTGTGTGGCTTCCGGCTCACCCGAGATGTCTGTGTTTCGTTTGTTCATTAACTCTTCGTGGCTGAATCCATATAATTCTGACGCGGCACTGTTCGCTTCCAGGATCTGCCCGTCTGAATTCCTGATGATAAAGATGGCATCCGATTCCAAATCAAAAAGCAGGCGGTATTGTTTTTCGCTTTCGATAAGCGCCTGCTCGGCAAGCACGCGGTCGGTGACATCCTCCTTCACGGCCGCGTAGTGCGTCATTTTCCCCGCGTTGTCGTAAATGGGCGCGATGACCGTATATTCCCAGAATACCTCCCCGTTCTTCCTGCGGTTTGCCAATTCACCACGCCATGTCTGTCCCGATGAAATCGTCCTCCACATGTGTTCATAGGTTTTGGGCGGTGTCAGGTTGGATTTCAGGATGCGGGGATTCCGTCCTTTTGCCTCGTCGAACGTGTAACCGGTGGAATGCGTGAAGGATGGGTTGACATATTCGATGCGCGCCTCGGTGTCGGTGATGATGATTGTGCTGGGGCTTTGCTCGATGGCTATCGAAAGTTTGCGTAACTGCCCGTTTGCCGCGCTCAGGTCCGAGGTCCGCGCCGCGACGCGTTCTTCCAGGTCTGTGATCAGGCCGTTCAACTCGCTGCTTAATTTGTTGAAGGATTCGGTCAGGTATCCGATCTCGTCGTTGAATTGGACGGGGATGATTATTTCGCGTTGCCCGGCGTTGAATGCCTGCACACTTTTCAACAGGGAATTCAAGGGATGGATAAAACCGGTATTAAGGACAAGATATAAGCCAGCGAGAAAGAGCAGGCTGCTGACAATGACCGCCAGGGCAAGAGGCAGCAGAAACCTGTGGAGGTAGATCCTGAACGAGCGATATTCGTCCTGGAGCAAACCTTCGGGGCCGCCCTGCCTGGGCAGTTTGGAAAAATCCACCAATACCTGCGGAGCGCGGGCGGGCTTGACGCCAATCGCCCAGGCCGTGGCCTCGGGACGGTCATCCACATAAAACGCCATATCCGGCAGGCCGTTGTAGGTGAAGTCGAAACTGCCGTCCGGGAACAGGATGACCTGGAAGGTGTATTTGGCGTCTGGATGGTTCTGGGCCGGCATTTTGTAATACGTGATGATGGCCCGGCCGGACTCCTGGCGTAAAAAGACGCCGCCGTTTTGGGCGGCATATGAATCCAGGTCCACCAGCAAAGGGAAGATCATTGGGATGTTGACGAAATGATACTGAAAATCCCTCCAGGTAAATTCCGCGCCAATTCCGATCGCCCCATCAGCGGATATGAAGATCTTCCGGTACGGCTGCCCAAAAAACGGAAAGTCAAAATCGAACTGTTTTAGCGAATTTATAGGCGCCAGGTCCAGCATTTGGCCGAGGTCTTCCTCGAAATGGAAGGGGACCTCGCCCGCATCGTAGCCGCCGCGCTCGTTGGGGATGAAACGAATGGTGCGCTGGTCAACGGTGGAGGGGGAATATTGGCTGGCATAAGCCGGCGAGACCAGCCACGCGACCAGACCAAAGACCGCCAGCACGCTGGTCAGCACCGCGCCGGATAATTTAACGATGAAGGAGGTCCGTTCGGGCTGGGAGGCGAGATAGGTCATGGCAAAAAACAAGATGGTGAACAGAATTCCGATGGATACGTTGATGTGATAGAAGGGTGTGGAAATCTCGTAAAATGCCCGGTAGTAATTGAGGACGGCCAGCCCGAGTGGAATAAGAAAGATCAAGGCAAACTGGCGGATGGCGGGCAGTTTCCAATTTTGGATGGCGTTGCGCGTAAAGATGAAAACGACCCACGCGAACTCGAGCGCCACCAATTGGTCCATATAGGGTTCACGAAATATAACGAGTCCATCCCGCAGGAGATTGAATCGCCGGATGGCAATACCCGCCTCCCACACTGTGTAGGCGGCGCTGATGATGAACGCGATCCGCCTTTCCATGTTCTGCTTCTTGTTCAGGGCAGGGAAATGGTATGCAAATTGAATCAGCGAGATCAACAGGATTCCCAGGACAGTGTTTTGGAAATATACGACATACAGCCGTTCGGATGGCAGCAGTGAAACATCCAGGAATAGGAGCAGGGAAAACAATGTTACGCTGATGAAAAAGATGTACAGCAGGGTATCCTGTCGCGAGGCCTTTTGCCGCCCATGCAGGAAGAAATGCTTGCCGAGGTAGGCCGTGATCAGCAATACAAGCAGAAATTGATTCAGGTAACTGATCGAAGCGGGGGTGAGATAGATATCAGGCATGGTCCTTTGTCGTATTCTTCATTGCTTAACTATAAGCCAGGATATGAAAAAAAACAAACGACGATTTTGTTTATCCGGGCGGCATGGAATTTAATCCGTGATATGATTCGCCGGGAAAGGAAACCTTCTGCATGGCGGACAAGGGCAATATACCGAAATTCGACCCCGGCGTGTATACCAAAATTGCGCTTAATGATCTTGTTGTCTTTTCGATTCATTTCCTGCACGATCAGGGCATTAATGCCGCTGCGGAGGATATTGTCTCGACAAGTTTTCGGCTATTTCCAAAACGATTTGCCCTGCGGAAGTTTCCACACTGGCCTGATTCGGCGGTGGTTGGGCGGCGCTGGAGCGAGTGCCGCGTAAAGGGATGGATTATCGGCGATACGATCACGGGCTTCAAACTCACGCCAAAGGGATTGGGGGTGGCCCGCAGGGTGGGGAAGAGGCTTGGCATTGTCCAACCTGCGCCGGTGAAGAAGCGGTCTCCTGTTGGGAAGGTTAAGAAGAAACATGCGCCCATGCCGTCGAAAAAGGCGCGCGTGGTTCGAAAACACGAGACAAAATCCCAGGTTCAGGTCAAGGAAACGCAAGCCGCGCCGCTGAAAAAGGCGCGCGTGGTTCGAAAACACGAGACAAAATCCCAGGTTCAGGTCAAGGAAACGCAAGCCGCGCCGCTGAAAAAGGCGCGCGCTATTTGGAAGCACAAGACAAAATCCCAGGTTCAGGTCAAGGAAGCGCAAGCCGCGCCGCTGAAAAAGATGCGCCCTGTCCAGCGCCGCAAGGTGCAGGGCCATCCAGCCCGGACAAGGGAAATACAAATCGTGCCTGAGCCGCCGGTTCCAACGCGGGTCAATTCCCCGGCTCAAGTGGAAATGCTTTTCCCGGCGCACGTCCCTGTGCCAGCCGAGGTAAAAACGCGCGCGGGCAAATTTGTGCGCATGATGGAACAGACCGATGCGTTCGTTGATTTCAAGAGACACGGCCTAAACTCAAAATTCGGCGAATTCGACTTCAGGAGCATGTTGCTTTGCACAATGGAATCATCGTCCGCCGCGCTGGGGAACAACGTCAAACAGTTCAAGGATTACGCGGCAATTCATGACCGCCAGGATCTATTGGTTTTCCTGAACTTTTGCGAGGACAGGTTTTCGCATTTACTCGCCGTTTCCACGAAATCGGGCGAACCCGCGTTGAAAAAACAACTGGACAAAGCGGTGCGGAAAAAGAAATAATGATGCACCTCGGAAGTGTGTTCGCCGCGCCACGAGCGAGACGGCGCCTTTCGAGGTTTTTCAGTGAGAAAGGTTCTTATGGTTAGCAGTCGAAAATTACAATACGCCGACCGGGTCGCCCTCCAGCAGGCGGACCAGGCCATCCGCAAGGATGTCCTGCGCGCGCTGGTGGAGATCATTACCAACAGCAACGATAGTTACTCGCGGCTCGAGCATACGGGCGCACAGGTCAGCGGCGAGATCATGATCGAGATTCGACGCAAGCACGAAAATTCGCTGATCCGCGTGCGCGACCGCGCCGAGGGGATGACGGATGAACGCATGGACAAGGTGGTCGGCACATACGGCGAGGCGACCAGCGGCCTCAAGGAGGATAAGCAGGTGCGCGGCATGTGGGGGCGCGGCCTCAAGGATGCCATCTTCGGCCTCGGCTACGGCTACGTCCGTTCGTTCAAGGATGACAGTTTTTACAGAAGTTCCCTGCTGCTCCAAAAAGGCGTGCCCACCTTCGAATTGGAGAACCCGATCCCGGCCACGCCTGAACTTCGGGAGAAGCACGATATTCCGGCAGGCGATGGCACGGAAATCGAGATCATCGTCTCACGAAATGACGTGAAGATGCCGCAATACGAAAATCTTCGCAACTACCTCCAGCGCCATTTCGAACTTCGCCCGATCATGAGCAACCCGTCGCGCCGCATCATCCTGCGGGATATTGTCGGGGCGCGAAAAATCCGTCACGAACACGCGCTCAGTTACAAGTCGCCGCGAGGCGAGAAAGTCCTCGATGAGGAACTGGATATCGAGGGCTATCCTGCCAAAGCCCAGATCGAGGTCTACCGGTCGAACATCCAGCTTTCGATGCGCGGCGAGGAGGGCGATTACGCCGACGGCGGCCTGCTCGTCGTCAGCAAGGGAACCGTCATTTCATTGACGATGTTCAAGTTCGAGAACGATCCGTACGCCTCGTTCTTTTACGGCTCGATGAAATGCGATTACCTGCACGAACTCCTGAAAAACGACGAACCTGTGCTGACCGCCACGCGCGACGGCATCAACTGGACTCATCCGTTTGCCAGGGCGTTGAAGACGGCTGTGGAAAACAGGATCGAACCGCTCGTCCAGACGGAACGCGAACATGCCATCCACGATGAACAAACCAAACTGGATAAACGCCTGCGTCAAAAACTGGACCATGCCCTGCACGAACTGAACACCATCGCGTCATCCGAACTGAGCGAGAGACGCACCGGGGAAGAGACCGGAAAAAGAAGCGACCTGCCGCCGGGCGGGATCGGATTTATCCCGGAACGTATCTATGTCCAGACGGGACAACTGGTTCCGCTGACTTTGAAAGTCCAAATCCCGGAAGTGGCGCGCGTTGGTTCAGTGGCGCACGTCGTCTCGGATACACCCGAGATTTTGGTTTTGACGCGCGAAGCCGTGATCGAAGCGCGCGAGGATCATCCCACAGTTGGACATGCGCGCGTCGATGTGATCGGCAGGCAGGTGGGGAGCGAAGGCATGGTCACTGCATATCTCGAAGGGCATCGCGCCACGGCCTTTGTGCAGGTGCGTTCGAAGAAGGAGGCGATCACCGCCGCGCCCTCGAGAAGCCGAAGCGGCCTGTTCACCGACATTCGATTCGACGACCGTACCGACCCGCGCCAGCGCGTGTACTTCGACCGGGTAAACTCCAGCATTGTGGTTGCAACCGCCGCGCCCTCGGTCAGGATTTATCTCGATAAGCAGGGCAGGCTCGATACCACCGTTCAGGGACAGGTATTATTGGCGGAGTTGATCACCGAAGCCGTGTGCCGCGAGATCGCGCGCGAGGGGGTGGAGCGCGGCCGATTCCTGGCCCCCGAGGGCGCCGAGGCGGACGCCATCCAGAATCATTTTATTCGCCTGCAAAACCGGTACGCGCACCTGATCCATGAAGTGATCGTGAAGACGGAATAATTTTTACTTCACGGTCAGCCAGACCCCCGCCAAAACAACGGCCAACCCAATGACACGCGTCACATCCAGTGATTTTTCAGCCGCGCCGAGCAACCCGAAGTGATCGAGGATCGTCCCAACCAATAACTGACCCGCGACAATCGTCGTGATGGAGGCGGCAATCCCAATGCGCGGGATCATGTAACTGACCGCGCCGATCACCACCAGTCCAAACGCACCGGCGCCCAGCGCGTACCACGGCACGCTTCGCCATTCGGCCAGTTTTCCCCCGCCATAAAAAAATAGAAGCGGAAGCAGGGCAATGAGCGCCCCGCCGAGATGGATAATGAACACGCTTTCCAGCGTACCCAGCCGCTGGCTGATCATGCTGGCCATCGGGCTTTGAAGCCCAACCGCAATTCCGCCTGCCAGCCCGATGAGAATGATGAAGAGGATTGAATTCATTTGTTTTTTTTTTCCTTATGGCAATATTGACAGTCTTCCCCAAATTTCCACCAGCGCCCGCGAGAAAGAGCATCAAGCCGGGTTCACGCGTCAGTTTTTTCGCGGCAGGGGGAACGTAAAACCGAAAGGTTCCGACCCGCCCAAAGTGTCCGATCCACGCGCGGAGGGTCAGGATGGCGAATAAAACAAACATCGATTCAGCAAATAAGTTCATGAAGTCATTTTACCTCACGCAACAGGCTCTCCTTGTTTTCGGCACCGGACAAGATTCATGAACCGAGGCGGGTCCTGGAATTGACGAACAGAAAATAGACCGCGAGCGCGCCGCTGTAGACCAGCACCGCCACGTACACGACCAGATTGAACATGAACCCTGGTTTTACTGTCTTGAATAGCAAAAGGAAGGGGAAGATCAGGGCAAGGTCATACGCCAGGAAGCTCAGCAGTTGACCAGCGGCATTATGCCAGCGGGGATTTAAAAGGCCATACAAAAAGTAGAAGGCATCCCCGATGAAGATACAGCCGAAGATGACGGATGAGTCGGGGTTCAACGTCCAGGGGAAGACCGGTATTCTGAAGACCAAAGCGCCGCCAGCCAAAATCAACGAGACGATGAAAACCCCAAACGAGACTTTCACCAGCGCGGGCGTGGGACGCGCGTCCGAAAGTGGAAGTCTGCGGCTCCACAAAAAGGCCGCGCCGCTGAAGACTGCCGAAACCAGACCCGCGATCCCGAACGGGATCAACTGCGGGCGGCCGTCTCGGGCGAGTTGAAAAAAATAAATGGACGTGGTCACTGCGATGACGAAGATGTTGAGCGAGCCAGCGGGAAGCGCGCCAAATTCCCCCGTCCAGCCGATCCAGAGGGCGGCGGCGCTGACTGCGGCCAGAATCGAGCCGATGAACAGATGGGAATAACGCCCATCCGCCCAGGGCCATAGGTTGACCGCAAATGGAAGTTGAAAGATAAAGCCGATGGCAAACGCAAGAATGACCAGACCACCTAAAACAGTTGCATAACGGAGCATTTTCATGGTTGCATACCTCTAATGTGGATTTATATGGATAACCCAAAGTGAATGGTTACGCTACGGGCAGAGCGGGCACACCGATGAGAACGCCAATCAGGCGATGCACTGCGACCGCAGGGAGTGTCGAAGTGGAGATGCGCCGCGCTGCGATCGCAGGGAGTGTCGACGCGTCCCGCCACCCCAAGCGCGGACAGGCAAATTATCAAAACAAAAGGTCTTGAGATTTCGAATGCGGCTTACACTACAAAGTCATCCAACACAATGACATCGATCATTTCCTGGAGTTTGGACAATCTTTTATCGTTCGTCAGAAATGCCTTTGCGCCATGCGACAGACTCGCGGCGACCTGCAAGGCGTCAGGCGGAGAGACATTGTATTTCGCTCGCAATTGCGCCGCGGCGCGCGCAACGTTCCGATCCACATCCACAACCGACAAGTTCGGGAAGTGAACCAACGCCGCTTCATATTCCCGCGCGACCATTTCGCGCTCCAACTGCCACGGGCGGACAGTGATTTCCATGATCGTGATCGTGGACGTGACGCCCTGCCATTTTCCCTTCTCGATCCCGCTGAGGGTGATTTGAGCAAGCGGTCCGTACTTCAAGTTGTTTTCAAGGAAGTAAATGAAGACGGGCGTATCCAGCCCAATGACTTTTGCCCTGGCTAATCGCTTGCTGAGTTCGTCCATGCGTCACGCTCCCCGTTGAGATATTTCTGGACATCCACGCCCTTCCAAATCTCGCTGTGCAGACCCTGGAGATAATCGGTGTAGCGCTTTGGCTGTGGAATCAAAACGATCACGCCGTCCTGAATGTCCACGAGCAGACGGTCGCCTTTTTGGATGTTCAGTTTCTTGCGCGCAATTTGCGGCACCGCAATTTGGTACTTCGCGCTGACTTTGACAGAGGTGGTCATGGAATCTCCTTGCTTAGCAAAAACG
>Ga0172368_10005080_pt1 | contig 14897 bp, 16 predicted proteins | sample Lak11m_FD_114540 | JGI IMG/M metagenome (GOLD analysis project Ga0172368, IMG submission 114540) | Freshwater microbial communities from Kabuno Bay, South-Kivu, Congo - kab_022012_11m | ecosystem: Environmental > Aquatic > Freshwater > Lake | place: Democratic Republic of the Congo: South-Kivu...
CACTTCCAGCGTTTTCCGGATGTCCGCGCCGAAACCCTCCCGCGCTGGCGGGTCTCTGAAAATTTCTGGCTGCGCAGGGCTGCCATCTTGTTCCAACTGAACTATAAGAAAGAGACCGATTTTCCCCTGCTGCGCGACATCATCCTCGATAACCTGGGTTCAAAGGAATTCTTCATCAACAAGGCTATTGGCTGGTCTCTGCGCCAGTATTCACGCGTGGATGGGCCGGCGGTGCGCTCTTTTGTGGCGGAAACCAACCTGCAGCCGCTCAGCGCGCGTGAAGCCCTTAAATGGCTGGATAGGCGCAACCGATAAATCCCCAGGCATGGCTCAAACCGATAGAAAAATTTCGGAACGAGTCATGTCAATGGTCCGAATTGTTCTTCAGGCCGGCAGTTTTTTCCTGTTTGAGCGGAGCAGTAAAAACAGCCAGGCGTTGCTCAAAGCTGGCTGTACCGCGAGTGAGCCTCAACCAAAAAACGATCATGGCGCTGCCGAGGATAATTGCTCCCAACCCGATTAACCCGGCCTCCGGACCAAAAACCCCTCCGGTCAGCAGTTCCGGCCCGGCTTGATGGATTCCAATAAAACTTGCGCCGATATTCATGCCGCTCACCGGGAAACCAAATACACTGCCCTGAAAAAAATTCCAGCTCATATGCAGTCCGATCGGGATGGCCAGGTCGCCTGTCAGGATAAATCCCAACCCCAAAAACAGGCCTGCCGCCATGAGGAACAAGGTGCTCACCAGGCTGGCATTTGGATTTGCGATATGCAGCAGACCGAAGAAGGAGGAAGAAATAAAATATGCCAGCAGTAGCGCTGCCTTTGGGTTCAAATATTTACCCTTCAAACCCTCAGCAAGGTTGCGCAACTGGTAGCCGCGTGACATCATTTCCTCATAAATGCCTACACAGAAAAATAATACCAACGACAGGAGCAGACCCACCCAGAACGATTGGCCGGCAACCGTTGATTCAAGCGCGGTCGTGATCGTGATCCAGCCGGCTGCCAGTTCAATGACAAATATCAAGGCCATCAACAATGCCCCCAGAAGCAGGCCAAAACCAAAGTCACGCCACCACATACTGTTAAATCGAAAACCAAAGTCGGTCATCTTGCGTCGGTCAATCCGCGTGGCCAGCCAGAAGACCAGTCCCGTGGCTAGCAGGGTCACGAACCCGCCAAGCGCAGGCAGGTTTGAGTTATTTTCTATTGAAGCCCGCACAGCCTCCGGGTTGGCCAGATCGACACCGGTTGCCACCGCTACAAATCCCAATCCAATACCAACAATTGCCTGAAAAATCAAGACAATTATCAAATTAACTGCGCCGGTTATCAACAAACGCCATAATGCCCGTAAACGATGTTCTTCCGGATTAACAAACAGGTTTTTCATAAGCTGATTCCCAAATCTTTATTCACCGCCGGATTTCAATCCAACTCTTCAAAGCTGAAATTCCGCAGGGTTCTCATTCATCCTGGCGGTTGCGCATAAAATCTGCAATTTCAATAAAACGCCCCCTCAAGAATTCCCTCGTAGCCGCCGGGATCTGCGATTCGTCAAGCGCGTGCTGCATACACCACAGCCATTCATCGCGTTCACGCACCCCGATTGAAAATGGCATATGCCGCTGCCGCAGGCGGGGATGTCCAAAGCGCTCAACGTACAGTGGCGGCCCGCCTGACCATCCGGAAAGGAACATGTACAGCTTTTCACGCGATCCTTGCAGGCTGGCAGGGTGTAAGGCCCGGATATGAGCTGCTTCCGGGGCACTGTCCATCAGGTCGTAGAAGCGATCAACGAGCGAGCGTAGTCCCTCCCCGCCCCCGATCAAGTCGTAAGTAACTGGTGTGTCTGTCATAAGACGAGATTTTAATCGATTTGAGTCCCTGTCAAGGTGCTGATTTTTCAATGAGAATTGCTGCACACAATCAGACCGCCTTCCACCCGTTATAAAGCCAATGGCATCCATATGTCATTGGCTTTATAATACTAACGTGTGTAATGGTTAACGATTATCTTCGGGTTTTGATCCTTCTAGAAGTCTGAAGGGCGTTGGTTTTTCCTGGAGGTAGTGTTTCGCGCCCGAATTCGGGCGCGATATCATCCAATGCCCTTCCGGAAACACTACAAAAAATCATCTTCCAACTTCAATTTGGGATGTACTCATATTTATCCATTATTGACGTTAATTTTAATGCCAAAGGACAATTTTCCAGGAGGAAAAATGAACAAGGAAACAGAACCTGTTATCCTGAGCGCGGCGCGTACACCCATCGGTAAGTTCCAGGGTATGCTGAGCAGCCTGGCAGCCCCCCGCTTGGGTGCCATTGCCATTAAAGCCGCTGTTGAGCGCGCCGGGTTGCAAAACACGGCAGAAATAGACGAAGTCTTGATGGGTAATGTCGTACAGGCCGGGGTCGGACAGGCCCCAGCGCGCCAGGCGGCCATTTTTGCCGGGCTGCCTGCTTCCGTCAGTGCCAGCACGCTGAACAAGGTTTGTGGTTCCGGGCTGAAGGCCGCCATGTTTGCCGCGCAGGCAATTCGCGCGGGGGATGGGCAGCTTTTTGTTGCCGGCGGCATGGAATCGATGTCACGCGCCCCTTACCTGGTACCCGGGCGTACTGGTGAGATGCGTTATGGTCACGTGGAAATGAAGGATTCCTTGCTGCATGATGGCCTGTGGGATCCATTTGAAGACTGGGGCATGGGAAATGCTGCGGATTTCATCGCCGAAGAATTTGAAGTCAGCCGTGCCGCGATGGACGAGTTCGCCCTCAACAGCCACCAGAAAGCCACTGCCGCCATCGATGCCGGCCGGTTCAAGGCGGAGATCGTTCCGGTTGGGATCCCTGGGCGTAAAGGCGAAGTAAACTTTTTTGATACCGACGAGGGTCCGCGGCGCGATACCACCATTGAAGGGCTCGCCCGGCTCAAACCCGCCTTCCGTCCGGATGGAAAAGTAACCGCCGGGAATTCATCCACCCTTAATGATGGCGCTGCCGCGCTCGTGATCTCCAGTCGCGCCTATGCTGAAGAACACGGCCTGTCACCCCTGGCGCGCATAGTGGCTTATGGCCAGGCCGCGGTTGAGCCAAAATACTTGTTTGGCGCGCCCGCCATCGCCATCCCGCGTGTTCTTGCAAAAGCAGGTTGGCAGTTAGGTGACGTTGATCTCATTGAATTGAATGAAGCCTTTGCCTCCCAGGTGCTTGCCAATGGATATGCTCTCGCCAAACAAGGCTGGGACTGGAACAAGGTCAACGTCAATGGCGGCGGCATATCGCTTGGGCATCCGATCGGTGCAAGCGGGGCGCGCATAATTGCCACCCTGGTCTACGCCCTTCAAGCCCGCGGTCTCAAACGTGGTCTTGCCAGCCTGTGCCTGGGTGGCGGTGAAGCGGTTGCGTTGGCCTTGGAACTCGAAGGCTAGGAAATCGTTGGGCGGATCTTTACTGGTCATCATCTCTGCCTCGCATTATCCCATCCTTGCATCATGATTGGAGAAAATATGAATTCAAAAGAACTGAAAGCCCGGATTGATCTGTATGGAAATGGTTTTGCTTTGTTGAAAGAAACACTGGGGGACATTCCGCGTAAATCATGGAAGTTCAAACCAGCTCCAAACGAATGGAGCATCCATGAGGTTATCGTTCACCTGGCTGACAGCGAAACAAACGCGGCTCTCCGTGCACGCATGCTGGTGGCTGAACCCGGGCGTGCTTTGATGGCTTATGACCAGGATAAGTGGGCGGTCGAGCTTAAATATCATGACCAGGATGTCGACGATGCTCTCAAGATGGTTAAATTTGCCCGGCGTACCACCTACCAATGGCTGAAAAAACTGCCGGAAGCAGTTTTTGACAACAGCGTCGTCCACCCGGAATTTGACAAACCTTATACATTCACCCAGTGGTTGTCGATCTATTCTGCGCACATCCCCGGTCATATCGAACAGATCAAAAAGAATTTTGAATTATGGAAGCAGTCCGGAAAAAAGCGTAATATATAGACATGATCGATTATGCTTCCAAAGCCTCCGTTGGATTGCTCAAGAATATCCCGGCTGGGACTTTTCGCATGGGCAGCCGTTTTCACCCGCGTGAGCGGCCGGTGCGGGATGTTTTCGTCCCTGAATTCCAGATCGCGGTTGCCCCGGTCACTGTCAGCCAGTATTCCGTCTTCATCGAGAGTGGGGCTTGGACTGACAGGCAGTGGTGGAGTGTGTCAGGCTGGGATTGGGTGAACGCCACGACAGATGGTTGGGGGCGTGAAAACCGCCGCGAACCGGATGGGTGGGGAATACAAAAAACATGCACCTACCGCCCCGTGGTGGGCATCTGCGTATATGAAGCTGAGGCATATTGCGCCTGGCTTTCGACTCAAAAAGGGAAAACCCTGCGGTTGCCTACCGAGGCGGAATGGGAATACGCGGCCCGAGGCGACGATGGCCGGCCTTTCCCATGGGGCGAAGCCTTTGAAGCCGGGCTCGCCAACACTGCCGAAAAACAAATCCAGACTACCATCGATGCCGGCAGCCTGCCTGGCGATTCCAGCCCATTTGGGGTGTTGGACATGTGTGGAAATGTCCAGCAGTGGACAGCCAGTTCATACGGCCGGCTGAACGATGAGCCTTTTCCACCCGGAGAATTGAGAGTGGCGCGCGGTGGCTCCTTCTTCGATACGGTTTTTGGTTCACGCACATCCTATCGCCATATCTACCCTGAAGGTTATTTCTATCCATTTCTCGGATTTCGATTGGCCGCATGACCGCAAAACATTCTTTATGGAACCCGGATCAAAACACCAAAAAATTATTCTCCATTATCCCTGAAAAATTCATCCGATTATTTATTGCCTTGTTAGGAGGTTGAAATGACTTACTCCGAAAAACCGAAAATCTCATGGGGAGCCGTGGTTGTGGTGGCAGCTGTCTTGATATTTGGCTGCATCATCGTCGCCGCACTGACCATTCCACGCCTGCTGCAAGGATCACCATCGACGCCAGCTTCCACCTCGCTGCCCGTTGCTCCGGGCCAGCCGACTGCCGCGCCTCTGCCTCCTGAGGGCGCAGTAACCATTGACATCTCTTCTGCAAATACAAAAGAAGACTGGATGAATGCCGTCGTTGCCCAGTTCAACCAGGAGGGTCACAAGTTATCCAGCGGTGAAGTGATCCAGGCCACCGTCTCGCATGTCACATCCGGGGGCTCGCAAAAAGCAATCCTGGATGGAAAGAGTAAGCCGGTTGTTTGGAGCCCTGGCGACCAATCCTGGATTGATGGTGCCAACCAGGTCTGGCGCGACCGGACTGGCGCACCTCTCGTTTCCGAAAATTGCCCGCCAACCATCCTGGCTCCGATCGGGTTCGCCATGTGGCGCCCAATGGCCGAAGCCCTTGGCTGGCCGGATAAACCCATCAGTTGGGATGACATCGTCAAATTATCGGCCAACCCTGATGGTTGGAAAACCATCGGCCATCCCGAATGGGGCCAGTTTAAATTTGGTCACACCCATCCGGATTATTCCAATTCCGGATTGTTAAGCCTGGCAACCCTCGCCTATTCAACGGTTGCTCAGACCAGCGGTATCACTCCCGAACAGGTCTATTCTGAACCAGTCGTGGCTGCTTTCCGTGGCGTGGAACAAAACACGTATCATTATGGCATCCAGAGCCGGCCGTTGATGCAGATCCTGGCCCAGCGCGGACCCGACTACCTGCATGCTGTTACCACCAGCGAGGCTGATACCCTCAAAACCAATAAGGATTTTGGCGCCACTATGCGTTACCAGTTGGTTTTTATTTTCCCTTCAGCTGGCACCTACTGGACCGAGCAGCCTTACTGTATCCTGGATGGAGAATGGGTATCAGCCCAGCAAAAAGAAGGCGCGAAAATCTTCCGCGATTACCTGCTTGCTGTCCCGCAGCAGGAAATGGCCATCAATTATTATCTGCGACCGGTGGATGAGAGCATCCCGCTCCATGCCCCTCTCACCCTCGCAGATGGGACCGACCCGCGCATCAACCGCACCATTGTCCCGGCTCTGCAAAGCCCGTCCGCGGACGTGGCCGCAGCGGTCAAGGATGTCTTCCACCAGACCAAGAAAAAAGCCACCATCGTCATGCTGCTGGATACATCGGGCAGCATGGAAGGCGACAAGATCCGTAATGCTGTGGCCAGTTCGGTCAACTTCGTCCAGCGTCTGGATCCAAACGACGAAATTTTTGTGCTGGGTTTTGGAGGCACGGCTGGAGTGGTTGATCTCGGCGGCGGGCGCGCTGGCGATGTTTCTGAAACACTTTCCAAAAGTCTGAATGGCTTGTTTGCCAGTGGCAAGACCCCGCTTTACGACTCGGTTTGCGCTGCAATGAACAAGATCACCCAACTACAAGCCGATCACACCGCCCTCAATGAAAAACGTCTGTATGGCATTGTCCTGCTCTCTGATGGAATGGATACCGCCAGTATTAAATCGCAGAATCAGATGTTTGCCTGTCTGCCTACCGGTGAAATCGCCGAAGGCACAAAGGTATTCACGATTGCGTATGGCGAGGATGCGGATAAGGATCTGATGTTGCGCATCGCAAACCGCACAAATGGTAAAACCTTTACCGGTGACCCGGCCAGCATCGAAGCCATCTATAACGCCATTTCAGCGGAGCAATAAATCATGCAGCAAACCCGCCCTTTATGGTTTTTATTGGATATTTACGGTTGGGTGGTTCTCGGCATGAGCATCATCACGGCTGTCATCATCGACCAGTGGTGGATCGTGCTGTTGGGCATAATCGGTTACCTGCTCGCCCTGCTGCTTGACCTGGTGGGCGGCCGTTCGCTCGGCCGCACTGGTGCCATGCGCCTGGCGCAGGCAGATCAGGAAAATCGCGAGTTAAAAACAGAGCAGGCCCGGTTGCTCGGAGCAATCCGCGAACGGGATGAAAAAATTACGCGCCTGGCAACCAGCCCGGCGGTCCAGTCCCCACCGACCGGTATGCCACCCATACCTCAGGATGCGACCCCCACAGAAATACCAGCAAGTAACCCGGACCAGGAGTAGATATGAACATTCAGCACATTTTCGTGATCGGCGCGGGCACCATGGGCAGCGGGATCGCCCAGACAGCCGCGGTATCAGGTTATGCAGTCACTTGCATGGATCCATTCCCGGCGGCAGTGGACAAAGCCAGGGCTGGCATCGCAAAATCAACTACCCGTCTGGTGGAAAAGAGCCTGCTTACCGTAGCGCAAAAAACAGCCGCTGACAACATCCTTTACGCTGCTGATATGACCGGCATCGCCGAGGCGGACTTGGTCATCGAGGCGGCTACAGAAAACCCCGAGTTAAAGCTGAAGATCTTTCGCGAAGCGGATTCAGCTGCCCGGGCTGATGCCATCCTGGCCTCGAATACATCATCCATTTCCATTACCCGCATTGCTGCTGTCACCAGCCGCCCTCATGCCGTGATCGGGATGCACTTCATGAACCCGGTACCGCTCATGAAATTGGTGGAAGTTATCCGTGGGCTGGCAACTTCGGACGAAACGGCTGAAACCACCCTGGAAGTCTGCCGGAAAATGGGCAAGGAACCCTGGCAGGCAAACGATTCGCCCGGTTTCATTTCAAACCGCATCCTGTGTCCAATGATCAACGAGGCCATCTTCGCACTGGCCGAAGGCGTTGGCACCCCGGAAGCAATCGACAATGTGATGAAACTGGGTATGAACCACCCGATGGGTCCACTCACCCTGGCAGACCTGATCGGGTTGGATGTTGTCCTGTTTGTAATGGAAGTTCTCCAGCGTGATCTGGGTGAGGACAAGTACCGCCCTGCGCCGTTGTTGCGTAAAATGGTCGATGCGGGTTGGCTTGGTAGGAAAAGCGGCCGTGGTTTTTATAAGTATCAGTAAATTCTTGATGGTATGCGATCGCCAATTTTTTGGAAATATCCCTCAAGGAAAGCGCCATGACCATATTGTTTAAGCGTACTTGGGAAATTCTGGTTGAAAACCGTATACCATATGTGGCTTTGAGTGTCTTGTATTACGGGTTGATCCTGGCGTTGATGGCATATGCATCTTTTGACGCCCCACTTCAGACCCGAATCTTCGAATCGAACCGCTCTTCATTTATGAATGGCGCGCTGTCGATAACCGGACAGGTTGCGATCGATGGCAGGGTACTCAAGGTGCTCGGCTTCACATTTCTCTCGAATGTGCTCGGAGCGAGCTACAGCGACATTACCCTGCCCTCATTTATCATCCCTTTTATCGGTATCTTTATCGGGCTTTACCGGGCCGTTCTGATGGGTATCGTATTTTCACCGTTCAATGCAGCCACAAGCGGCATATTCCTGGTCCATTTACCCACCATTTTTATCGAAGGCCAGGCTTTTATCCTGGCTATGCTGGGCGCATTTATCCATGGGCGGGCAATGATCTGGCCAGCGAGCGTTGGAAAGACGGGACGCTGGAAGGCCTATGTGGAAGGTGTTCGCCAATCGGGCAGCCTGTACATATTCATCATGGCAATTTTCTTTGTTTCAGCCATCTATGGCTTGTTGGAAACCGCCATCTTGATCAGATAAACGAACAGCTTCGAGCGCTGTTGGTCCCGGTCGTCATCCAGCTTCCCGTGCAAAATCAGCCATGAATGGAAAGGTGTAACATCTAATGTCTGATATCTACGATTATGTCATTATCGGTTCCGGCTTCGGCGGCAGCGTTTCAGCCATGCGTTTGACGGAAAAAGGGTATTCGGTGCTAATTCTCGAAAAAGGCAAACGCTTTCGGGATCAGGATTTTGCAAAAAGGAACTGGCAATTTTGGAAATACATCTGGCTGCCAGCCATCCGCGCCTATGGCATCCTGCAGATCAGCATTCTCAAGGGTGTCATGGTTCTCCACGGCGCGGGCGTGGGAGGTGGCAGCCTGGGTTACGCCAATGTTCTCGAAATACCCACCAGCGAGACCTTTGCCACCCAGGCCTGGAATACTCCTCTCCCTTGGGGCGAAATGCTCGAACCGCATTACCAATCCGCCCGCAGGATGTTGGGCGTGGCCCGCAACCCGCAGCTTTGGAAAGCCGACGATGTGCTCCTGCAAATGGCCGGTGATCTTGGCATGGCTCATACCTTCCGTGCCACCGAAGTTGGCGCCTACTTTGGCGAAGCCGGGGTCACTGTGCCCGACCCATTCTTCAATGGCGATGGCCCTCAGCGTGCTGGCTGCAAACAATGCGGCGGTTGCATGGTGGGCTGCCGCCATAACGCCAAGAACACCCTCCCCAAAAATTACCTCTACTTTGCCGAAAAACGCGGCGCACAGGTCAAATCTGAAGTGGAAGTGATGGATGTGCGCCCCATCTCCGATGGTACTGGCGCGCGCTACCAGGTCAGTTACCGTTCCTCCACTTCGCTTATTAAGCGCAGTGGTTCGGTAAGGGCCAAAAACGTTATCTTTTCTGCTGGAGTGATGGGTACCATCAAGCTGCTGCTCAATTTGCGTGATGTCAAAAAAACCCTGCCGAAATTATCATCGCGCCTCGGAGATGTTGTCCGCACCAACTCTGAGGCTCTCCTTGGGTCCATCGCCCGCAAGTTCGACGTCAATTACTCCGAAGGTATTTCGATCTCGTCGATTTTCAACGCCGATGAGATCACACGCGTTGAACCGGTTCGTTACCCTGATGGTTCTTCCCTCATGCGCTTTATCTCCGCCCCGCTCATCGATCTGGATGCCGGTATCCTGCGCCGCATGCTTGATTCATTCGTGTGGATCGCGCGCCATCCGCTTGATTTCGCGCGGACCATGCTCCTGCCCGGTTGGGCTCATAATGCCACCATCCTGCTTGTTATGCAGCACGCCGATAACCGCATGCGTTTCCGCATCGGGCGCAGCGCCTGGACCCTCGGGCGCACCGGCCTTGTGACCGAAAAGGAACCCGGTTATGAGATCAATGCCCAGGTCAAGGGTTCTCACGAACTGGCCCGCGACTTTGCCAGGCGCACCAACGGCGTCCCGATGGGTTCGCTCGGCGAGAATTTGCTCAACCTGCCCACCACGGCCCACATCCTGGGCGGCGCGCCGATGGGCGCGGATGCCAGCCAGGGTGTGGTGGATCAGAAATTTGAAATCCACAACTACCCCGGTTTGTTTATCATTGATGGATCCATCGTGCCCGCCAACCCGGGTGTCAATCCAAGCCTGACCATCACCGCTCTGGCGGAATATGCCATGTCAAAAATAGCAGCCCGGGGATCGTGATCCACCGTCTAATACTTGGAGAATTCCCATGAAATACGATTGGCTGCTGTTCGACGCTGACGACACCCTGTTTGATTTTCCAAAAGCCGAGGCGGACGCCTTGGAATGGACCCTTGGGCAAAGCGGGCTGCCTTACCACCCGGAATACCTGGAAAAATATTCCCGTTTCAACCAGATGGTCTGGCAGGAATTTGAGCGAGGTTCTGTGACATCCCGGGAACTTCGCGTCAGGCGTTTCCAATTATTCTTTGAAGATATTGGCTTTCATGTCGACCCTCACCCGATCAGCGCGCTCTATTTGCGTAACCTGGCCCTTGGCACCGACCTGCTTGAGGGCGCGGATGAGGTCATCCACACCCTCAAGCAGCGCTATCGCCTTGCCCTGGTAACCAACGGGCTTAAGGATGTCCAACACCCGCGCCTCGCCAATTCAAACCTGAAGGACTGTTTTGAGCAGGTGTTCATTTCCGAAGAAATAGGCGTCGCAAAACCGGACCGCGCCTTTTTTGACTCGGTTTTCATTGCCATCAACCATCCTGACCCACAAAGAGTGCTCATCATTGGCGACAGCCTCACCTCCGATATGCAGGGAGGGATCTCGTACGGCATTCACACTTGCTGGTATAACCCCACGGGGAAAACCACCAGCCTGCCAATCACGTACCAGGTCAAATCCCTCCGTGAATTACCCCTCCTGGTTTGACATTTCTTTCTTCACGTAAATCTCCACTGCTTCCCGCATGAACTGCGCCAGCTGCGGGTTCATCGCGTCAAAATTAGCCTTGAAGCGCGGGTCATCATTGTACCCATTCGCCAACCCAACCAGTTGCTCCAGGTTGGGCGTCCAGAAATAATCCATATGCTTGCGCCAGCGTCCAACAATCGCCTGCGCCTCATCTGAACCCGCCCCCTTTGGAATGGCGGCGATCATATCCTCATACACCTGCTGGCTTTCATCCAGGATTCTCTTCTTCTGCTCGGCGGAATAACCCTTCCATTTCTTGTTGGATGCTCTTACTGTTTCGGGGTCATACATCTTCTCAGCCTCTGCTGCATACTTTTCCTGCTCTTCTTCGCTGAAACCGGAAAAAACCTGTTTAATGCTCATTTCCTTTTCTCCTTTCAAATGGCTGATCGTGTTGTCCACAGTCCCGATCAGGCGTTCAAGTCGCTTGATTCGCTTGCCTAACTCCAGCTTGTGACCTTCCAGGGCTTGCTCCACATCGAAATCACGGCGTCCCATGATTTTTTTGATCTCATCCAGTGGCAGATCCAGTTCACGATAGAACAGGATCTGCTGCAAACGCAATAGGGATTCATCCCCGTAGTAACGATAGCCGTTCTCGCCCACGCGGGACGGCTTGAGCAGCCCAATCGCGTCATAATGATGCAGGGTGCGCGGGGTGACCCCCGCCAATCTGGATATTTGCTTGACAGTGAACATGCCCCTACTATAAACCCTTACGTTACGTTAATGTCAAGGGTTAAACAAGATCCCTTGCCCATGAAATTAAATGAACCATAAAAGTAGTTCGGATTCAATCATGGCAGACCTGACTTATTCTGCTCGGTTGCCCGACAATCGGTGGTTTGCCCCGCAGGTTGATTTTTCACGGGTGATTTACCCGTGACATGGTCCAGCGCTCTTTTGGAAAAATCAATAAAAAAACCATTCAACTTTCTATGAGAGTTTTACCCATGTTTTAGGCACTTCCCGATATCCGGAAAGCTGCATAAAGATTGTGGGGTTGAGAGTTTGAGAGCCTGGGGAGCTAAGCTCCCCAGGCTCTCAAAAGAAGATTTCGCCCTTCCCCGCTCAACCTACCAGGCAGGAAAGGGTAATAATCAGCGGGGAAGGGTTGGGGATGGGGTCTCACAAAAAACCTCAAGGAAAAGACTATGCATTCAAATGATACAATAACCCAATGGAAATTCCCCCCGTCAGAAAGCTCATTCTGCATGAAGATGAGCATATCCTTGTTATCAACAAACCCGCCAACCTTCCCGTCCTCCCGGACGGTTGGGAACCGGATGCGCCCTATCTGGTCAAACTTCTGCTTGAGAAATATCCGCAGCTGATGGTGGTCCATCGTCTCGACAAGGTTACCAGTGGCGTCATGGTCTTTGCCCGCAGCCCCGAGGCCCACCGCGCCTTGAACATCCAGTTTGAAAAACATACGACCGCCAAGGCATATCATTCCATCTGTGTCGGTGTGCCCAGATGGGATCAGCATACCGCCAGGCATAAACTGCGTGTCAATGTTGGTCACAGCCACCGCACGGTTGTCGATAATGGGCAGGGCAAGCCGGCCGAGACCTGCTTTACTGTCCTCAAGCGCTTCAACGGGTTTGCCCTGCTTGAAGCCGTCCCTGCCACTGGCCGCACCCACCAGATCCGCGTTCACGCTTACGCCCTCGGTCATCCCTTGCTTGGTGACCTGCTCTACAGCGCCCCGCAGACCGGCCTGATCGACCGCCCTGCCCTGCACGCCCAATCACTGACTTTCGTCCACCCTCTCAATACTGAAGAACTGACATTCACGGCTCCCTACCCGCTCGATTTCAAGGAAGCGCTCGAAAATATCAGGGCTGGTCAATGACCAGCCCTGGTTTTTTCAGGCAATCTTGCGTCCTTCCATGTAAAACCTTTTTTCCCGCGCTTCGCCCATCGAAAAAGTCTTGCGTGGCAGCGCCCCATCCACGATCACCGTCTTGAACAGGTCCGATTTATGCATCCCCGGCAGGTAAAAGCCGGCGTTGCCTGGCAGCCCGCCCAGTTGGGCTGTCACATCCGCCCCATGCACATAATCAATTTTCTCGGCGCCGCCCTTCAACAGGAAATCATCCAGGAAACCCTGAAGCGTTCCCACTGCCAGGTTTGAGCTCGGGTGTGAAATCTCCACCACGCCAAACCTTTGCCCCTCGCCGATCAGGCCCACCAGCTGCTGCCCATCCTCGGCCGAATCGACAATTTTCACCATTTCTTCCAGGCTGGCTGCTGCCCGGTAGCGATGATCCGCGCCGAAATACTCTGCCATGCTCTTCAGCAAATCCCTCTTTAATCCAAACAGCACCCGGTGGATCGGCTCGAACTCAAGTGCCTGGTCGTGCACATTTTCGATCTCCACCAGCGCGTAACGTGCCGGGTGCTCCATCCCCACCTTCGCCTTGATCTTCTCCCAGATCGCCTTGGCTGTTGCCAGCGAATGGTTTCCATCTCCCATTGCGAACAATAACACCGGCTTTCCTTTTACTCCGTATTTTGCATCGAAGACATCCTGGCGTGCCAGCCCGCCCAGGGCCTCGATCACGGCCTTTTCCAGGGCAGGTGTCACCTCGTAGCCTGCCAGGTGTCCGCTCTCCAGCATCAATTCAAAATCGTACAGCTTCTCCATCTTCGCTTTGGCTGCCTGCAGCGGCTCGATCACTGTCCCTTGCGCATCGTCAATCAGCACCAGGATGTGTGGAAATTCCAGCACGGCTCCTTCGCGGATCTTCATCCGTGGTGGCAGGCGTTCCACGATCGTGCCTTCTGTCGCCCGGATCAGGCTGGTTGAACCCTTGTTGTAATCATAATGTTCCAGGTCCAGCGCCAGCATCAAACCCTTGCGGGTGCGCCCGTTCACCGTGCGTTCCACGTATACCAGGCCATCGCGCGCCTCCAGCACGTGGTTATCAAGTACGGAGCACATTCCATCCTGTATCCGCGCGATGCGCGCATCTTCGTCGCCGCTTTCCAGGTAAACCTCCGGAAAGGTCAGGTGCAGTGTCGATGGTCTGTCGCCTACGATCTGTTCCACCTTGTGCCAGTATTCCGGTTGCGAGGTGAACTGGTCGCACGCGATCACCGCCCACTTGCCCAGGTCAACGCCTGCACCCGGCAGGAATATTTGCGGCACCTGCACACCGATATTGTTAAAATTTTTCATGGTTTCTCCACTGGCATCGCAGTGTTTGCCTTATTTTGCCTTGTTCGCAAATTCGATCAATTTGTCGGCTACCTCGGCCCCCACCCGGCCCTGGGCTTCCTTCGTTGCCGCCCCGATATGGGGTGATCCGATCACGTTCGGCAGCTTCAACAGCTTCCAATCCGTTGGCGGTTCTGCTGCGAACACATCCAGCGCTGCCCCGGCCAGTTTCCCACTTGTCAGCGCTTCGTAAAGCGCTTCCTCGTCAATGATGCCACCGCGGCCGCAATTGATGATCCTCGCGCCGTTCTTCATCTTATCCAGCTGCGCCTTGCCGATCATCCCGGCTGATTCCTTTGTCTTTGGCAGGTGCAGGCTCAGGTAATCCGCTTGTGCGAGCAATTCATCCAGCGTGGGCACCATTGTTACCGCATCCACAAACTTGGCATAAGGATCGTAACCAACCACCTTCATCCCCAGCGCAATCGCCCGCATGGCCACTGCCTTGCCAATGTTGCCCAACCCGATCACACCTAGTGTCTTTCCGCCGATCTCGTCCCCTTCAAAAGCCTTCTTGTCCCATTTTTCAGCTTTCATCGAGGCTGTCGCCTGGTATATGGAACGGGCCAGCGCAAACATGAACCCGATCGTCAGTTCCGCCACCGAATCGGTGCTGGCCAGCGGGGTATTCATCACCGTTACACCCCTCGATCGCGCAAA
>Ga0172368_10005085_pt1 | contig 14886 bp, 24 predicted proteins | sample Lak11m_FD_114540 | JGI IMG/M metagenome (GOLD analysis project Ga0172368, IMG submission 114540) | Freshwater microbial communities from Kabuno Bay, South-Kivu, Congo - kab_022012_11m | ecosystem: Environmental > Aquatic > Freshwater > Lake | place: Democratic Republic of the Congo: South-Kivu...
ACCAGTTCTGCATCGTGATGAAACGATAGGTTGAACCCCACCACCTCTTTTCCCACAATATCCTGGATGATGGAGAGATAAATGAACTTGTCCTGGAATTTGATATACGTTAGATCAGTACTCCATACATCTCCCAAACGAAGGGTGGTCAAATCTATTGTTTTGAGGAGGTTGGTGTAGAAAGCATAATAGGCAGGATCAGATTCAGTTGTGAACCGCTTGGTATACCACAACCGGGGAGGAGTAATACTGAACTTATGCATAATTCGAAGAATCTTCTTGTGATTCATCTTGAGCTCAATAGCAAGCCTGCGATGACCATATGCCGGATGGAGCTCAAATGTCTTTTCAATATCTTCTTTTACCGTGAGGTCTTTACCCTCCTTCACACTGGTGTGGTAGATATTTTTGTGATTGATGTTCATACAGGTTGCTATTAATTTTTTGTTTGTCGACTGGTTAATGATTTCCTTTTTTTTTCCCTCTCTCAAGCTCTAGGGTGACTATGCCTATGATCCGCTTGAGCTCTTCGTTTTCCTTCCTCAATCGGTTGTACTCTAGAATTGATACCTCTGGCCGTACTTGGTGGGCAATCCAGGCATAGATGGTAACAGTGGATACTGCATACTGGGCTGCAGCTTGAGCAACAGTCATACCGGCCTTCACTTTCTCCAGAATTTCCGCTTTTGTTTCTACTGGCACTCGTTTGAACATAATGGGTATATGATACCTCATGCATTCTTAGAGAGTGATCTTAGTATATGGGGTACACCCCAATGGTTTTAAATAATTCTATTTTATTTTTTATTGGACTAAATCTGAAAGAATACATATAAATTGAATGGATGATTTTTATTTCTTTAATTTCTTTGCGTAATAGCTCAAAGAACAACCCTTTGGAAAATCATCTAATTTCCCGTAAAGCGCGTATCCTAGTTTTTCGTAAAACTGCGGAGCTTGCCAAGAATACGTATCTGTATAAATTAAATGACAATTGCGCCTCGCTGCTTCCCATTCAACCAGATTCATAAGCTTAGTCCCCCAGCCCTTATTCCTCACTGTTTTATCAATCCAGAGAGTCTCGATATGCATCGCTCCCCAACGGCAAGAAACAACAATGGCTCCAAGTGTTTTATTTTTCTGATTTTTAACGACAATAGAAAAATGGTCATCTTTTTCTTTTCGTATATGACCTTTACTCAGATGATATGCAAGCATCCCGTCAACAATTACTTTTCTATCTTCTGCACTAGGTTCACTATTTATTGTCTCCAGTTTAAGGTTGTTCATAAATAAATTATAACAAGATCAATAAATTTAAAAAACGGAACTAGAAAGAAATAATCTTAGGTAGCTTGATATAATTATCTCTATGAGATTCAATAATATTCTTCCCGAACTTTATGTTATAGATTTTCAAAAAAGTCTTCATTTTTATACAAAACTATTAGGCTTCAAACTCGAATATCAACGAACTAATCCTTTATTCGCCTTTCTTTCCTATCAAGGGAAGTCAATTGATGATTCAGCAAGAAGATGAAGATGAAGAGTGGCATAATGGTAAACCAGAATATCCATTTGGAAGAGGTATCAACTTTCAAATAGAAACAGATCATGTGCAAAAAATAGTTGATTCCCTTGCTGAAAATAAATATCCTCTCAAAAGAGGGTTAAAAGATAGCTGGTATAAAGTGAAAGATACTTTGCATGGTTGTCGGGAAATCCTTGTTATGGATCCAAGCGGTTATTTGCTCAGATTTTCTCAGGGATTAGGAGTAAAAAATAGTAGCATCACCTCTAAGGTGTAAAAAACACTAATCCGCTAACAAATGTCAACAATGACAATTCGTTAATAATGGGTAAAATTCAGCCGGCTCATCTAAGCGAATTTTCAGGTTACTATACACGTTTACTGAGAATGGAAAGAGAGTGGAACTACAAATAATATATATTTAACTTGGTATAATCCATATCATGGTTATTTATTTTACCGCCTCGGTTGTTGGCAAAAAACAATACCTACCAAACTACATAAAAATCATCGATCTTCTGAAAGCAAAAAATTATCAGGTCATCGCAGATCATATTCTCAAAGTTACCGAACAGGATATTCGTTTTGAAAAACGCGAAGACCGACTAAAATTTCATGGCCATTTGGAAAAATGGATCGGATCGTGCGATTTTATGGTGGTTGAAGCGTCTTTTCCTTCAATCAGTGTCGGTTATGAAATCTCGTTGGCGCTGCGCCTTAATAAACCCGTTCTCATTCTGTATAGTTATGGTGATCCTCCTGCATTATTTGCCCATCATAAGGAAGAAAATTTATTGTGTGAAAGATATACATTTACGACTTTAAAAGATATTGTCGAAGATTTTATTAGCAAAACAACGGATGGTAGTTTTTCAACAGTTTTACAGTATACAATTGGAAAACTACCAGAAAAGCAATAATATAACAAGTAATTCCCTAATAGCTATAACTTTATGGAAACAACAATAGCATGGCATGGAGGTACAAAGTCCTACATGGACATGACCTATCGGAACGAGGTTGATGGGAAAATATCTTCTCCCCATTTTGGATTTTTTGTTGAAGCAAAACAAGGAGAAAAACTCTACGAGCCTTTAGCTGGTACCGTCCCAAATCTGTCAGTTGGTTAACCAAACAAAGTTGGTAAAATAATCTCCTTCTTTTTTGTTAATTCGATTGATTTCTTTCCGTTAAGATGTCTGAATTTCCGACCACAAGAAGTAAATGGAGTAAACCTTCTCTTTAAGATATAACCGTTTAACCATAATTTTGCATCTTCAAACGAATTGAATCCTTTAAGAGGAGTCAAACGGGCTTCCAAGTGGGAGTTAAAACATTCCATAAGGTTGTTGGTGTAGGGAGAACGCCTGATCCATTTGTAAGCCAAAAGTTCTTCTTTGTTTCGCTCGACATTGGTTAGGATTTGACGGGCTACAGGATCTCCCCCATATTTGTTGAAAAGATTACCAAATCGTCTGTTAAAGGTCTCTGTTGGCTGACGAGAAGATAAGATATTATCAATGGCAACTGAAATGTATCGGTAGGTTGGATCCGATCTAACATTAAGTTCTTTCCGTATTGTTTCCTTGAAATGATTCCAACAGGTTTGGATTCTTACCTTTGGAAAAGCCCATCTGGCTGCCATTTTTAAGGCTGTATTATCATCGCAGACCAAAAGTTGTGGAAAGTAACTAATAATTCGGAAATACGAGAAGAATCTTCCCCACGACTGATAGTTTTCAGATGGAGCAAGAGTAAAAATTGGAATATCGTGAGTAAAGTAATCAACTCCCCAAAGAAGTGGAATCTTTTGAGAGTATCCTTTAACGTTTACGTATTTCCCGTCAATTAAGATTACCTGTGAAAAACGATTACAGTACTTTTTCGTAAACTCGTTGTTGCTGGGAAGTTTCTCAAGCTCTGACAAAACAATCCTACATACAGTTGATTTTTTAATATGATATTTGTCTTCGAGTTTTCTGTAGGACAAACCACTTAAATGATCCACTAAAATTGATTTAGTATCAATAAAGTTGACGTTAATCGAGAAATATCTTTGACACCTTTTACATAAGTAAACAATACTGTCTTTCCTCTTTCTTTGACGAATTACGAAACTGGTAGATTTACAGGTTGGACACGAATATTTTTTTTCATATACCCCATTTAATCATACTTTAGACCTTCTTTTCAAGCTGGAACATTATTCACAACTGACAATTTTGGGACAGTGTCCCTTTAGCTGGGCTTTTATTTCTTCGGGCCCTAGCACTTCTTGGATCATCTGATCTTACACATAGTATTCATTTTGCAAAAGGTGATGATGACCGACTTACTCCTGAAAATCCATATAATGAAGGATTTAGATTTGTAAATGGGGAATGGTGCAAGGCTAAAAGTAATGAAGAAATGTTACAGAAAATAGCGGGGTATGGGCTTTATGCGTTATCAATTATTCAAAACTATGGCACAAGAACAAGGCCTTTATCTACCTGATGGCTCATTTAGAAGCAAGGGAGAAATTGATAGAAAATTAGCTCCTCCTGTTACTATTTCGCCTATTCCGAAAGTTGAACCTCGTACCTTACAGGACTGGACTGATCTTTTAACTCTCTATCAAGAGAAAAGGCGTGAGATATTACCACTACCTCAAAGAATAGCCGTTACGCATAAACAAGGCCCTGTATTTTATGCCCTTTTAGGCGATATTCATGCAGGGGGTGATGAAGTTGATTATAAACGAGTCAATGCGGAAGTTGATGCTATTAAACATGAACCTCAAGCGTATGTTATCGCAATGGGGGATTTGATTGATAACTTCTTTTTTGAACCAGCAACACAGGGGGATATTGTAAATCGAGCAGAACAAGGAAAATATGCAGAGGCGTTATTATCAGAACTTAACGGACATTTGATTGCAGGGGTGGCAGGAAATCATGAACTTTGGAGTGAGAAGAGTGGAGCTACTACGTATAGAGATTTTACTGAAAAGTATAAAGCTCATTACTTAGAGGGATTGTCATATATAGATTTAACTGTTGGAGATAGTCCATTCAAACTTGCCGTTGCACATCAATTTGGGGGCCATTCAATCTATAACTCAGCTCATCCTGAAATGCGGATGCAACGAGAGGCTGGTGATGGAGTGGATATATTTGTAGGTGGTCATACTCACCGTAAAGCAATAAACAGACAGCCAATAAGAGGGATAAATGGAGCAAGGGAAGCATTATACATATCTTTAGGTGCGTATAAATCAACTGATGGTTATTCAAGAAAAAAAGGTTACCCACCTCTTACATATGAAGAAATGGGAGGAGTAGGACTAATTCTTTATCCTGAAGAAAAGAGAGTAGATGCGTTCTGGGATATACGATCAGGTCTTAGGGCGTTTCAGAATTTGAAAACTCGTTAAGCAGTTTTATAGGGTCAAGACCTTTTTTCTTACACCGACCTATAATACTTCTTGAATAAAATGCTATTTCTCGGCATAGGTCATCACAATATTTCTTAGAAAAGACAGACACACCACCTAAGCGGGTAATCTTTCCGTATACAGGGCAGGGGGTGTTAGCTATAAAGGCAGGTTTTATTTGCATTTGCAGGGGGAGAATTACTACGAGTTACTATGAGGAAAAACGAAAAGAGTATCGGGATAAACAAAAGGTCCTTAATAGTAAAATGTCAAAACTTCAAGTTGCCGATGAAGAGTACTATTTGAACTCAGAATACCTATTAAAGATAGCAACACACGCAAAAGAGCTGTTTGAAAGTTCCGAACCTCAAGAAAAACGGCTCATTTTGAAAATGGCATTTCAGAACCTTAGCCTAGATGGCAAAATAGTGCGATATGACTGGAAAAAACCCTTTGACAAGATAGCATTTTACGCCGCTCGTCCAGCTTGGCTCGACAAGCGTAGCTTTAATATAACCAAAGAATTAGGGCGTATTATAAAGATATTTGAAGATTTTAAGCTTGTTGCTCAAATTAGAGAAGAGATAGAGAAAGTGAGACCTTGTATTGTTTTGGCTATTAAATAAGTTATTATTTCATTATGTCTTCTTCTGTAACGACCTTTATTCCATTTCGCTTCAATAATCGAGTAAATATACCATCTCCTTTAACTAGTCTGTTTGAAAAAGATCCATCATAAATTTTATTAGAGCCACATGAGGGAGATCGTGCTTTAAGAATCGCCTGTTTTGCCTTAACGAGCTTTGCTATCACTAATCCTTCTTTTGCTCCTTTTATATATTGATAAGTAACGTCTTTTCCATCTTTGGTTATCACTTTATTATTTTTTTGTTCGGCAGGAGTTCTTGGCGTAGGAAGACCACCTAATATTTCTGGACAAACAGGTATGGCTTTACCTGACTTTACCAAATTGATTACTTTTTGACATGGTTTAGATTTACCATCATAACGACAATTGATTCCGACTAAACAAGCACTGACAATCTTCATAATAAAAGTATAACAAAACAAGTTTTAATACCTTGCTTTCTGGTATATCTAATGATATAATACTATAGGTTAGAATTACAAATAGACTATGCCACAACAGGAAAAATATATTGGTTCATTACAACCAACTGAGCTTCTTACCCCCCCCCGAAGGATTTATTCCTGGTTTAAAACATATTTATTTAGTCACTGGTTCGGGAAGCAGTGATATTGGTAAAGGTTGGCTTGCTTCTTCAATTGCTAGTCTAGTTAAAAAACCTTTAGTTATTAAGGTTGACCCAATGTTAAATCAAACTTTCCCGAAAGATGTTGGGTTACAGTTAGATGGAGTACAAGTCTCAGATGATTTTGCTTCATATAGACACTTTGGTCTTAGTGTTTCACCTGAACAAAATCTAGTAATGGGTAATGTCTGGAGACAATTTTTAGATGCAACAAGCACTCCTCCTTTAATTGCCCCTGGTCAAGAAAAAAAACTTACTCAGGCTGACTTATCAGAATTTATTTCACAGCAAATAATAACTTTAATGAAGGAACACAAGCCAGAAAACGTTGTTATAGAAATTGGAGGTATTCCAAGTGATTTAGAGCAGAGTCCTTTACCTGCTGCCTTCAGGTTATTGGGAATTCATTCTTTAGTAGTTCCTGAAATTATAATGCTTTCTTTTTTTGAACATGTTACTGTAGATCATCAAAATAGGTTAAAAGCTCAAGTAATAAAAGAGGGTTTGAGAAATGTAACTGAACGATATACAGGATTACCCCTTAAAGCAGTTTTTGTTAGAAGGAAACACATCCCTCCTGGAATATCTAACGAAAAATTACAAAAAGAACTTGAAAGAATTGCCTATGAAACCCAAGCTGACTCAAGCAAATTTGTTTTTCTAGATAATGTTTCCGATTTAGATGAAGAAAGGGTTGTTGTTGAACAAAGCGGAGCGTTTATTGAAAAAGAAAAACCACCCATGGTTAGCGCTTGTATTCTAGGCATCCCTTGTAGATTTAATGGAATCTCAAAACCAGTTGGCAGGGACTTAAACGTCTTACTTCCAGGCGGACAGGCTCTTTTATTATGTCCTGAACGATTGGCAGGACTCCCTACTCCAAGAGGTCCTTATACTATAGTTGGTGGAACAGGAGAAGACGTTCTCAATGGAACAGCAAAAGTAGTAGATCAAGAAGATCAAGATGTAACAGATCAATTCATTCAGGGCGCTATTGCTACTTTAAAAGCTTGTTTATCAAATAGAGTTACAAAAGCAATATTAAGAGAAACAAGTCCATCGTGTGCAGTTAATAGATTAAAAGGAACAGAAAAATCTTCTAGTGGTAATGGAGTAACAACAGCACTTCTTAAAAGATGGGGAATCGAAACAGTATCTTCTGATCAAATATAGTTATATTCTCTGAAGTGAACTTTAGAGTCTTAATAATGGTTCCTCCCAACCAAAACATGTTTCTCTGTTTTTTAGTTTTTCAAAAACCCTTTTACAACTTCTGTCAAGTTTGACATAGTCTTGTAAGACTAATACTACTTCTTCAGTAAATCCTCCCACTGTGCCATCTGAATCGTCAACTCCACCTGTTGACAACTTCTTGTCTAATCGCAAAAGTAAGTCGATAAGCAATTCTGTTGTCTGTACACCTACTGGTAAATCGGAAATAACAGCTGACAGGCGATTACATCCTTCAGATAAAGAATTTTGATAACTAAACCAAATACGAGATGGACCATTGTAGGGCTTGATATAGCTTAGTGCTTTGGTGATTGTTTTTTTAACTGATGAGAGTTCTTTATCTGTCAGATTTCCTAGTCTACCACTGCAGATTGGGTTTTGGACTAATTTTTTATCGTCCAAAGTTAAAGGTTTCCCATCTTTGACAACATAGATTGCCAAAGCAACCATGTGCTTGCATAACGTCCCATTCTGTCCCAAATAACAAGTGCAGTGACCATAGTCATAGCGTCTTGCTTCAACTGAAACTCTATATGGTTTAGTACCAATAACAATTGCAGCATATGATCTTATACCTTCCTCAACTTTGGTAACTTTGCCACTTTCGTAAAGCTTAACTGCTTTTTCAAAAGTAGGACCATCTGTAGCAAACTTGATTTTGTCTAAAGTAAAATCAGGTGGGTTCATAAATGTTTATTTTTTTAGTCCAACATATATAAAACGACTGGTTAAGTCTAATGGTCTATAAACCTGTTTTTTAATTGTTTTAAATCCTAGTTTGTCAAGATAAGCAAAAATTTCATCACGCTTATACATCAAATCATAAGGATGATCTGTAAACATCTTGATCAATCTGCCAATAGGAGTCGAGAATGTTTCTAAGGACCCATCTTCAATAAATACTTGTCCGCCTTTTTTAAGAACCCTGTAAATTTCATCTAATGCTTTTTTCCAGACAGGAATATGATGAAGAACGACAAATATAAATACTCCATCAAAAGAATTGTTTTTAAAATCCAGTTTTGTTGCATCGCCTACTTTAAATGAAGTGTTTGGTAATTTGTTTTTATTTGCCAATCTTATCATCTTTTCATCCATATCAATTCCAACGATTTCTTTTGGTTTAAAGTATTTATTTATTAATTTTGCACCATATCCGCTCCCGCAACCTATTTCAAGTACTTTCCCATCTTTAACATAGTTTGGCACGTCAAGAAAACCTTTTATCTCAATTTGACTTTGGATAAATTTTCTTATTGGACTATTAACAGTTGTAAATTCAAATAGATTTAGTTTCATTTTATTTTTTAGTCTTCTTTACCCGACTTTGTGACTCCCTTTCCTTTAATAGGATCGCCTCCTTTTGAGGCTTGTGTAATTTGTCTTAATGCTTCTCTTTGGGCGGCCTGTGTTGATATTCCCGCCTCAGATTCTATTTTTTTCATATTTGCTAATTTTTCGAATAGTTTGGAGAGAAAGCTTGAATCTTGTTCAACCATAATTTTTTGCAATAAATTTATAAAAATATTTATTTTTCAAATCTTTTAAGAAGATTTTGAAAACAATGGTAACACCTCTAAGGTGTTAAATTTGTTTACTATATGCTCTAAAATTCAAGTTTTGTAGCGTATAGTCCGTTGACACCATTATACTCTTTCTTAAAAATTATTTTATATGCCTGGCCGATCACATCCATTATTGACCGGAAATATTTATCATGTTTATAATAAAACAATTGAAAAAAAGGTTATTTTTATTGGAGAATACTGCGATAAATTTATCCAAACAGCTCGTTACTACCGTTCTTCTCAATCTATTATTCGTTTTTCAAATTTTCAAAAATTACCCTCATCTCTTTTGGGTTTTTATGAAAAAAAAGTTTTAGACAAACGTACTTTTTGAATTACTATCCTTGCTTATTGTCTTATGCCCACTCATTATCATTTACTTATTAAACAAAATCAGCATAAAGGAATATCGTTTTTTATGTCTCAACTACAAAATTCTTTTACCAGATTCTATAATATTAAGTCTCTAAGGACAGGCCCAATCTTGCTTGAAAAATTTAAATCAAAACCAATCATATCAGAGGAGCAACTAAAACACATTTCTCGCTATATTCATCTCAATCCCTTTTCAGGCGGATTAATTAAAAATATTTCTGAAATTAAAAATTATCCATATTCTTCGTTTCCCGAGTACCTTAAATTAAGCGAAAATAATTTCTGTGACTCAACTGTCGTACTTTCCTTTTTTGGTGGAAACAAAAAGGAATATAAAGATTTTGTTTTGAATAATGCCGAATACCAAAAAACTCTTGAATATTGTAAGTATTCAAATAAGTGGTAAAGTAAGCCAACACAACCCAATTTACACCTCTAAGGTGTAATTTTTGCTTTCAGACCGGAGGTATTAACATTACAATTGTTATCTGACAAAATCAGCTAATAATTTCTGATACCTTTGGCGATTTATCCCAACATTGATACAATTATCAGCTATTCCGGAATACACCATCCTTTTCAGCTCCATTAATAAAAGTAAAGGGGCCACTACTTAAAACTCTTATTATTTCCCTAATACCTTCGTCTTTACCAATTTTACCATTGGCAACGTCTAAAACAGTTTTATTTATTTTTGATGCGGTTAAACTTCTTGCCTCACTTTCCCAAACAGCAATTACTTTAAGGTTTTCTGGCGGCACTCGTACGAATAGCTCGGTGTTAGGAAATATATCTTTTATTCTTGAAGGTACTTCCCCGACGTTGATAAAAGGACCTACTGGATCTCTCAGGGGAAAGCCAAAACTCGCACTGTCCCGTATAACTCCTTCATCTTCATCAGTAGGTTTTGTCTCTGTGTAAAATATTAAATCTATAATTTCGTCTTTGCCATGTGGAGTCCAATCAATATCAAATTTTAAAGTCAATGTTGAATAATCTTTTGGCGCATATAATCCTTCAAATTGAATAATTTTTGCCATTTCTATAGAAGTCATTCCTTTGCGTATGGCGACAGAACCATTAATTGTGTGAATCACATAGCCTATTCCTTTGGGGGGGGTAAATTTTTTTACTTCATTCCAGAAGTTTTCTCTTTCTGCATCCATAGATGTACATATTGGGTATATTAAGTACGTCTTGGCTCGACAAGCGTAGCATTAATATAACCAAGTATTTATCGCATCTCATCAGTATATTCGAAGACTTCAAGCTTACACAGCAGATAAGACAGGAACTAGAGAATCTACGAATGATATAATTTATCATATGGACATTGCCTTAATACTTATTTTAATTCTTTTCAATGGTTTTTTTGCCATGGCTGAGATTGCCATAATTTCCTCAAGAAAAAGCAAGTTAAAAAATATGGAGAATGAGGGAAATCAAAAAAGTAAAACTGCCCTGGATTTAGCTGAAAAACCCAATACATTTCTTTCCAGTGTACAGATTGGCATTACTTTAATTGCTATTTTAGCCGGAGCTTTTAGTGAAGACAGATTCGTACCATTAGTCTCACCGTTTATAAAAAATATACCGCTTGTAGGCTATTACCATGAAGGAATTGCCCTTGTAATTATTATTATTGTTATCACTTATCTTTCAATAGTTTTGGGGGAACTTGTGCCAAAACGCATTGCCCTTTCCAATCCTGAAAAAATAGCCTCTTTAGTTGCCCCTTTTATGTTTACTTTTTCCAAAATTACCTCACCGGTTATCAAACTTTTAAGTGTTTCAACAGAATTTATTTTCAAACTTATTGGTCTGAAATCTAAAAGCACTCCCCTTATTACAGAAGATGAAGTCCGCATCCTTATTCGAGAAGGAGCTGACATGGGAATATTCAGTAAAACTGAAAAAAAACTGATTGAACGTGCCCTAATGCTTGATGACTTAAAAGCAGGAATGCTGATGACTCCAAAACATAAAATGACAGTTGTCAATATTGAAAAATTTGTCGAGAAACCAAAATATTATTTATCCAACTACCCGCACTCACGACTGATTTTGACTGAAGGAAACAATAATAAAATATTTGGGGTTATCCATGTAAAAGACCTGCTTTGTTATTCTTTTGACAATCATGAATTTGAGATCAACAAACTAAAAAATATAATTGACAAACCGCATCTGGTGCCTGAGTCAATAAAGGCAATTAAGGTGCTTGAGATGTTTCGCCATTCAGCAGTTCACATTGCTTTGGTTTTAGATGAGTTTGGCAATATTCAAGGATTGGTTACTCTTAACGATATTCTTGAAGCATTAGTGGGTGAGATTAAGTCTCAAACAACCCAAGAACCTTTAATCGTAGTAAGAGATGATGGCTCTTTGCTTATTGATGGGACAGTATCAATATATGATTTAAAGAAAAAACTTCGTCTTCAGGACTTGACTAATAAAGATTTAAGCACTTATCAAACTGCGGCTGGTTTTGTAATTTCTCATCTTGAAAAAATCCCCAAAACTGGAGAGGTGTTTGAAAAATACAAATATCGATTTGAGGTTATTGATATGGATCACAATAGAATCGACAAAATATTGGTAAAAAAAATTATTTCTTAACCAAAAAATTGATACGCACTTGTCCTGAGTTCTATCGAACGATTATCAATGTATTTGAAGATTATTATCCTGAGCACATTCGGCAAGCTCAGTGTAAACGAAGTCGAAGGATTTTAGATTAGTACAACAAACAAGGAAGATTGAGAGAGTTAATTCATTAGCTACTTATAGATAATGCATCTGTTCATTCCTTTTTTTAAATACATACCAAATTGATGAATATCAAACCCCATTTTTTGATAGAAATCAACTACTTTTTTATCGGCAAATAAAAAGAAATGACAGCGAGGGTACTTATTTAAGCATTTTTGAATAAGTAATTTTCCAATACCGCTTTTTTGGTAAGCGGGTTTAACTAACATATTCCAGATCGTAGCAAATAAAGTTTCATCTGTTAAAACTCTTGCAAATCCAACAAGTTCTTCGTTTTTCCAAACAGAAACTACATACTGGGAATTCCTAAAGGCTTTTTCTATGGCGTCTTTGTATTCTTGTCTTTTTTTAGGATATTTTAAAAACTTGACTTTGTAAAAAACATCAATGACTTTTTCGAAATCTAAATCTTTAGTTTCTTTAATAGTGATATCCATGACAAAAGTATAACATTGCTTTTAACAGGGCTCGTTTGGGTATATTACGTACTGAAATGCTCCCCCGTGTGGATTCGAACCACAAACCTTGTCCTTAACAGGGACCTGCTCTACCGTTGAGCTACAGGGGAATATAAATTCTCAATTTTCAATGTTCAATAATCAATTACCTTGTAATTATATCAAAATACTCCTAGAATCGTTAAAACAAAAAAAATGGAAGAATATAAACAATCAGTCCCCCGATGAGAATTGTTACCCCCATCAATATTGCAGTTATTCCTGTTGTTGGCTGATCCTCTAAAATATCTCTTCCCTCAATTCCTTTTATATACAATTTCTTAAATATAAACGCCCATACAGAAGTTGTTATATAATAACTACCAAAGATAAACAGGAATATGTCAAGAATACCGATGGATCGATTTTTTGTTAAACCAATCCAAACACATCCAAAAACCGTAAGTAGAATAGTAAAACTGAAAATAATAGTTGATCGTTTCATATCAAAACGGCAAGGTCATGTGGGTTTCGCTGTTTCCCGATTCTTCCATATACTTGCTCCAATCTACCCGGACGACCGACCGACCGGTAGGGGTCATGTAATGGATTTCTTTAAATTTGAGCCCGAAATCAAAAAGTTCTTTCGTAATAAGCGTGTCGTCAAGGCAGTATTTTTTAAGTTCATCCCATTTCCCTTCTTTATAAAAGTCAATGGCTTGCAAACCATGTCCTGACTTTTTTTTATTGAGTGTTGTTGAGGCAACATCGTTAAGGGAGATCCTGTGTCCGATTTTGACCCGTATATCCTCAAGGATATCAAGCGTCGGGAAATGAGAGATATCGCCGGCATAATATGGCCTCAGGACTGGCAGGTCAAATCCGTTGATATTATAACCAACAAGATACGATGCGTTTTCAAAAATCCGGAATGCTTTGCCAAGCTCTTTTTCTGTATACACGGATTCTTTTCCCGAGTTGTAATCAAATAGGGATAGTACAGTCACCCCTAATTCTTCCGGTTTTGAATACTCGCGAAAGGTGTGTTTTGTTTCCAAATCAAAAACAACAGGAAATCGTTTCATATAGCAATTTTCAATTAATTCTTTTATTATGTTTTTTTTCTTTAAAGATCTCCATTTCAAAAACAGAAGGGTTTTTTCCTGTTTTGGGAAGTTTAAGGTTGAGCCTGTTTAGTTCATCTTGAAATGAACGATACATCGAATCGAAATAATTAAAGAAAATGCCTTTTTGTTTTGTGGGAAGAGACGAGAGTCTTCTGTCAAAAAATTCATCCATTTTCCCCAAACTCCACAAGATCTCGATAAAACGGGAATTTTGAAAATTGAGATATGAAAAATCCCCCTGTATGGGTCTGATTTTAAATCTCATCATTTGGACCTCCTTGATCATCTGATCAATCGATGGCTTGTTGCCCAATATGTTTTTCTGAAACTGTTCCAAAAGAAGAACGATGTCAGATTCATTCTTTTTTTTCATAGTTTAATTTTTTTTAGTATAATTTATGATATGTTACGTCAAAAAATTCAATCAGACCAATTAAATGCTCTCAAAACTGGGCAAAAAAAACAACTTGATATGCTGCGTTATATTGTAGCACAAATCAAAAATAAGGAAATCGATAAACATGCGGAGCTTGATGATAAAGAGATCGTCAGTGTTTTACAGAAAATCAAGAAAGAGCTGCAGGAATCAATTGATTCTTACACAATGGGAAAAAGGGACGATCTTATTGCTGAATCGAGGGAGCAAATGCAAATAGTCGTATCATATTTACCGGCAGAGTTGTCTGATGAAAAGCTTCGAGAATCGATACAGCTTCTTATTAAGAAGAATAATGAAATGTTTAAGCAAAATCCAAAATCGATAATCGGTATTTGTATCAAGGAACTCAAATCTCAAGCTGATCCATCCCGTATCATGGCTATGCTAAAACAAATCGCAAACGTCTGAATCCAGTCGCAACACATGAGCTTTGTTATACTAATTACATGAACACGCTCCGCCGCATATTTTTTTTTATCTTGCTCCTTTTTCTCGCGACATCCTTTATTAGAAACATAATTGACATACAAAGAAATTACCCCGTTTATAATAATTCCAAAAGGGGTTTTGAAGAAGAAAAACAAAAAAACGCCCAATTAAAAACTCAAATAGTCAAACAAAAAAGTCTTATTGAAATCGAAAAAACAATCCGCAATAAACTCAATCTGTCCAAAGAAGGAGAACTGGTACTTATTATTCCCCGCCCTTCTCCCTC
>Ga0172368_10005086_pt1 | contig 14885 bp, 21 predicted proteins | sample Lak11m_FD_114540 | JGI IMG/M metagenome (GOLD analysis project Ga0172368, IMG submission 114540) | Freshwater microbial communities from Kabuno Bay, South-Kivu, Congo - kab_022012_11m | ecosystem: Environmental > Aquatic > Freshwater > Lake | place: Democratic Republic of the Congo: South-Kivu...
GAGGAATAGTCAGCTTCTGGTCTACCTAAACGTACATAAAGTCGTGTTAGGTATTCACTCAAAAATCCCATGTACCTATTAAATTCCATACTACTGAGGTCGTATACGGTAGACATTGATTGATTGTAGCACAAAACCAAAAAAGCCACTCTTTCGAATGGCTTTAATGTATAGATTTAACCTATCTATAGGGTTGAACTGTATCCAGTCCTTTTACAACTGGACTTTTGCTCATAAGAGACAACGGTAAATTCTGTCTCGTATACGCCTCGATCATACGAACCATTGGAAGATTTATCTTCCCAAGCAGGTTCTCGACCGACTAAGAACTGTTGTTTGTACAGATCTTCGCGGAGAGCGTAAACAGTGAGAGTACCAGCTGCAGACCGAACGTCTTTGTGAGGAATAATCATCACATCGTTACCAAGTTGTGATTGATACACCTGGACTTCAGTGGTGAGTTTCTTCTCAGAAGCATTAACGTTGCGGGTGAGGTTAGTACCAAATGTGGCGATACGTCGTTTAATGATAGCGGGAACCAAGAGTAAGTCAGCAATATATTGACTGCCAACTGCATTCCAAGATTCTTGCATGATGTCATTAAGTTCAGTCTCGGTGAAAGAAGTACCAGAAGCACGAGCGGTAACATTGGTTGAAATACAACCATCAATACCAGCTAGAACACGACCAGTACCAGAGATACCGGAAGCCTTAGCGCCATTAATAGTCAAGAACTCCATCTTGTTTTTAAGACGGATGATAGCTTGAGCTTTTTGGAAAGCCCAAGGATCTTGACCTGCAGCAACTCTGGTAGCCTGTTCTGATTTAGAAACTTGGACAGGTTCAGTTACGATTGTCGTGTAGTTGTTAGATCGGACAGGAGTATCCAAATCATTAAAAGTGTAATCTCCACCTTCTGGGGTTGATGTCACTGATGTGGCACGAGCAGCAGAATAAGTTACCCATTCAGAGAGAGGTTGGGTAGCAACCTCAGCAACACCCAAATTGGTCGTCAAATAGTTGTCGACGTTTGGACTTGCATTTTTTAGGACGGACAATAAACTTTCACGTTTACTGGCATCCATGTTGGTGATAAGACCAATAGGCATAGTTTTAATTTAATGTTTAATAGTCACGCATTAATTCAGTCAAAGCATCCAGTCCAGCCTGTTTAGGCTGTTGAATCTTTTGCATCAGTTCTTCTCTGCGTGAAGAAGATACTGAACCAGACCTTGCGGGTTCTTGGATTTCACTTTTGATCTGTTCTTGTTTGGCTGTTTCCTGTTGAAGCTTCTCAGCATCACCAGCTAGGGATTCTCTATATCGTTGGACAACTTTCTGGGTTGAACCGTAAAAGTCTTCTTTACCAACATTAACAAGATTCCAAAGCATATCCTTGCTAACTTGATCATATATGTCCTTATTGAACTTTGGAGAATAAGGATCAATCTCGGGAAAGTCAGAATGGACTCGTCTTTTCTCTTGAGTGATTTCATACTCCTCGATTCTACGCATAGCGTCATCAGCTTTCTGTTGGGCAAGTCTTGCCTTTTCTTCTGCTTCTTTGGCTTTGCTTTGGACTTTTTTTAAATGTGCTTCGTCTATATAACCGTTTTCATCAATTAGTGCTTCGTCGGGTTCCTCTTGAGGTGCCTCGGGAGCTACTGGTTGACTCTGTGGTCTTAAACGATCCAAGGCGGAGATTTTAGGTTCTTCTGGTTGATTTACCTTTTCAAGTAATTCAAGCTTTGAAGCCAACTCCCTATTCTTCTCTTTTAGTTTCTCAAACTGTTCTTTCGTTCTGTCTGAGGCTTCATCGGGTAGTGAGTCTTCAACCTCTGGTTTAGTTTCGCTGGGCATTGGCGGGGTAGTTTCCTCTACCGGTAATTGCCCGTTTTCGTTATCTGGCATAACTTTTTTTGGACTGATTTTTAACTGCTGGTGTTTAGAGAGTTAGCATAGCTCTTGTCCTTATTTGTAGTCTATGCAAAGTTATTCTCGGTTGTCAAAAAGTTTTAGCAAAGTGTCAATGTTACTGCCAGTAAATCCTGAACCACAATTACATCTAATTTCAGTGGGGCTCATCTTAACGTATTTGTGTTTATGATCATTAGGTTTTAGCTCAACAGAATACTTTTCTCCATCAAAGGCCTCATTTGGTAATGGGTCTAATGGGCTTCCATCACTTTTTGGCATAGTCTTCACCCTCCAATGAATAATTAGCTTCACCCATTATCTTTTCTCTTTCGATAGCTTTGTTAATGTTATCTATTTTGGCGGTTAAGTTTTCGGGAGATAACAAATCAACCAGCTCCTGACTCATTTGAGCCATCGCAAAACTAAATTCATATTTTCTCTTAAAATCCTTGTCCGACTTGCATTCCCTCGGGTCCAGCCATTGGTTGGATAGCTTCTGCCGGAGGTAAGGCACCAGCACCGTCTTGCATTCCGCCACCTGAGATAGGTTGAGGAGCGCCTTGTGGAACGCCAAATCCTGGTTGAGGAGGTTGAGGGAGTTGCTGTTGTGTTTCATGATTAATAATAACATCATTGATTTAACGTCAGGAATGAATTATAATAATGTATGGAAGGAATATGTCAGTGTGGTTGTGGTGGTAAAACAAAAAAATATCCTCAATCAGTAACAAAAACAGGAGTGAAAATAGGAGAATATGCAAAGTATATAAAAGGTCATGTTTTTAAAAAACCTAATAATCTTTGGTCATTTTTATCGGATAAGTGTATAGAATGTGGAACGGTTAAAGTTAAACATAAAGGTCATGGATTGTGTGTAAATTGCTATAACAGAAAATGGGATAAAACACCGCAAGGTAGAGAATTATATAAACTAAAAATAACATCCCCTGAACGCAAAATAAAAAGGTCAACTAGACAACATAAATATTATTTAGAACATAAAGAGAAAGCTTTTTTAAGTGCTAAAAAATGGGTTAAGAACAACCCTGAAAAAAGAAAGGTCGTGAGTATAAATTGTATTCACAAAAGACGAGACAAAATAAAAGAAGGTAATGTGTCGAAGGAATTTTTGCTAAATCTTCGAACTAATACATTAGTTTGTCCGCTGTGTGGAATAAAGTTAGACAAAGATGGTAGAAAACCAAATGGCTATAATTTAGACCATATTAAACCTTTATCCGTCGGTGGAAGGCATGAAGAATCAAATTTGAGGTATATTTGTAGGACTTGTAACCTCACTAGGGACGACGGAAGGTTGAGGTTGCATTTGTTCACCAGAAAGACTGCCTGAAACTATTTGTTGAGGTTGTTGCATTTGAGGATTTTGCTGTATCTCTGTGAAATATTTTTCTGAATCAGATAAACCAGCCCCGTTATATTTATCTATTAATAAATCTTTAATAGACGGTCTGATACCTTCCATTTCAAGTAATTTTAGGATGGTTGGATCTTTCATGTCGTCTACAGCCATCTGTTGTGCCGCCATCATTGCTTCCCCTGCACCGAGAGCCATTGATTGCATACTAGGAATATAATCGTAATAACCATCTAAATCTTCGGGGACTAACGATATTTCTGCACCATCACCTGCTTCATTTATCTCCATCTTTTTCTTAAATCCCTCACCCTCTTTAACTGGATATTTAGGAACTTTACCAGCGTCATACAACTGTTGAATGTCATCGGGAGACATATTGCCACCTTGATTGGTGACTATTCCGGCGATCTCTGCCATAGCATCATCGGGTACTTCCATCTCATCTAGCCCAGAGCGTTTGTAATATTCGTACTGTTGTTTACCGACTATACGAAGAATGTATGAGTCTTTTTTCTTATCAGAAAACAAGAATTGATGATTGTTAGATAACCACATACTCATCATTTCCGACAGTGCTTCGCCCAGGTCTATTTGGTTCTTTTGGTCTCGCACTTGTTGTTGTCGCTGAGTATTACGAACTTCAGTAGCAGTCTTTTGACCACCCATAGGATCAATATTAGATACTCCTTGGCTAACTTCACCCATAGCTTGATTGAAAGCTGAGACTAATGCAGGATATGAAGTTTGAAAATATTGGATAGCTGACCGACTAGGTTCAACATTGGTAATAGCATTAGGATTGCTCATTATCCATTTGGCCCGCGGAGCATAGACGATAGTTTCAAGTCTAGCCTGCCCCTCTAATACTTTAATCGGAGGATTAACATCGACTGACATAGCGTCAAGATAACCACATATAGTCGCCTGTATCGAACGCCATAGTGGTAACACTGGTTCTACCTCACTCTCACCAATTGGGTCATCGAGTAGAGGATAATAGCGCAGTTGTACGACTGGTATTTTGTGATGTTCGTATGGATTTTCTATATCACGGAGTAAGATGTTAAATTTAGGGCAGAATGTTATCCATCTATCAGGTCTGTATTCAGTTACAACCTCGACTAAAGGAAAGGCCGAGTCTTGTTTGTAAGACGTCCCAGTTAGAGTCTTAACTCTTGATTGATAATTGCTATCGGGTAGATTGCCACCAGCTTCAAGTTGTTTCTTTAATTCAGCAATATTCTTGTACTTTTCATATCCTACCGTATTATTTTGATTTTCCAATTCATCTAGTGTAAGAAAATCCGATATTTGAAACCACTGAGCATCTTTAATTCCCCTACAGTTCGGATCAATGCCACAATTACGAATATCTTTGGGCAATAATTCGTTACCATCAAATAAAACTTCATCATCTTTGTCTTTAATAGTTTTCCAACATACCAAAGCAAACGACGAACCAAACAAACGTGTATCACTATCCATTTGTGACCATTTTTGTATCATCGAGCCACTGTGATTAGCTGTATCCCACTGGTAGTCCAAGAGAGAGTTGTTAAGACGGGCCTTAAGCATATCTCCACCCTCTCTTGGCACTAATCGCCCCCTCAACTTATTATTCATAAGACGGGCATTCTTTTCGATTAGCACCGTTCTTATTCTTGGGTCGCTAACACGACTAATGTAGGGCCAATTGTCAGGGAGTTTTCCCCAATAAGCGTCAATAACTGCATTCCAACCGTTCTTTCGGGACAATCTTATATCCCTATCTTCAGTCCAACTATCATAGTGGGATAATACTTGTGTTAAAACATCGGATTTATTTGTCATACCAAGAGTCTAGTTTATTCATATCTCGGTTGACAAGTTGCTTTAGCGCTAGAAAATCAATAGCGTGGTGCATTTTAGCTAACCACAAACACCGACTACATATTCTTATAAATTCACCGGGGAACATCTCAAACATATATGGACTATCAGTCGTAGGGTGGTCTAATCCGCATGATTGACAAGTCCAAGTATCTAATTTAGCTTTAATCAGTCCTCTTCTGCCACCACCATACCTACTCCAACCACCGGTGACTCTCTTTACCGTAGTCGTTGTCGTAATTTTGACACCTTTTGCATTAGCCATCTAGGGAATATGGTTGGTAATTTATAACTTCATAATATTTTTCTGTTGATCGTAAATCAGAGAATCCATATCTTACTGCGTCAAGACTGTTTGACCATTCGTGGTTACTATCGTCGGGTTCGTTAAGTATCTTGCCGTCTTTATCACACTTAAACATATAGTTCCGATAAGCCTTAGTAAGATTGAGGCTTCTCTTCGTTACTGATATTCGCTGGTCTTGGACATATTGTATGCCTTGCATAACACTACCCTGACCTTTGGTAGCACCAATTATCCCTACTCCATAACTCATAATCTCGTCAATCGACTTGGGTTCGGCACTGTCGGCAATTACGAGCGCCTTTGGTTGGTTGTTTAACAGATCAGCAATAGCCCGATTACTCATTCCCTTTTGATAAATAATCTCATCAAGAATATATCCACCATTATAATAATAAATAGCGATAATGGCAGTTGGGTCTAGACTATACCCGAAATCCACTCCATAGCGCTCTAGGCGTGCTTCGTGAGGTATGTCATCTATAATCGCCCAGTCTTTGTAAATCTTGCGTTCTAGGAGGTATGGTTCACCCAACCACTTATGTCGATACAATGCCGGTCGACGCTCTTTGTCGTCTTCCATTTCAAGTTTAACTACATCCGGCATTAGGTTGTACTTTTGAGCAATATCATAGTTAACATTGATTATCAGAGTATTTGGTCGTCCCTCTAACACAAGTCGCTTATGTACAGGGTCTTCTTCAAGTAGGCGGTTGTAGGTGTAAATGATTTGTGATCCATCTTTACGAACTGTTGGAGCCAGAACCTCAAGAGATTTCTCCGACACCGTTTGAGCTTCTTCAACCCAAGCAATATCTATTCCCTCGATAGACTTTATACTCTGCTCATTGTTCCAAAGTCCTTTGAAAATAAAGTCCGACCCATTAATTTGGTTGATGATTGAGTTATTGGTTAAAACAAAGTCGTTTAGTTCATATTGCTTAATCAAGTCAGCTAAAAGTTGATAAGAACTCTCCGATATTGAGTTCTGAAACTCCCTAAAACAAGCAACACGGGTTTTCTGTTGTCTAGCACGAATGAGTAAAAAACGCGCAATTGTATGACTTTTCAACGAGAAGCGACCACCATATACAGCGGCCTCTCTCCAATCTGAATCAAACAGTCTTTTGTACTCACTTGGAATCCCTATTGTCTTCACCTTTTAAGAATTTAACTAATACTGGTTCTATGGTTTGTCCGTTTGACGTTATATCGTTCGATTGCTTGGGCATGCCGTCGATATAATTCCAAATTTGTTTAATTATTTGTTCATTTTTTTCTTTTAAAGCCATATCAAAAATCTTTTCAATAAGCATTTCCAAGTTTGATGCTTTACTTCCCTTAGGTACTTCAGCTAGTTTTCGCTTCATCTCGGTAGTCAATGATAGTCCTGATCCTACTGTTCTCCCCTCTGGATGACCCGAAACACCTTTGGGAAATCTACCCTTCTCATCCCTAATAATCCCAGTTTTAGCAGGTTTGTCCATAATTTATTCTACCACTAATCGTCAACCAAAGATAACCTGTGCATCATAATCACTAGCAACCTCAGTCCCATCACCATGAAGTGAGTCAATAAAGTCTTTCCCACTAACCACTAAAGTTTCAACGAAAGCCCGGTCCATACCGCGATCCACTAGTCTATTTATTATAGGACTACAAGCCTCTAACAACCTCCCCTTCTTTTCTTCATCCACTGTCACATACACATCATGGACCTTTTTTAACATTTTAAGGTCCTCAACTGTTTTTTGGTCTAAAACGGTCATTTTACCTCCTCCAAATTTTTAATTATTGTATCAAACTCACTCAAACTGTTCAGGTCGGTGTAGGGTTTCTCTAAATTTTGAACCTGGGTGTAGGGTTGGGGGTCATTTTTAGTAAAACTCCCTTGAGAAATATCTCGCATGGGGACTTTACTAACTTTTAGGTCAAACCCTACACCTGAACCTAAATTTTCTCCAAACCCTACACCAACACCCACTTCTTTAACCCCCTCGCCACTCTTGAGAGATACCCCTTTATAGTAAATTGCATCCTTCCTTCTATCACTGGGAAACTTATCTCCCATCCTCCTACCAAAGGCCGTAGAAGAAATTATATCGGCTCTTTGTATTCCCTCCTCACCCGCCCATTCAACATACTCACTGTAAAGAGATCTCGACTTGGTCATATAGTTTTCACTTAAATTGCATCGGTTAAAAATAAAGTCAGCCAATACATCATTATCAGCTTGATAGGCTTGAGTAGCCATATTCACTTTAGTCGGAATTGGTTTCAACCCCTCTTTCTGCCATAGGAGACAACCTTCTATCAGCCAATTTAGTATTCCCGGAACTTCTTCTTTTAACTCAGATAACAAATTTTGATTTTGTTCTTTCTCAGCAAAAGTTCTTTCAAAAGGAATTAATCTAACTCGGCGCCAAAATCCATGGCTATCATCCTCTACTTGTGGCTTATGATTAATAAACAACCATGGCTTAACTGTCGGCTCAAAGCTAAAATATTCTCCATACAAATACCTAGCTGACTCAGTATCACCACCTGTCCACTTCTTTAGTCTCTGCTCATTAATCTTTGTGCTAGAGAGCGTCTCAGAGGACACCAGGAAGCGCTTGAACTCAGTAGCAGCCACATCATTAGTGCTGGTGTTGAAAGCATTTCGCTGGAAGAGACTAGACGGTGCGTCGTGGGCATAATCACCCAACACCGAAGATATTGTCTTAAAGAGCACGCTCTTACCATTAGCCCCACTACCGAAGCAAAAGAAAGCCACTTGCTCACGGGTCATGCCTGTCAATGAATAGCCTAGTGCTTTTTGCACATAACTCGTTATCTCTTCATCTCCAAAGAAGATTTCAGTAAAAAACTTCTCCCATCTTGGACACTTAGCATTAGAGTCGTACTCGATATTTGTAGACATAGTGATAGAATCCTCTGGCTTACCATCTCTAATTTTTCCGCTAATTAGGTCGACTATCCCATTGTTACATGACAATAGCATTGGGTTCTTATCCCAAATATCGCCTAAGTCAGAAATCGGTTTGATACTCTTTGCTAAGTCCAAACAGGCCTCAATCTTACTCTTAGACTCAGACGCTACTGCCCACTTAGCTTCGGCAATCCTAGCCTTACTGTCAGTAATATTTATTGACTCAGCATACCTAGTTCGAGCCATCTCAATAGCCAACAACTTGACTGTCTTACCCCTATCATCAATCCATCGGTGCTTATCCCACACCAACCATCTACCTCGCCTGTGGTCAAACCTAACTCTATCTCCAAATAGTTGGGCGAATTTAAAGGCATTACCAGAGTCGGTCCTGTTTTCTACCTTAAATTGGTCTGTCACTTAGCACCTCCCAGTAAAAATTTGACCACTTCTACAAAATTAGAATTTTTGTTCAATTTTAGTAAAAAATCAATAGCACCATTACCGTGTGCCTGACACCCGAAGCAGTGCCACCCGTTGTTGGGATATATATGAAAAGATGGTGAGTCCTCTTCGTGGAATGGACAACACCACATCCGTCTAATTCTTTTGGTGTTGATTAGTTCCTCGACAGGGAAGTCGCGAGCTTGTTGGATTTGGTCGTCAGTTAGTGAGTTGGTGTATTTTTTAATATCCACTAATCCTAACTTAAACCACCTTATTTGTTTTTCAATATCAAACGTTTCTCCCTCAATCCTCAGATCTGAACCAATATCCACTCGCGCTGGATTCTGTCTAACCACATTCAGTTCTATTTGGAGTGATTCAATCTCCTCATTCTTTTCCTTAACAAGTTTTTTGAAAGTGTGTCTCAGCTCAGGATACATTTCAATCCATTGTCTAGCGGTATGGTTTGTTTTTACCGGATTATTTTTATGCCATCTTCTTAGGCTGTCAGTATAATCAAGGTAATCATCATCATCAAAAAAATCCCCCGAAATGGTGACGCCACTATCGAGGGATTTTGCTAACGGTGAGAAATTAGTTAATGGCGTCACAGAACCAATATAAAACAATGAAACAACCGAGTCAATATATCAAATTTTATACCGCTTGACGGATTTTCAACACTAGTTTACAATTGATTATGAAAACATTAACCATCCAACAAATATCAGAACTCCTCCAGGTCTCTCGCCCGACAGTATACAATTTAATGAACAGAGAAGACAACCCTATCCCTCACACAAGAATTGGTAAATATTCCATCCGGTTCATTGAAGATGATGTTAAAAACTGGCTAGATAATACCTGTAAAGATTGTGGGGGTAAGATGTTTCCAGTCGTTGAAAACAATGGCTTCTCTGAGCCAGGCGACCCAACACACTACGAATCTACTGGTAAATTAAAATGTCCAAATTGTGACACTTCAAATTAGTCCGTTCTTTATTAAAAGTTAAACCAAAAAGGAAAAAAACTATGCTAAACGGAATAAAACCAACCATCAGAGTTGGTGGAGGTAATTATAATCCCATTTCGGACGGGGCTTATACACTACAAATTGTAGATGTATCAATAGTGTCTGGTTTTAATAAATTCAAAGGTATTGATGAAGAGAAACTCAATTACCAATTCGCTGTCCTCGATGACGTTCAGCAAGAAGACGGTAGCAGTTCTCGAAATCGCTATTTATGGAAGAGATGTTCTTTGTCTATGCATGAAAAATCATGGCTTTATAAACTAGCCAAGGCAATCTATGGGCATGATCTTAGCAAAGAAGAAATGGAGAAATTTGATGCTGAATCCATTGTCGGGAAACAGGTTAAAGCCCTGGTGTCTCAATCCCCATCGTCAGATGGTGCCACTATCTACAACAACATCATGACCTTCTCTAAGGTCGATAAGCAACTTGAAGCAGTAGAATTTACTGCCAAACCAAAATCGGTAGAAGTCGAAAGTAAGTCTGTTATCGAGGAAGTTGACCCCGATAAATTGATTGAAGAAATTGAAAAAGCTAATAAATAATAGCAACTGCCCCACTAGTTGGGGCAGAAAGTTATTTTTTATTAAATCAGGTAAAAGGCATGGCCTAAAACCTTTATAATTATGAAAGTGATAAATCGCCTATACGGCAAGGATGTCGAGTTGGTGTTTGATACGATGAAACACCAGTATTCAGTTAATGGGGAAATTATCCCTGGTTGCACAAGTGTCCTACAGATACTGGCCAAGCCAGCACTCTTATTTTGGAGCGCAAATATGGCTGCGGATTATTTCAAGGAACACATTGTCCCTGGACGATCACTCGACGAAATAGAAATAGAAAATATTTGGAAAGAAGCCAAACGAGCTCACACCAAGAAAAAAGAAGAGGCTGGAGACATTGGTCATCTTGTACATGATTGGGTGGATAAATTTTGTAAGGGTGATAATCCGGGTATGCCAATCAATGAGATAGCCCAAGGTGGGGTTAATCGTTTTCTTGATTGGACAGAAAAACATCAAGTCAAATTTTTGATAAATGAACAACCTTGTTATAGCCAAAAATATAAATACGCTGGCACGATTGACGGTATCTGTAAAATAGACGGAAAAATGTATCTATTTGATCTTAAAACATCAAACCATATAGTTGCCGAGTATTTTATGCAAACATCAGCTTATTTGAAAGCTAGGATCGAGGAGTTTCCAAAAGAAAAGTTTGATGGTTTGGTTATATTAAGAGTTGGTAAACAGGATGGAGAATTGGAGTTTGTTACAAAACCAATGTCTGAGGTTAATACATACTTCAAAGCATTTTTATTTGCCCTACAACTTAAAAAAAGTATGGATGAAGTTACAAAGTTGCTAGAAAAATAGTGTATACACTCCGCCAATATCAAGAGGAGGCTGTTGAGTCGATTGTTGATTACTGTTCTAATTTTCGTGATGGAGGGGGTGGTATTGTAGTTTTGCCCACAGGTAGCGGGAAAACTTTAGTTATAGCAGAAGCCACGCGACGACTAAATCTAAACACCTTAATTCTCTGTAACAATATGGAGTTGGTTAAACAAGATGTGGATAAATTATCCCACTTTGTAGATAAAGACGAGATAGGTATATACAGTGCCTCACTAAAGTCAAAACAAATTAAAAAGTTTACGGTTGGGACAATCCAATCCATATACAAAAAAGTAAACCTGTTTTCAAACTTTGGATTGGTAATAGTTGACGAGTGCGATCTTTTTGTCGAAGACCAAAAAATGTTTGGAAAGCTAGTCGCATTAATTCAGTTTTACAAAATGTATCTAGTTGGTTTAACCGCGACCCCTTATCGCATGGAAGTTGATACATCGTTTGATTACTCCAAGCGGAAGCTTTATTCAGAGTCTACACTCCAGATGTTAACAAACTTTTATCCTTGGAAAGCATGTTTATATGTTGCCAACCAAGAAGATTTATTAAAGCAGAATTATCTAACCCCGGTAGAAATTGTCCTCCAACAGGAGTTCGTCAATCTTGGTTATGTTAAATCTAAGGGAAACGACTATGATATGGATGATTATACCTGGAGATTTAAGGCAAAAGAAGATATTGCACTAAAGATTATAACTAGGATGGCAAAAGAACGCACAGGAGTTATTGTTTTTTGTACTAATATTGATCAAGCTCAAAGAATGTCAGAAACTTTTAACAAGCAAAACTATTCGACAAATTTATTTGACAAGGTGTTATCCTCTCGGGCTATTTTTTCGGGCATGAAAGAAGAAGACAGAAAGTTAGCAGTTGAAGACTTTAAGTCGGGTAAAATAAATGTGTTATTCAACATAGACATTCTCACTCGAGGTTTTGACTATGAAAAATTAGATTGTGCAGTGCTAATTCGTCCCACCAAGTCAATATCGTTATATGTTCAAATGTTGGGACGTGTCTCTCGTAAATATCTCGGTAAAGAAAAAAGTATTTTGATTGATTTAGCCGGTAGCAGTAAGAAGTTTGGGAGTGTTGATGAAATATGGGTAGATGAGGACCTATATACCCTCAATGTATCAACCCCAACAGGTGTCGAAAACCTGGCAGGACAAACATTAAGCACTTTTGAAAAAGATTACTAATTATCCCCCTTGACACCACTTTACAAGGTGTTACACTTACATAAGCAGGTGGTAACAGTATATGTTTAGCTCTCCCTTACTGGGAGAGAAGAGAGAGGGGTAACTTCGCGGTAGAAGTGGCTCTGCTCTTCCCTCTTAGTAAGGATTAGAAATTAAAAAGCAAATGACACCTAAAAACAAAAACGGTACACTCGATAGAAGATTCAAAATTAACAAACAAATAGACAAAGAAGCCAAGGCGCGAGGGAGAAGATTGTATATCATGCAATTGGTGGGGACTGCGTTGCTAGCTTTTATAGCCACATCCGTCCTTACCACCACCCTCTACAGGGAGATGAACAAACCCTTGCTCCAACCACTAGTTAAACCAATAGTGTTTGATGCGAAAGTGGTGGAGGCGAAAGAAACCCCCTGTGACTTTGATCCAATCACTTATATTCGCTGTTCCGGCGAGCGTCTGGGTAAGACTAACAGAGAAATAATGACCATGATTAGGATAGCGAGAGCTGAATCAAACTTTAAAACTACTGCCAAGAACCCTAAATCAAGCGCCACCGGCATTTTTCAAATTACATGGGCTACTTGGGACGGTAATCGGTGTAATGGTGAAAAATGGGACTTTGTAGATAACATCGACTGTGGTTGGAAAATCCAGACCCGAAGGGGGTACCGACCATGGGAAGTGTGTAACAATGGTAGCGTTAAGTGCTACTAAGTTCTAAGTCCACCTAAAAGAAAATAAAAGTTAATAGTTAACAAAACAATGAGAAGTAAAGTCACCGGGAAAAACAACCACCCATCCCACGCTAGATATAAGTCTGAGAAAAGATGGGAAGTAAATAAAAAGAAAAAACTTAAAAGGATTGTCAAAGAGCAACCAAACAATAAGCAAGCTAATAGTAATTGATAGGGTGGTGGTTCTCCACCATCCAAATGAGTTACTAACTAAATAATTATAAATTTATAATAATATGAAAACTGTAAAAAGGTGGAAATTCATTTGTAAAGGGTTCAAATCTAAAAATGGAGATTGTAAATGGGAAATTGGTGAATGGGCTGAACCAATCAAGAAACTAGAATTATGTAGTAGTGGTTATCATTGTTCAAAATCTATTTATCAAGCATTTTCTCACGTCCAAGAAGAAATTCTTTGTGAGGTCGAATGTAAGGGAAAACACCTATCCGAAGATGACGAAGAAACATGGAGCGAACAACGGGTAATTAGGGCGTGGAAATGGACGAAAAAAGACACGGTGGCTTTATCAATTTATGTTGCAGAATTATGTATTGAGAACTTTGAAAAAGTATATCCCAATGATAAACGTCCAAGAGAAGCAATAGAGGCTGCTAAAAGATGGCTAAAAAAACCGAGTTCTGTAAATAGGTCTGCTGTTGAGTCTGCTTGGTATGCTGCTGAGTCTGCTAAGACTACCGCTAAGTTCGCTGCTGAGTCCACTGCTGAGTCCACTGCTGAGTCTGCTAGGTCCGCTGTTTGGTCTGCTAAGTCTGCTTGGCATGCTATTGGGTCTGCTGTTTGGTCTGCTAGGTCCGCTGTTTGGTCTGCTGAGTCTGCTGTTTGGTCTGCTGTTTGGTCTGCTAGGTATGCTGCTGAGTCTGCTGAGTCTGCTGTTTGGTCTGCTGAGTCCACTGCTGAGTCTGCTGAGTCCACTGCTGAGTCTGCCAGGTCTGCTTTAATACAAAAAATATCTAAATGGATGGACAACCATTTATCAGTTTTAAAAGAAATCAAATGACATTCAATTACCAATATTTTAGAACATTAGATGAGGTTAGAAAGCATATACAACAATGTGAGAGACACCATCTGCAACAAGTGGCATATTCAACCTTTCACGATGGGCTAACTCAGATTTGTTTTGGATGTAAATGTGTTAGAAGTACCTTATTACAAACTAAATAATTATAAATTTATAAAAAAAATGGACACAAAGAAACTAGATGAAAAAAGTTTGAAAATTATGGTTGATAAAATAATATCTATATCTAATGATGACGAGGCGGCTCATTCAGAAGAGGATGACCTACATTTAGTTATAATTGAACAATTTTGCCCCGAATGGGTTAAAAAACAAGTTAATCGTTTGTCAGAATCTGATTTTTGTCGTTGGTGTGCTTAAATAATTATAAATTTATAAAAATATGAAAACTACCGGTAGGGTTGAATATGGAATACTAAAAGAAATTGGTATACCCAGTGAAGATAAAGAAGTACCCCTATCCGGTAAGGAGGTAACTATAGAATTAGACGGAGTTAAATATTGCGCAATCATAAAATAATCTTATGCCAGACACAATCTACACCTGTCCCGAAATAGAAAATGGTACTAAACTATTCAATAGCTTTATGGGTAGTGCTGATACATTTATCAA
>Ga0172368_10005090_pt1 | contig 14873 bp, 11 predicted proteins | sample Lak11m_FD_114540 | JGI IMG/M metagenome (GOLD analysis project Ga0172368, IMG submission 114540) | Freshwater microbial communities from Kabuno Bay, South-Kivu, Congo - kab_022012_11m | ecosystem: Environmental > Aquatic > Freshwater > Lake | place: Democratic Republic of the Congo: South-Kivu...
CTTACCCAAATCATTATCTTTAAAATTTTTCAAATTAAGAGAAAAATTAATTTCGCCAGACAAGCCGGGTTTAATTTCAGCTAATTCCGGAATCTCATTCTTAGTCCAAACTAAGGTGTTATTGTTTTTTAGCTCGCCGCCGCGTTCATTCTGCAAAGATCCCCAATCCAAAAAATCACCGTCTAAAACCGCCATAATCACTACTTCCGAAAAAATGTTCGCCCCTTGGTTATTATAAGAAAGCGTGTAGTTTAAGGCTTGCCCGAAATTAAGAGCGCCGTCGTTTTTTGAACCGTTTAAAAATAAAGTTAGATTCAAGTCGCTCTTAACTAATTCCGGTTTAATTATCTTTTCCCAGAAAACATAAGCTTGGCCATCAGCCAATCTTTTTTCCAAGCGAACGACAATTTCGGAATTAGCGGAGGGGGTACTGATCTTAAACTTGAGCGGCACTTCTTGCCGACCGAGTTCCTGGCTTAAACCGCTGACTAACCAAGCGGCGCCGCCAGTTTTAGTAACTCCGATTTTCTTCGCTTCTAAGCCGGCCGAGTTCGAACTTTCCGTGGTGGTCGCCACCCAGGCGTTCGCTTCTTCGGGTAAAGAGAAAGTAATATTAAAATCGCCTAAATAATTATTTTTAACATCAGAAAAAATAAGATTCAAATCATTTTCTTGACCCAAAAAAGCGGTGTTTGAAGATTCTAAATCGACTTGAAAACCTGGGCCGCTCATTTGCGTCGAAGCTGAAGCTTCTTTTTTGAATTGGCTGGATAAATTAGCAGGAACATAGCTTAAACGAGCGGAAATAACATTCACGGCCTCTGGTTTATTAATCAATTTTCCGGTAATTTCCAGGCGGGCGGTTTCCCCCGGCGCCAAATCGCCTAAATTCCAACCATAATTACCGCTGCTCGGATTCTGGCTAGCGCTACTAAAGATAAAATTATTGGGATATTGTATCTCTAAACGCACCTGGGTCAGAGAAAATTTAGTCGGATTAAGATACTCAATCGTATAAGAAAATTCTTCCGCGGCCAAAATCTTTTCCGGAGCAATCACCTTTAATTCCAAAGCGCTGACATCGTTACTAGCGCTGAAGAAATAAAGATAAGCGAAATAAACCGCTAAACCGCAAATCGCCAACCATAATAAGTTCCGAAATAACCTTACTAAAAATATCTGGCGTCGCTTGATTTTCAATTTCTTGACATCAATCAAGCCGCCCTGCTTGTCGCGATAAATCTCGGATAAATTAGAATCGATCTCCTGGTTACGCGCTTCATGATTAAGAACCCGCTCAAAATTAGCGACTTCCTTAGCGGTCGGCAGAGGACGTTCAATAAAAGCCGATAAACTTGATTCCGTTTGTTTATCAACGCGCAAAACTTTTTTTGTTCTTTTTAATTCGGACATATAATTGAATTATTTTTTTTCTAATAAAACCGAGAAATATTTATCAGCATCCAGCTGATCATTAATTTCCCAACCGCTCGTGCCGATCAAATTTTCCGGATAGCGCCAAAAAACCTTTTCAGCGGCGGGTAAAATCAATTGGCCGCTAAACTCGCTAGGCTTGGCGCCGGGTTGTTTCTGAATTAATAATGAATAAGGTAATAAATCCGTCTGGTCAGGATTCAAATACTTATTTAAGCGTTTCAGCCAGTTATCCGTCTTCGGAACGGCAAAGAAATTAAAAGGCAAGCGGTATTTTAGAGTAATTACAACTGTTTCACCGGGGTCAACCATTAACCAATTAGCGAAAACAGTTTTTTGCTTCTCGGTATAGATTTTAGTCTGGCTCGGCTCAGCAATTTTGGCTTGTTTTTCATTTTCCAAAAGCGGGTTCTCTTCCCAAGAAGCTTCCGGCTGTTCGTCGAAATATTTAGCATCGGGTGCTTGAAAACCCTCCGCGGAGATTAATTCACTATTTTCCGGGACATAAACTCTCAGCCAATCGACATTGCGGACGCCGACGAGCGCTTCATTTTTCAGACCGGTGTGCGTCCGGTAAATTTTCAGGGTGTTGATAATTGAGCCATTTTCATTGACTTCAGTTTTTAATTCCAGTTTCTCCTTGAGGCGGCGATCCGATTTCTGACCAGCGATATTAGTATTAACAACCATTAAATAATCACGGCCAGTCGCTTTTATTTCGCCGCCATAATTACGGCGGCTGACTTCTTCCTGAAGATTTTTATCGGTAAAATAGAATAAAACTTGTTTTTCAGCCAAACTTTCTTCAAATAAAGTAATAATCTTTAAAAGATTTTCCTTATCTAATTTACTCGGCAAAATTTCTAAAATTTTAGCCATTAAATCGCCGATGATTTTTTTTGGTTTATTGTCGGGATTAACCTCAAGGCCTTGTTGCAAAGGAATATTTGATTTAATCGGTTGAGATTCCCGCGGCAGGCCTTTCACTATTTCCGGATCAATCTTAGCAAGATTTTTTTGCTCAACAATTTTCTGGACCGTTTCCCAAAAATTATTAGCGTCAATCGTCAAACCATATTCTTTAGTTAAATCAATCGGTCCGGTTATTTCTAATAGTCTTTCGACAACCGTCGGCGTGACGCTAATTACGCCATCGACAGTCGGCCCATCGCTTTTTTCATAAAACCACATCAGATTCTTGGCCGTAGTCGGCCAATCCGGCCACCAATTAGCGTCCCAAAAGTGCCAGAGAGGATTAACTAACCATAAAGGTTCAGGCGCGACGACGCGAATATTCAAACCCGCTTCGGTGTCATAGGAACCGCCGCCCGGCACTTCTAAGTTTCTAATCTGGCCATCACGGACATCAACTAAAGCGTAACTTCCCAAGAAGCCCCCGCTCGCCCGCAGTTCTGAATTATTTTGAAAGACTAATAAATAGCGTTTATCGCGGCTTAAGCCTAAAATTTCTTTTAACTTGTCGGCGGCGGCCACAAAATCAGTTAAACTGTCAGAGAGCAAACTAGCCTGCTGGCTTAAAGCTTCAAATTTCGCTTGATAGGCGCTCGGTAAATTATCTTTATCGATCTTGTCTAAAACCTTTCTCAGTTCGCGAGCATCATTAGCCGCTAAATTGCCGGCAGCGGAAAAATTAGTCAAAGTCAATTGAAAATTATCCTTAGGGCCATTGAATAAACTATCCGTGGCCAACACTAAATTTCTGCCCAACGACGCGGCCAGCGCGCCGGCTGTCAAAAATTTCTTGCTCTCCGCGGCCAGCTTAACTTTTGGATCACTGGAAAGCGCGGCTAAAGATAAAAGTGAATCATTGATTTTATTCAAGCTCTCTTGCGCGGCTAAAAAATTCTGACCAGCGCTTTGAAATTGCGAATCAGCGGTTTTAAAATCTAATTTAGAGATTGAATCGGTGGCCGCCAATAAATTAGTCATGGCCAGCTGCGTTCGACCGATAATCTTATTTTCTAAACTCTGTAAATCAAAAAATTCAAAGTAAGATAAAAGCTTCAGGGGAATAATTATTAAAAGCAAAACCAGGGCGAAAGAAAACAAGGAACGATACCAAGCGACTTTAACTTGAGCGTTTTTAACTTGTTCTTCAAGTGCCGCGGAACGTTTTAGTTTAATTCGGCTATGTTTTTTAAAAGCCTGTTCTTTTTGCGCCAAAATCTTGGTTAAGGCGCGACGATGATTACCCCAGAGCTTAAAGAAATCAACCAGCGACCAGCCGGAAAAGGAAATCTTCGGCCAAGTAAAAACCGACCGGGTCTGATTAATCGAAAAGCTTTCCGACAAAAGATTCTGTTTAATTTTTAAGCTTTTCTTTATTTTTCCTTCTTGTTTTTTTAATTGTTTAAAATCAGTTTTTACTTCTTTTTCTAGCTGCTTGGCCGTTTGCCTTAAATCAACGACAAAATTAGAGAATCTCTCTCTATCAAAATTAGAATTATTCGCTTGAATTTTTTTAGCAGCCATGTTTAGACTTTTAAAATTTGGCGATAAATCGTCCAAGTTTGATTGGCGCATTCCCACCAATTATATTTTTTGACTTGTTCTCTGCCTAAGTTGATTAAGCTCGTTCGCAAATTTTCCGAGCCCAAGATTAATTCCATTTTCTGAAAAAGCTCTGACTCATCTTCGGGATTGAAATATAAAGCGGCCGACCCTAAAATTTCCGGCAAACTCGCCCGGTTGGAACTTAAAACCGGACAGGCATGGGCCATGGCCTCTAAGGGCGGCAAACCGAAACCTTCATATAAAGAAGGAAAAACATAAGCTCTTGCTTCCGAGTATAGGACTTCTAATTGCGCATCTGGCACATAGCCAGGAAAAACTACCGGGCTGTTAAGATTGCCACGCTGCCACAGGTTCAAAGAACGCGCATATTCTTCCACTACTCGATAAAAATAATCTTCCTTACCGACCAGAACTAAGCGCAACTCCGGATGAACCAGATGTAATTTTCCGAAAACTTTAATTAGTCTTTCTAGATTTTTATGAGGATAAGCGTTACCGAAATAAAGTAAAAAATTCTTAGCCGTATGATACTGTTCCAGAGTTTCCTGATTATCAAGTTTGGCGACGAATAAAGAGTCACGGCCCTTGGCCAGATTAGCGACCCCTTCGTAGGTCACCGCGATTTTAGCGGCCGGAACTTTAAATTGTTCGATTAGATCATTTTTAGTAAATTCGGAGACGGTAATTATTTTCCGGGCACGTTTGATAGCCAGCCAAATCACCAGGCGATAAGCTAAATTTTTCAAACGATATAACCAATAATTGCGCGTGGTCGCGCGGATGGTCGGAAAATGTGTCAAAATCAAATCATGAATCGTCACGACAAATTTACTGGGAGTCAAAACCGGCACGTTAAAATGCGGGAAATGCATGAGATCTAATTCTTCCCGCCACAAATAAAAAGGCATAATCAGCTGTTCGGCCAGCGAGTACCAGCGCACGCGCAATAAAACTTTTTTAACCGGCGCATCCGTCTCTACTACGAATTCATCAAAGTTTTCCGGGCTTAAAAAAATTACATAATTAAAACTGGCGCCTTCGGTAGCGCTAGTTATCTTCATTAGATTGTCAACCACTTCTTGGGTATAACGGCCTAAACCTTTGCCAATCGGGCCGTAGAAGCGGGCGTCAATTCCAATCCTCATAAAGTCGGCAAATTAGCTGGCGGAGCAGCCTCCTTATTAGTTAAATCATCAAAATCAACCATTTTTTGAGTCTGATGATCACCGGTTTGGTTATTGATTGGTGTTTGGTTTTTAAAAATATTACTATTTAAAAAATCAGACGTCGGCGTCGTTAAATTAGCGGCCAGCGGTAAAGACGAGGGCGCGTCCGCTTTCCGCCCAGGCGCTTTCTGAATCAACGGCGATTTAACATTCGCTTCGACCGGAAAGTGCCAGAGAGTCGCTAATTCTTCAATATTGAAAATGCCGGGAGTGCGACCACGATTATCAGATCGTTTAATATAGGCCCTAAAAATTCGACGTTTCTTTTCCTGCAAGCGCGGCTCTTTCATGAAATACATGGTTTTAGTCATGGTCTTTTTTACATCTGGTTTTAAATTATTCAAATCAAGAGAAGCAAATTGCTTCATATAACCGACAATACCATTAGCCACCTTAGCTTTATTCATGACATCCTTCTTGGCTAAATAAAGCATGCGAATTTTAGCTTCAAAGCCTAATCCTGATAATTTTTCATGGATGCCTTCGATGCGTCTTTTTTCTAAAGGACTGAGGTCCATCATAGTCTTCGGCTTTTCCTCTTTTTTCTTTTCTTCAATATCACCCCAAATACTATAAACGACTTCGCTCGCTTCGCCCATCAATTCCACGCCGCGGCTAATTAAATCGGGCCGATGTTTAGCTTTGCGACCTAACATTTTATTAATTTCTTTTTCCGCTTCGGCCGGCCATTCAAAACCGATCGGAATAACAATCACCTGATACCAGAGCTGTTCACCTTCCCGCAGCGAACCGCAAAGATCCATCAGCGAAGCCATCGGATCTTTAAACTGGGTTTCACTGGGACCCATTTGATGCTCGAATTCCTTATAACATTTGATCGGAAAAACCCAGGAGTTATTCAGGATAAATTCTGTTCCCCATAGATCATATTCGGCGTCCGGCCAGCGCTGCGGAACGGTTTCTGTATAATCATCAACTTCAGAAATTTCCGCGTCCGGATACTGCGAGTAAACTGAGGATTCGATTAAATTACGGAATTCCAGCGGAGTATGAATTAAAAATTGCGTGTACCCTTCAAGACTGACGATTTCGTAACTAAAAGATTTTTGGAATTGCCCTTCAAACCACTTTTCAAAAAAATTAATTGAACCATGCGCGCCGGCTAAATAAGTAAACATGTTTTCAACTGCTTTCGGCGATTGTTCATTGCCTTTAGGGATATCAACCGCTAAAAGAATGTGCTTGTGAGTTTTTTCCCATTTTTGGCGGATGTAAAACAAGTAAACCTGAAGAACGCCATAAACAAAAATCAAGCCGATTATTATCCAGCCAAAATTGCCCAAAAAAGACCAAAACATGGCCTCGGGTTCTAGGCTTAAAAACCGGTCGATTCCGGCAGTGTTGATAACTATTTCCATATAAACTAATAATTGTTTATAGTTATATTTTAGCACAATTTCCGTAAAAAATAAAAAGCCCGGCAATGATTAGCCGGGCCTTTTAAAATTATCGAAAAATTTAGCGTTAATTTATCTTATTTTTGCCATTCTTTTAAGCCGTAGGTACCGCGATTAACTAAAACATAGCGGTCATCTAAAATTAATTCATTATGAACCGTTGCGGCATTGGCGGTTTTTTTATCAAATTTCATTTCATTAATTTTCTTGGCAATGGCCGTGAAATGCAAAGGTTGGCCCTCATGTTTTAAAATCAAATAGATTTTATCATTAACCGTTTTCGGCTTAATTTCTTGCCAATCAGCAATTCCCCATTCTCCATATTTATTCTGTTCTAAATTTTTAATAGACTGCATTAGCGAGTATAAAACCTTATTGCTATTGATCAGTTCACCCTTATCAGGGAAAATCTGGCTCTTGAAAACCGGAGTAATATCAGCTGTGGAGGTATTTAATTTTACTTGGTGTTTATTATAAGTATCTAATTTCTTTAACAAATCCAATAATTCTTCGGTTGTAAAGGTCTTTTTCAAGCCATCGACTTTCTTTAATAGATCTTCAGCTAATTCCTCCAGGTATTTGACTTCTTCATTCTTAGCTTTAAAAGAAGGATTAAAACTATCGTGATCATTGACCAATTCAAATTCGTCGCCCATTAATTTAGAAATTAAGAAATTGAAATGATTACGGTAAGCCGTGCGATTCTTTTCATAATTAGGATCAGCGGTGTTGGCTTCATTATTAAGTTCTAAAGCCATAACAGTTAAGATATCAAGTAAATAATCACGTCTGATCAAACCACCGTTATCAACTAATAAATTTTGGACGGTTTTCTTTAAAATATCTAAAGAGCTTTCCAGGGTTTCTAATTTTTTAATTTTTTTAATACTAGCCGCTTCAATCTGACGGACTCTTTCTCGGGTTAATTTATGCAGACTACCGATCTTTTCCAGAGTTTCACCTTTATCGCCTTTTAATCCGAAGCGGCGAGATAAGATATCCTTTTCTCGGTCAAGTAAGTCAGAAAATAAAGAATTAACGATCGTAATCGCGTCTAAACGAGCAAGCTCCTCAGACTTTTCTTCCTTAATCATTTTTTCTAATAAATTTTCCATATAAAAAAATAAAACTTTTAATCTATTTAATTCTTCCCTAATTTATCACATTATTTTACATTAGTCAAGACTTTCCGGTCTTTATAATTTTAGGGTATGTATTTAGAAGAAATTGCTCTAATGTTAAAGAAAAAATAAACATGGAAAAAACCCTGAACCCAATTACAATTTTATTGACAATAGTTTGTTTTTCCCAGTATTTAATAAAAAGAAGATGCTGATTCTTAAATGACCAGGCACGAACCTGGCGACTTTTTTGGCGGCGATCAGCGATAATCCGTCCTAAGCCTTGCCCGGAAGAGGCGGCGGTGCGATCATGATAAATTAAAGCGTTCGGAATTAATTTAGACTCCAAATTATTAAGAACAAGGCGATAAGCTAAATCACAGTCTTCCTTATACATGAAAAATCTTTCGTCAAAATATTGGCCAGATTCACTAAGGCTTTCTAGGACACTAAGACGGAACAAGCCAGCGGCGCCAGACGGTCCAATAATCCTAGTTTTATCAAATTGTTTTCGATCTTCCTGCCCCTGCCCTAAATCTTTAAAACGCAGACCGGACTGCAAAATTAAACCGCCAGAATCGATTATTTTAGTTTTGGTATTAGTAGTAAAATCCCAACGCAAGATTTTCGGACTGACCGCCGCCAAGCGCGGATCAGCATCCAGGGCTTGGACTAATTCTTTAAGAGCCGAGGCATCAAGAAAAGTATCGGGATTAATAACGAGGAAATATTCCGCCCCAGCCTGCCGGGCGCGATTAATCAAGATATTATAAGCGCGGCTAAAGCCTAAATTTTCGCCGGCGCCTAAATATTCAATTAAATTTTGATGGTGACTATTAAAAAATTCCAGCGCTAACCGATTATGATTATTAGTTTGGTCACTATTATCTAAAGCTAAGATACGATACTCGGCCGGCTTTAAAAAAGACAAAGCGGCAACTAAGCTGCTTAAAAAATCGGGGAGATATTTAGCGCTAACTTCATTATAAGTTAAAAAACCGACGACAAGTTTCATAAAAATTCTTTAAAACTAAAAAAAACATTGACAAACCAAAGAACGGGGATTATATTTAATCTATAAAAATATTTTTTATGTTCATTCTAACTCTTTAATCAATAACTAACCACAAAAAAAATAAAGCTATCATGACTAGAGCAATCGAAAAGGAGGATCAAGCGTTTATCGAAGAAACGCTGGAGAAGGTTCGTGCCTTGGCCGACGAATCTGTTAATGAAGGAGAATTTTTAAGTAAGGTCTTCAAGACCCTACCAGAAGTAGATAAAATTTTTCCTTCACGACAATCAGATAGCGGCGGCATCACCTTCTCAATATTGATTAAATGCAAGCCCCGCGGAGAAAAAGAACCGCAGACAAAAACCGCCACAATTAAGAAAAAATTCTCTCGGCGCTAAAGAAAATCAGGCCAAAATTTACCGGCCTGTTTTTTTTATTTTAAATAACCATTTTATCGGCTAATTTCTCTTTAGCTATTTGCTGGGCCTTAAGTAGGCTTTCAAAGGTTCCGGCATCCAGCCATTCGCCGTTTACTAGCGACACTTCCAGTTCGCCTTTATCCAAATACCAATTGTTAACATCGGTAATTTCCAGTTCGCCGCGAGCCGAGGCCTTCATGTCCTTGGCAATCTTAATAACGCGCTGATCATAAATATACAAACCGGTGACGGCGTAATCGCTTAAGTATTCTTGCGGTTTTTCAACGATTTTCTGCGCCTTCATTTGCTCGTCAAATTTAACCACGCCAAATCTTTCTGGATCAGTGACTTTTTTGGCAAAAATTTTGGCGCCGCTTTTAAAATTTTTAATTTCTGCAGAGAAATCATCTTCAAAAATATTATCACCCAAAATCATGACGACATCTTCATTATCAATAAAATTTTCGCCGATAATAAAAGCCTGAGCTAAACCTTCGGGCTTATCCTGGATTTCATACGTGAATTTCACGCCGAATTCTTTCCCGGAGCCAAGCAAATTTAGATAATCACCGGCGCGCTCCGGCGCGACAATTATTAAAATTTCTTTGATGCCCGCTTTAATCAAGGTATTAAGCGGATAATAAATCATCGGCCGATGATAAACCGGTAAAAGTTGTTTAGAAGTAATTTTAGTTAGGGGCCTGAGGCGCGTGCCTGAGCCGCCCGATAAGATTATACCGCGCATATATTTTTATTTTTTATTTAAAGACTAAAAATTAGGCTCACCCTGACTCGTCAAAATATTATTTTTAAAAAAAATTTTTAAAAACAATATTTCTGACTCGCCAGCTATGTTCCCAGGTTAGTTTCGCTTCGCGAAACCTAGCGCTCGACAGTTAAATATTCCCTGAGGGCTTCTTTAAAGGGACGCAACTTTTTTATTTTTAAATTCTTCAGGACAGAATATTTAGGCCGACGCGCTGCCCGCAATAAATTCTCGCTGCGGATCGCCTTTAAAGTGATTTTCAGCTTGCGTAGACGAAATAATTCAGCCGCGGCCTCATACCAAGTGGCCGGGCCTTCGTTAATTAGATGATAAATACCAAAGGGCGCTTCAATTTCCCAAAGACGCTTGGTGGCTTCAGCCAAATCCGGAGTATAAGTGAAACAGCTCAGTTCCTCATTAACCACGGTCAGTTCTTTTTTAGTTTGCGCTAAATCCAGCATGATGTCAAAAAAACTGGGCTTAGCCTGGGCGCTAGTTCCGGAGGGACCAAAAAGCTTAGAGGTTCTGATCAAATAATAATTCAAACCGCGTTCCGCCCGCTTCAAAATTTCCCGCTCGCCCAAAAACTTGCTTTCCCCGTATTTATTAATCGGATTCGGGGTATCGCTTTCAATAAATTCTTGTTTATTCTCGACGCCGTTGAAAACATAGTCAGTAGAGTAATGAATCAAAACCGCTTTTAGCTCCCGAGCCAAATCTGCTAACCTGGCCGGCAAATCACGATTTAATTTTAGGGCGATTTCCTGCCCGGCTTTATCTTCGCATTTATCAACGGCGTTATAGGCGACGGTATTAATTATTAAAGTCGGGGCTAATTCTCTTATTTTAACGTTTAAAAGCGGAAAATCTAAAGCATCAACCTCTTCCTTGTCCCAGGAAACGGTTTCGTAATCAACGCTAAAAATCTTAGTTAATTGAGTGCCGAGATTACCTTGGCTGCCGAGAATAAGGATAGACATATATTATAAGTATAGAGAGAAAAACGGAAATTGACAAATTAAGCGGGAAATATTAAGATTAAATGATTCTTTAAAATTTGAATATTTTCTAAAAAACCATAGTATAAACCCTTTAAAACCATTTAAAAAATGAAGACTGTACCATTTACCCCCTGGCTATTGCCGGAAGAGCATCCCGAAGTAGTAAAGTTCCTGTACCACAACGGCCTGCTGAAATTCAGTAACAACCGGGATCTGCCTCTCAAGAGCGGCGGAAAAACTGATGTTTACATCAACCTTCGCGATGCTCGCAATAATCCGAAGGCGATAAGATTTATCTCGGATCTTTTCGCTATCCCGCTGCGCCGACTGGATATCGCCCGGTTCGTGGAAATACCGGATTCAGTTTCAGCTTTCGCCGGCCCCTTATCACTGGCGATTGAGAAACCGTACCTGACTATCCGGGGAGAATCCAAAGAAGGTCGCGTCGCCGATGCGAAAATGATCGGCAATCCCCGTCCCGGTGAAAAAGTCGCCGTCTTCGACGATGTCATAACTGACGGTGCTTCAAAAATCGCCTCCTACAAACTTTGCCAGAAGCTGGGTCTCGATTTCCAGACTTTAGTCGTTCTGGTCGACAGGCAACAGGGCTGGAAAGAGCATCTGACCAAGAATAATTGCCTGATGCCGGTCTGGCCAGGGATGACGCTTCATGATGTGCGCAAACAACTGATCAACCTCGGCATTATGCAGAGATGTGAACCGAGGATGGAAGAGTTGAATCCGATCATCGTTGCCCTGGATGGTAAAAACTGGGATGACATCCTGCCGCTGATTGATAAACTGAGAACGACTGGTGGCATCCTGAAAGTCAACGACCTCCTGTTCGCCAAAGGCATTGAACATCTGCTGCCCAACCTGCAAGTATATGGAAGAATAATGGCCGACTTAAAAGGACACGATATCCCCAATACGGTGGGCAACACCTGTAAGAGACTCAAGCCATACAATCCCTGGGCCGTCACCATTCATGCTTCCGGCGGTGATGAAATGATCAAGGCGGCCGTGAAAGAACTGGAAGGAACGTCCACCAAGGTTCTGACGGTCACGGTTTTAACTTCAATCGACGAAAAAACCGGGGAAGAAATTTACAGTCGCAAACCTTTTGACGAGGTGATGGTCCTGGCAGAAATGGGTAACCGTTCCGGCGCTAATGGTTTTGTCTGCTCTCCGGAAGAAGTAGGAGAACTCAATAAAAGATATCCGGGCAAGGAATTTGTTGTGCCGGGAATCCGTTCCGAAGGTAAGGACAAACAGGATCAGAACAGAACTGGTACACCGGAGGGAGCAATGGCTGCCGGTGCCACCAAACTGGTGATGGGTCGACAAATCCTCGGCGCTCCCGACCCGGTAGCGGAAATGATGCGGGTCATAACTGAAGAGCTGAAGATAAAAATCTGAAGCTTGAACTAAATCGTTCCCCTAAAAAAGGCCCTCAGCTTAATATGAGCTGCGGGTCTTTTTTCTTGCTTATTCCTTAGAATAATGATAAATTAAAATGTTCTTTACACAATCGAATATCAATGAATATCAACCAACATAAACCATAAAAACCATAAACCCATGAAAATTAGAGGAATAAATTTTTCTAATGTTTTTGTCTCGGCTGGCGTCCTGAACTTCTTTGGAGACGGCTATTGGTACCATGCCATATTCAAGCTCATTCCCGGTTTCAAGAAACTGTACGAAGAAACTTTTGTCAGCAAAACGACGGTTTGGGATCCGCGCACGGGTAACTTGCCCTTAAAAGCCAACTTGCAGCCCGAGGAACTTTTTCCGGCCTGCATCAAGCTCTATTTCTTCGCCTGCGCTGTGCTGAACGCCGTTAATTTGAGCGGACCAGGAGCTAAGACTCTCTTCGGCTTCAATATCTGGCAAAATCTGCTTAAACCTCTTTTCATTTCCTTCATGGCCGTCGGCCAGACGAAGGAGGAAAAGATCAAAGAGGCGCGCCAGTTTATCGCCCTCTTTAAAGAAGAGCTACCTAAATTTAAAGCACCAGTCGGCATTCAAGTGAACGTATCTTGCCCTAACACCGGTCATAAAACTGATGAGCTGGCTTCGGGAGCCGTGGAAATCCTGGAATTATTCTCCGAGCTCGGCGTGCCAATTGACCTAAAAATCAATACGCTGTTTCCGATTGCCTTACTTAAAGAAATCGAGAGACGGCGGCTTTGCGATGTTCTGACCATATCCAACACTATCCCTTATGGTAGCTACCCGGAACTTATTAACTGGCGACGCTTTAATGCTTGGTATCGTTTATTCGGGCGCGCCCGCTCACCCCTAGCCAAATACGGTGGTGGCGGCTTATCCAGTAAAAAGGCCTTCCCGATCGTCACTGCTCGGATAAAAGAGCTACGCGCTGCCGGTCTCACCTTGCCCATTAAGGGCAGTGGTGGAATTATTAACCCGCGCCATGTTGAATTGATGCGAGCAGCTGGTGCCGATGCCGGCATTGAAATCGCTTTAGTAACCATGGTTCGTCCTTGGCAAGTGGGCCGAGTTATCAAACGTGCCAATAAAATCTTTTCTGAAAATAATTAAACCAAAAAAACAAACCGATGGAAATAGAAATTCACATCAAAAAACCATTTGATGCGCATGTGCATCTGCGTCAAGGAGTAATTCTTCGTGACGTTATCCCCTTCACCGCCAACATTTTCCAAGCGGCCGTGGTAATGGGTAACTTAGCCGAACCAGTTGATAACCTGAAACGTCTTCTGGCCTATCGCCAGGAAATATTATCAGCCGCGAAAAGTTGCCCTAACTCCACTTTTACTCCGATTATGACTATTATGTTGACGCCGCGCACCACGGTTGAAACAATTAAAACTTGCGCGCCTTTCGCCAAAGTTTTAAAGTTTATTCCAGCTAACACTTCAACCAACGCCCAAGCCGGCATTTCTTTGGAAAATCTCAAAGAATACTACCCGGTGATTGAAGAAGCCAGCCAACAAGGAATGATTTTTTCAATACACGCCGAGCGAATACAAGATGATCAGGGGGATATTATCCCTGAACCCGACCGGGAGTTAGCCGCCTTGCCCTACGTCAAGAATATTATTCAGGAGTTTCCCGGGCTAAAAATAATCGTGGAGCATCTTAGCACTAAAGAAGCCTGCGACTTAGTTTTATCAAGCTCCGAAAATGTGGCCGGCACAATTACAGCTCACCATGCCCTGTTCAATGAATTCTCTTTAAGGGATTGCCCTTCTTACTTGAAACCGGAATTTTATTGTAAGCCGGTACTAAAATCCAGCCGCCATCAGGCAACGGTTAAGTGGGCGATGTTATCCGGGTCAACAAAATTATTTTTTGGCTCTGATTCTGCCCCGCATCCGGCCGCTAAAAAATTCTGCTCGGCTCCGGCCGCCGGAATTTTTTCCGCGCCGGTCGCGATACCGTTGCTAACCGAAGTGTTCGCACAAGAGGGAAAGCTTAATCTGTTAGAAAATTTCCTTTCCTTTTCCGGACGATGGTTCTACGGTCTACCGATCCCGAATGAAGAACTCATTATTAGCTACAACAATCAAAGAGCTAGGCGAGTCCCCGAAAGAATCGGTGCAGACGATATTCCCGTCCTTTTGGGCGGGCAAGAGTTATTCTGGAAAACAATAGTTAAATCTTACTAAATCGAAAAAATGGAAACACCACATTTATTAGCAGTTATAACCTTCCCGGCTGACACTACGCGCGATGGCGAACTGTTTATGGGAAAGGTTGAACGCCGTTCGGGAAATCCGGGGGTGGAAACCTACAAAGGCGAAGTCAGCGGCCGACTGGGAAAATCCTCGGTCACCGTGGAAATTGACAAAACTAATGATCAGGAGACTATGACTATTGAAAAAAAATGTCATGGCCTCATGGACGTTACTAAAGTTCATTTAGTAAAAACCAATGAAAATTTCCAGGGGGCA
>Ga0172368_10005099_pt1 | contig 14864 bp, 20 predicted proteins | sample Lak11m_FD_114540 | JGI IMG/M metagenome (GOLD analysis project Ga0172368, IMG submission 114540) | Freshwater microbial communities from Kabuno Bay, South-Kivu, Congo - kab_022012_11m | ecosystem: Environmental > Aquatic > Freshwater > Lake | place: Democratic Republic of the Congo: South-Kivu...
CGTGTCGCTGGCATAGGCACCTCCTGCTCGATAGGATAACGCCTATGTCTCAGCATATCAACACCCCACGGGCATGACTTTTTGCAACGTCGCGTAGGGGTACGAGATCACGCGATGTTACACACGGTGATGGGGGGAGAATCAGCAAGCAAGGGGCAGGAGTCAGCTTCCAGCTTCCAGCTTCCAGTTTCCCGTCACGGGCTTTCAGCAAAGGAGACAAGTAGACAAGGAAAGGGGTAGACGAGGAGGTGCGAATCAGCCTATGAGCAAATGAGCAAATCCGAAATCCGAAATCCGAAGTCTGCAATCTGCAATCAAAAAAGGAGATGAACCCATGAAACAGTATGCTGCGGAATTCTTCGGCACGTTCTGGTTGGTGCTCGGCGGCTGCGGCAGTGCCGTATTGGCCGCGGCCTTCCCGAACGTCGGCATCGGGCTGCTGGGCGTCGCCCTGGCGTTTGGTCTAACCGTCTTGACCATGGCCTATGCCATCGGTCACATTTCGGGCTGCCATCTCAATCCGGCGGTCTCCATCGGCCTATGGATGGGAGGCCGTTTCCCGGCGAAGAAGTTACTCCCCTACATCGTCGCCCAGGTGCTCGGCGGCATTATCGCGGGCGGTGTGCTCTATCTGATCGCGAGCGGCAAGGCGGGCTTCAATGTCTCCGCCGGCTTCGCCTCCAACGGCTACGGCGATCATTCGCCCGGCGGCTATTCGTTGCTGGCCGCGCTGGTGACCGAAATCGTCATGACCATGATGTTCTTGCTCGTCATCCTGGGCGCCACCGACAAGCGTGCGCCGCAAGGCGGTGCGCCCATTGCGATCGGCTTGTGCCTGACCCTGATTCACCTGATCAGCATCCCGGTCACCAACACGTCGGTCAACCCCGCCCGCAGCACCGGGGTGGCGCTGTTCGCCGGCGGCTGGGCTTTGGGACAGCTGTGGCTCTTCTGGGTGGCCCCGATTGTCGGTGCACTGCTGGGCGCGCTCATCTATCGCTACCTCATCGGGCCAAGCGAAGAAAAGTAGCAGCGTCCCCTGGACGGGTTGGTTCTGAACAGGTCTACCCCGAACGAGCGATGCTCGCTGACGCATGAAACAGAACGCCCGCCGCGTAACAGAAGAAAGGATCGGAGAGACAGGCGGAGGCAACCTCATCGCCGAGAGGTCGGTGCTTCGCCAGAAACCATGCAGCTTTCGCCTGTCTCTCGGCCAGGAGCGACGGCCTGACTGATTCGAGAAAGGAGGTCTATTGCAACGAGGGCGACAGAGCGACGGGCGGAGGTCGGGTCAGGTGGTATGACAACCAGACGTTCGTAGGCATGGAGAGCGTACCGCTGCCGCTCGGCGGCGACCCTCCCACCGGATGGTGGGCGCGAGTCTACGATTCAGCCGGTGCCCCTGGGTCGGAGTGGACTGTCTATGTGGTCTGCGCAGCGCAGTAACAGGAAGCTGCGCTGGCTCGACAGCCTACAGCGCCACCGGCGCCGCGCTGGACGGCGAAGTCGAGAGTTACGCCTGGAGTTTCACCCCCACCGCGGTGACGATCACGTCGTTCCGGGCCACTCCGGTCCCCTTCGATCTTGCCGCGTGGCTCGCGGACCTGCTGCGTCGCTTGCGGCGGTAGAACGCGGTGCAGCCCGAGCGTTCATGCCCGGGCTGCACTCTGACATCACAGGAGACACTCTATGGAGACTCAGCCAACCGAATCCCGCCAGGACCGCACGCCATACGAGCCGCCGGCCGTAGTCTTCGAATCGAAACTGGAGGTGCGCGCCGGCTCGCCCGTACGCATACCCAACCCCTTAGGCGATCTCCCCGATCCTGCAGGATTGTGGAAAAAGTAGGTCGAGAACGCCGGGCCGTTCGTCACAGCCTCGATGTCTCCACCGGCGGCACCCCCGGTGTGCGGCATCGGGGTTCCTTGCGCCAGCGCCAGGGAGGTCTGCGCCATTCGTAGCGTCTTGTGCCTCAGCGCCTGCCCGGAAAAACGGGGCACGCTGTCTGAAGCTCGAACGCTTTCCCGCCGCTGCGCAGGAAGTTCACCGCGAATGTGTGCCTGAACCTGTGCGGGTGGCAGTCCTGCACCCCCGCCTTCGTCCCCAGCCGGACGGGAAACTACACCGCATGTGTCAGCAGCTTGAGCAGCGCGTCCCGGTTCAACGGATCGCCCTCCGTACCCAGGAACAGCGGCGCGTTGACCGGCTCCTCCTTGCGCTCGGTCGTCAGGTAGCGCCACAGCGTCTTGGCCGTGCGCGGGGAGATCGGCAGCGCCCGCTCCCACAGGACGCAGGGCCGCTTCGCTCTTACAGCCGCCAGTTATCCACCGGCGACGCCTTCTGGTGCGCCGTGGCGCAGTCGGTCTGCGCGATGCGGGCGTAGCGCTTGACCATTGCCATATCGGAGTGGCCGAGCAAGTCTTGCAGTGTGAACAGGTCGCCCTGGTTGCGCAGGTACGTGATGGCGAACGTGTGCCTGAACCGATGGGGGTAGACGTTCGCCATCCCGGCGCGCTCTCCGATATGGACCAGCAGCCGGCGCAGCACGTCGCGCGTCATCGGTCGCGAGTCCTCCTCTGACCCCACCGTGAACACCAGGTCTTCGGGCTTCGCGTCCTTCAGACGCGGGGTCAGCAGCTTCCAGAGCGCCTTCGATGTCCGCTTGCCGAAATAGACCAGGCGTTCCTTTTGGCCCTTGCCGAGCACCTTAATGCTGTTGGTGGTCAGATTGATGTCACCGAATGTGATGCCGCATAGCTCCGAGGCGCGCAGACCCGTGTCGAGCAGCAGCAGGATGATCGCGCGATCACGGTCAGCGGTCGGCCGTTCGTTGGCGACGACCTGCCGGTTCTTCTAGGTCTTGCTGCGGTCGCACGCGACCAGCAGCGCGTCGATCTCCTCCTTGGTCAGTGTCTCGACCTAAGGTGTGCGTCCGTGCATACTGTCTGTTAACCGCGCCTGTGTGCCGTTCGCAAGACTCAGGAACTGTGGGCGCGTCCGCATTGTCCGCGTAGACTCCCAAGACCCCAATCTCAATAGGGCGTGCCTGACGAGATGCTGCAACTCCAACAAAGATCCTTGCGGCATTAGCGCCAGTCCTCTATGTGGAGGCCGCTAAAGGACGCGAAATCATCATGGTTGAACGTTACCAAGGATAAGTCATTTGTGAGAGCGATAGCGGCAATTTGGCCATCGGCAAATGGCAGAGGCCTGCCGATTCCTGCCAGGCGGGCCCGCTCCTCGGCATGCCACAAGGCTGCCCGCTGATCGTATGGCAGGATCGGGATGGCCCGCGCGACCACATCTTTGAGATAAGCTTCGATCACAGTGCGTTTGGTTGAGGTGGGCAGACGGTAGCAGCCATACCACAACTCGTGCCAAACCACGGATGCGATCGCTATCTCAGCCTGGTGTTCCATCAAGTGATCCAGCACCGTCTGGTTGGGAATTGGTCGCAGCGGTTCGGAGATGATATTGGTATCGAGAAGGTAACGCAGGGTCACCAGTTTATCTCCCGCCCTACGGTTGGATCGCGCAGACCTTCAAAGACTTCCGGCTCAATTCCTACTTCGGATAGGTTGACCCTGTTTCTGAATGCTTCATAAGCGCTCAGGAAGCTCACCTTGCCAGCGCGCAGCATTTCGAATTCCTCGATGGAGATCAGAATGGCGACTGGCCGGCCGCGCCGCGTCACCTCGACCCGCGAGATATATTTCAGGTCGTGGACGATCTCTGCGAAACGGTTGCGTGCTTCGGCGACTGAATACGTGAGCATCATGACCCTTCTTCGTACATGGCTATCTTGATCGCCATCTTACAACGGCGATAGCCAGGTGTCAAGTGCGGAAGTGCGATAGAGTGCGGTACACGTTTTTGCGCTGAAGTGGGAGGAGGTGAGTAGAATAGGGGCATAGCGATCTGGGAGGGCAGCATGAAGGCGGATTTCGATGCGCAGTGGGAGGCGCTGGCGGCAGAAGTCTTGAGCGGGATGAAGGAGTGGCGCTTGCAGCATCCCAAGGCGACGCTGCCCGAGATTGAGCACGCGTTGGATGAGCGCTTGGCCAAGATGCAGGACGGGCCCACGGAGGTCCTCACCGCGGTCACGGAGCTGGTCAGCCAGCACCCAGAGCGGGCTGACTTGGCCACGCACCTGGCCTACCTGGTCAAACGCGCAGCGCACATGCAGTATCCGGCGTTTCAAGCCGCCGGCTGGCCGATTGGCGACGGCGCAGTCGAGAGCGGCAATAAACTGGTTGTGGAAGCCCGACTGAAGGGCAGCGGCATGCATTGGGCGCGGGCATATGTCGATCCGATACTGGCCTTGCGCAATGTCGTGTGTAGCGACCGCTGGGCTAAGGCCTGGCCGCACATCACGCAGACCCTGCGGCGCCAGGCCCGCCATGCGCACCGTCAGCCGCCGGTCCCGGTGGCACCGGGGTTCACAACTGCCCCGGCCCCACCCGCCGCACCCAGACGCCCTCTGCAACCAGCCCGGCGCCTGTCAAACCAGCCGCTACCGCTCCATGGCGGCCACCCGCCAATCATCCCTGGCGGCACATGCCTGTTGGGCGGGCCCGCTTCAAGTCGCCACCCATACAGGCCGACGCAAAACCATGAACCGCACTCTGGTCGCCGGCAAGACTTGCGCCAGGCATTGTAAAAGTGCTACGCAAAGCGTGCCGATCATGGGCTTTCGTCAGTCCTTGAGTTGAGGTGTTCGTTCACTACAACTTTACTACGAAAGCCCGGTTAGTTCATATCCGACTCACCGCCGTTTTGGCGAAGGTATTGAAGAGAGGCCTGCGTCAAGTTTAGCGTAACTATTGTGCAATCAGGGCCCAATTCGTAGAAATCGAGTCAGAATCGACATTTTGGAAGATCGGCAGGCTGAGCTGGAAGGCGCAGCCGCCGATCTGGATCGTTCGGCCAGCGTATAGGCTCTCATCAGTGAATCTTAACAAGCAGCCATCAGGTAGCCAGTCGACGGCGGCGGGCGTGTGCGCAGCCACCTGCACCAGCGTTTTGACACTCGCGGCCACTGGCTGGAGCCACTGCTGGGGCTCCTGGTAAGACTGGGTGCTGAGCCAGCGAGCGGCCCAGCGGACGAAGTTAGCGGCGAAAGCGGCAAACTGTTCCTGCAACCAGAGTGCCGGCGTGCTGCGGACCTTGAGATAATGCATCTGGAAGACGCCTTTGCCCTCCTTGATGCCGGCCTCGACGACCTGCCTGGCGTTGTAGTAAGCGAACCAGGCAGGTAAGTCTATGGTTACTCGAGCCGTACCGAAGTGCAGCAGCACGCCGTAACGCAAGGTCTTACCCGTATAGAAGCGCTCCAAAGCGATATCGACCGGGTAAGGGCAGCCTTTGAGTTGCTGGCTGGGCCAAGCGACCATCTCGGCGTTGTCGCCCACGCGTGTCCAGGCGGTGGCGGCGTGGGTGCGTCGCAGCAAAGCCGCCTTGATCTTCTGGTTGTACGGGCGGCTGTAGACTTCGTAGCCCAATTCGATCAGCAAGGCGACGTTGTCCCAGGTCGCAAACCCGGCGTCCAGGCGAAAAACAGCGCGCACCGGCGCACGGTTGCTGGCATTCTCACCCACAAAGCGCCGCAGTCGGGCTTGTAGCTGGCTCACCTGCGCCTCCAGGCTGACCACTTCGAGTTGCTGACGCTGGATCAGCTTGCGGGTGCGCACGACCTCCCGCATCTGCCGCTGATAGCGACGCTGCCAGTGCCGCACGCGGCGGCGGGCTTTGGCCAGTGCACTATAGGGCTTCTCAGCACGGCCGCGGGCCTGAAAGTCGGCGGCTAACTGGGCTACGACCTGCTCAGCACCTTGCCAGCACTCGCAGCACACCGGTAGCTCGGCCTGGAGTGCGGCCAGCCGCTGCTGACGTTGCGCCAGCCCTTGGGTGGTCTTCGCCAACTGCTCGCTGGTGGCCTGTAGACGCTGGCCGAGCAGATCTGTGCGTCGCTGCGGTCGCACACGGGTGTGCGCTTCGGCGGCCTGGACCAGTTCTTCGGTCAACTGGCACGAGAGCAAATGGCCCGGATGCGGCTTGACCGAGAGCCAGAGCCGGCGGTACGTCGGGCTGCCCAAACTCACCACTGCAGCCTGGTAGCCCAGCCGCACCTCGTCGTCCATGTGTCCGAAGGCGGCGCCCGGATAAGTCTGGCTCGTGTTGGAGACCGGTCACCCTGTGAGATCGCCATCGTACTCCAGCCGGTCACATTCAGCCAGGGCTTGGGCGACCTGCTGATCCAGAAGTGGACGACTGATGGCGTCTAAGACCTGGGCGATGGCTTCCGCTTCGGCTTGACTGAGCCCCTGGAGCGTGCGCGCCACGCCACTGTAATCGGCCCAGCCAGCCTGTTGCCAGGCTTGGGCGACCGCTTGGTCCTGATCCAACGGACGACCGTCTCGGCTGATGTCTTCCAGGTGGGGCAACCCGGCCAAGATCGCTACCAGGAATTCCAGCACTTTGGTCTGTGGCGTGAAAGTGCGGGTTTGCTGGTGCAACGACACGGCCATCAAGGCTTTAATCAGGCCCAGATGCTGGGCGTACTGACCTAACAGGACGAGCAATGCATGCTCAGTATGGCAGGCTGAGGCGACGGTCTCGCTCATGATGGCTCCTTACGACGTGAACAGGAATCCACCAGAGCATAAGCTCAGCCTGAGTCGTTGTAAAAGTTCAATTCTGGGCCGTTTTCAACGATTCGGCCTCTGATTGCACAATTGTTACGCTAGGAACGGCCAATTACCGTGATCGCGGCCGTGCGCGCCGGGGAAGCACCTGTTCGAGTTGGGTAATCAGGAGTGCAAGGTCATCCTGGAGAATCGCCCAAACAGTGGCGAGGTCACTGTCGAACCGGACGAAGTCTCTCCAGGGAATAGCGGAGATCGAAAGTAACGCAGCTTGTATAGGATCAGATCTTCAGGCGAGTGTACCCACACTTCACCGATCGGTGGGCCGAGGTCTACCAGCATTACACCTCGACTGCCGCCAGCCGGCGCGCTCGCACATACTGCCACGCCACGACAATCGCGCCCACGAGCAGCGTAATGATCAGGCCGTAATCCGGTCCTGCCGCGTTCGCATCGTCACGCTCGATCACGAAGAGCCCGATCATCTTCATGACCCAGGCCAGGCTCAACAGGATCCACGGCAGAGGCGAGCGCCGGTAGCGATTGCTTCCGGCCAGGTACCAGACGATGCCGATGATGGCCAAGGCGACCACCACCAGATCATCCAGCCGGTCGATCCACTCCGTCTCGTTGAATACCTCAAACAAGCCCAGCGTCGACTCGATGCTGAGGATCACCACGCCGAGCAAGTTGACGCTTCGATTGATAGCCTCACGCACGTTCACGCTTCTCTCCCACTGCCAGAGCGCCGACCGAGGTTGGGCGTTGGTCATTTCGAGTGCCGTTCTCAAGCCTGGGATCGGCCGCTGGGACTCCATCGGCACTCTCTTCTGTATCACGGAGGACACTCAGCCAGCCGCCCAGGCCCACCCTACGGGCGCCCAGCAATTGCCACGCCCGCGCCGTGCCCATTACAAGGAAGAAGTTGCTGAAATCTTGCCAACTCATCCGGGGTTTCCTGCTCAGGCCGCGGCAGGTTGCTGCAGCACCCAGCCGTTACCATCCGGATCGCTGAATGTGGCCTCCTGACCATAGGGCTGGGTTCTCAGTTCAGAAAGCGCCAGCCCGCGTTGCTTGAGCTCCGCGTACGCGCTCGCAATATCATCCGTGACCAGAACGAGTCCCTGAACACAACCGGGTTGCATGTGGGGAAACCAGGTCACGAGGACGATTTGTGTTTCCACGCCCGGCAAAGCTAACCTGATCCACCGGGTGTGTCCATCGGCACCGAACGGCATGTCCTGTAGAACCTGGCAGCCAAGCTTTTCGCTGTAGAACGACCTGGCCACTTGCTGATCGCTGACTGGAATCGATATGAGCGCAATCCTCTTGAACACCTTCACCTCCGTGACCTGCGTGGTTTATCTTGTCATCCAAACGGGTCTTCTTACGGCATGCCGAGGATCGGGCTCATCTGGACGTTGGCCAGCAGCCAGTGTCCGTCTTGCTTGACCCAGACCAGCGCAGTGCGCAGCTCGCTCTCCATGGCCTGGCCCTCGTAGTTGACCTTCTGCCGCTCGCGGCCCGTCACTATCGCCGCGCCGCCATACGGACGCACGTTCACCTCATCCCATTCGAGGTACTCGTACTTCAGGCTGCCCGACCTGAACCGCTGCAGCCAGCGCTCCTTATTGAGCATAAAGCCGCGAGGGCCGATACCCTCGAAATCATCGGTCAGCGTGCGTTCCATGAATGCTGTGTCCCCCTGCCGCTCGGCAGTCGCCCAGTCCTCTGCGATTTGCTTCAGATCCTGTACTACACGATCATCTGCGACCCGATCCATCATTCACCCCCTTCTCAGTCAGCGACCGAACACCCGGCCGCCGTTGACGTTCAATACCTCGCCGGTGATGAAGCTCGCCTCCGGTGATGCGAGAAAGAGCGCGGCTGCAGCGACATCGTTCACGTGTCCGGCGCGCCTGACTGTCAGCTGAGCCGCGATGTTCTTGATAGTCTCTTCTGGAACGCGCGCGTTCGATCCCGTCCCGGCGATAAAGCCGGGCGCAATCGTGTTGACCGTAATGCCCTGCGGCCCGTATTCGAGCGCCAAAGCGCGCATCAGCCCCAGCAGGCCCGCCTTTGCCGCCACGTAGCCGGCAAGGCGCAGTCCTATGCCGCCGGTAAAGGCGCCATCCGAGCTGATGTAGATGATGCGGCCACCCGGGCGCGCCAGGTGCGGCGCGACGGCGTGGGTCATCAGGAAGGCGCCTGTCAGATTCACGGCGATCTCCTCGTCCCAGATCGTCTGCGCCTCATCGAGCGGCATGTCAGAACTCAGTCCCCGCGCGAATGCGGAGTGGCCAGCGTTGTTGACCAGCACGTCGATGCGGCCGAAGCCGGCCACGATCGCATTCACCGCCGCCGCCACCTGCTCGCGCTGGCTCACATCGGCGCGCTGCCAGCTACAGCGCGCATCGATCGCCTGGGCAGCAGCCGCGAGAGCATCTTCTCGCCGGCCGATGATCACTGCCTGGTCGCCGTTTCGCGCGAAGGCTCCGGCCATCTCACGGCCCATACCGCTGCTGCCGCCGGTGATTACTACAATGCGCTCTCGTCCATCCACAGCCTTCCGCCGGCCGCACACGTTACGGCACCAGCGTCATCCCCATCCTCCCCGCTGCAGTTGCCTGTCTCTCTCCAAGGGCTGACAGCAGAGAGTCAGCACGCAGCTTTCATATTAGCGTCCGGTCAGCTTCTCATGATGTGGTGTGAATTCCTATGTGCTTCCGTGGACCACCCCGCCGCCGAAGGGTTCCGTAAGGTCCTGGAGGGGATGAGGCGCAAGCTGGGAGGCCGGCCATGAGCGCCACGGACGTCCGCAGCATCCTCGATGCCGCAGCCAACCAGATCCTGGCCGTGGTCGCGCCCCTCACCGCGCGCATCGTCCGGGCCTATGTCACCCTGGATGAGAAGGCCGACACGGCCGCGACCGATGGCATCCGCATCTGGGTGCCCCCGGTTTTCGAAGGGGTGGATGTGACGGAGGATACGCCGGTCGCCATCGGCCTGTTGGTGCACGAGCTGGGCCACTTCCTGCAGCCGCTCAAGGCGCTGGAGGAGGTGGAGCAGCGCACTGGTGCGCCGCACTGGCTCGGGAACATCATTGCCGACATCGAACTTGAAGCCATGATGGCCGGCCTCTTCCCGCCGCTGGCCGCTACGTTGAAAGCTGTGCGGTCCGTCGTGCAGCAGGCCCGTCAGGCCGACTACCACAAAAGCCTCCGCGCAGGCCACAGCTTCTCGGCCATCGCCTGTGCCGTGGCGTTGGCCGGTCGCTTCGGCAACCCGGAGTTGCCGTTCGACATCAGCTCACGCGGGGATAGCCAGGCGCTGTTCGCGGCCCTGCGGACGATCCCCAGCCAAACCGTGACCGACCGGGCGGTGCAGTTCGCCTGGCGGCTGGCCAGCGCAACCGACATCCCGCCCGCCGAGGTGCCCGCCTTCGTTGAGGAGACGATCGGGCAGTTCCCGGAGCTGCGCTCGGCCGCCGAGACCTTTCCGTCGCCGGGCGGCAGTGTGCAGGTGTCAGGCGCGGCCGGCCACGCGGCCCAGGGCGAGGCGAGCAGCAACGTCGGCGCGCACCCGCCTGCGGAGGTGACGCCTGTGATCCCGGTGCGGCACACCCGCCGGCAGCCGCTGGCCGCCGCGGCGCAGGCTGCGCTCGGGCTGCGGGCGCACTTCCACGTGGCCCGTGGCGCGACCGAGATCGCCGCGCCGGGCCGGCTGGATCACCGTGCGCTGGCCCGCGGGGAGCTCGTCCCGCTGCGCATGCCGCTGCCGGGCAAAGAAGTCCCCCGGCCCAAAGCGGTCATCTGCGTCGACAAATCCGGCTCCATGAAAGGCAGCAAGATCGAGCTGGCCGAAGTGGCGGCCCAGGCCGTCGCCTCGGCGGTGAACGCGGCCGGCGGCGAGGCGGTCGGCATCCTCTTTGACGACAAGGGCGAGGTCGCCGACACCGGCGATGACGCGCTGCTCTTCTTCGATCGGGGCGTCCTGAGCTACGGCGGCACCGACTTCGGGTTCCTGGCCGACGCCTGGCGGCGCTGGCCGGAGCACCTCATCCTGCTGGTCACCGACGGCGACGGCTGCATCCCGCTGGCGTTGCCGGGGGACAAAGCTCGCACCGCCGTGATCCTGATCCCCCCCGACTGCGACGCGGCGCTGATGGGGCAGATCGCCGACCGCGTCGTGACGTTGAGCGACCTGCGCGGCCTCGCCAACGTGCTGACCATGCTGGTGCCGCGCACGCAAATCGCGTGAGAGCTATCCGCTCTCGTTGAGTAGAGGCCCAACCTCATCCGGTTGGGCTTTTTGATTGGCTGATGCAGGAAAAAAGAAACGCCCGACGGGTGTGTCGGGCGTCAGGTGGCGGGCGGATATGCTCGCCAGGGTGTGACGCGCGGATATGCGCGTCACGTGTTAGTCGCCAGATCGGTGTTCTCCGGCTCGGTCGCTGGCTTGATGATGCCTGCGGCGACACCTGCACTGGCGCTGTGCGACCCGCCGGAGGCGCGCAGAGCGAGCACAGGTGCCAGTGTGAGTTGGTCGCGGTAGTCGGCCGGCAGAGCAGATCGGCGCACATGATGACGCACTGCACCAATCGCGCGTTGCCCTTGCCGTGCCTCACGCTGCCGGCGGCGCTCCTCACGCTGTTGTTCCTCGCGTTGGCGGGTCTTGTAACGGATGGTGGCGAAGACCGCCACTACAAGGAACCACGCGAGCCAGGCATAGAAGACAGGGCTGCTGAACATGGATGTGAACCATACGACGGCTTAACCAACCGGTGTCCTCACGTCTAGCGATTTTCGACAGCCATGCGGACGCCGGTTGTTTGTGGCCGTGAGGACAGTGGTTACTTTCTCGCCTATGCCCCTTACCGGAGCTGCCTTTCAGGAAGATTATTTCAACCCTTCAATGGGCCAACTGATTTCTGGTTGTATGAAGGGCCTCCAAGACTATTCGAACAGATCAGCGTGCGTGCCCGTACGCTCAAAGATGATCTCGTCGTTCACTAGCTTGTAGATGAGCAACCAGTCAGGTTCGATGTGGCATTCGCGCCGGCCCTTGTAGTTGCCAGTCAGGGGATGGTCCTGCTGACGCTCTGCCAGCGGTTCTTCGTTGATGAGCTTCAGAAGTATCGCTTTGAGCTTCTCCACGCCCTTACCGCGGCGCTGCATCAGCCGCAAGTCGCGTTCGAATTGCGTAGTGTAGCTTGGCGCGCGCACTAGATCCCCAACCGAGTGAACATATCCTCAGCGTTCTCGGCACGCACGATGTTTTCGCCAGCGTCCGTTTCCGCGAAAGTTCGTCGCGTCACTTCGTTAGGGATGCGCACCTCGAAGGGCAAGCCTTGATGGAGCCTGACCTGCTGATAGAATAGCGTAATAGCCTGTGTCGTAGAAAGCCCCAACTTATCAAAGAGATCTTCAACTTCGTCTTTGAGAACAGGATCAACACGCGCCCGGATCATCGCTGACTTGTTCATGGACACCTCCATTCCAGACAATAGTGTACCACAAATGAGATACAGTAGCAAGTCCGGTGAGTGACTTCAAGGACACAGAATCACGCTGCGAGCAGCCACAGGATGAACACGTCTGGCCGGGGATAGGGCTTCCGGCATCGTTATCAGTTCTCGCTGGGCCGAAGTACGACACCCAGGGCACCATTCACAGAAGTGGGGCTGACTCTGGCTAACAGGATCGTGTCTCAGATGAAAATGATACTTGACAATTCAGGTATATTTCTGTAAAATACGACCATGGATATCATTGTACGCGCGTTGTTCCCCGCCTTGCAGCGCGCGCTGGCCGATCAGCGCGTGATCGTCATCACCGGCCAACGTCGCGTCGGCAAGACGACCGCGGCCCGCTGGCTGCTCGATCAGGCGCCCACCGACAACAAGCTCTACCTCGACCTGGAGCGGCTCGACCAGCGCGCGGTGTTCGGTGAGAGCAACTACGACCTGGTGTTGAACTTCCTGCGCAATCGCGGCCTCGACCTGTCCCGGCCGGCCTACGTGGCCCTGGATGAGATCCAGTATGCGCCGAACGTGCCCAGCATCGTGAAGTATCTCTACGATGCCAGCCACACCGCCGGGCAGCCGGGCATCAAGTTCATCCTGACCGGGTCCAGCTCCTTCTATCTCAAGCACTTTTTCACCGAGTCGCTCTCCGGCCGCAAGGTCGTCTTCGAGATGTTCCCGCTGTCGTTCGGGGAGTTCCTGGCGTTTCGTGGGGTGCCCTATCGGCCGCGAGTCGGCTTGGCTGACATGGTCTTCGATCCCTACGAGTACGAGCGCCTGAAAGGCCACTACGAGGAGTACCTCGCTCACGGCGGCTTGCCCGAGGTGGCGCTGGCACCGACCGCCGAGACCAAGAATGAAATCCTCAACGATGTGCTGTCGTCGTACATCAACATTGACATCCGGGTGCTGGCCGACTTTCAGAAGATCGCCGAGCTGCAGCAGTTGCTGCGCGTGCTGGCCTCCCGAATCGGCAACAAGCTCGACCACACCAAGTTGGCAAGCATCGTTGGCATTTCACGGCCGACCCTGGTCCAGTACCTGGAATTCCTAGAGATGACCTACGTCATCAGGCGGGTGCCAGCTTACAGCGACAGCGCCGATCGCGTCGCAGCGTTGGGCCGCAAGCTCTACTTCTATGATAACGGCATCGCCGGCGTGCTGGCCCGGTTGAGCGAAGGCGCGCTCTTCGAGAACGCGGTCTTCAACCAACTCCGCGCCTACGGCGAGCTCTCCTACCTGGCGCGGGGCAGCGAGTACGAGATTGACTTCGTTCTGGGCGGTTCGGCTGTGCCTGTGACTACAGCTCTGGAGGTCAAAACCCACCCCCTGCCGGCCGATTTGCAAAAGCTATGCCGGCTCGCGGCAAGCCACGCCTTGCAGCAAGCGCACCTGGTGGGCCGCTTCCCGACACCCGGGTTCACAGAGTTCATCTGGGGTGGGCTGATCTTCTAGCTCAGAATCGGCTGGGCTTTCGTAGAACTGCCATCTCCGAGGGTAGTCTTCAGGATTCTATGCAGCATAGTAATCCTCCAATATGCCTCAATCACCTCGCGACCGTTGGTGAAGATCGGGCTATGACTCACCGGTGAGCTTATCCTCGATGCGCCCTAAATGCGCATCGGTACCCTCATGTCGATAGCAGCCGGCCGCGACATCTTCTCGCGCCTGCGCCCACGTGGTCGCGATCTCGCACTCGCGCAGGAAGTCGTAGCGGGCGATGTCCATCACCACATGGCGAGGCTTGTCGCTAACACTGATCACGACCTCCTCTTCGTCCTGGAGGAAGTGTTCGATTGTGGAGATACCCTTCATCTTCAGATCGCTGGCGCTTACGACGGCCACGTTTGCCCCGTCCATCAGATCGGTGTGCCCACATAGAACCGCCCTCACCGCCCGCTCTATCTTCTCGAGGTCGGCGCGGGTGGAGATGAGGATGTCATATTCGGCGGATAGAAGGATGGTGTCACGCGCATCGCGCCAAGGCACCGTTTAGGGCGATCGCCTTATAGGGCAATTGCCCTAAACCTGGCACAAGGGCTGCTCTTCTGCAAGCCTCCCTCCTCACTTCTCATTCTGGACGAGTCAATACCCATGTGTATTCGTAACCGCTCAACAGCAGCTCGTTGCCTGAGAACGCTATCGGTTCCGGCACATTGGCGCTTGCAAAGATCCTATAGCCGGTTTCCGCCTCCTCCATGGTCCACGTCTGTCCAGGCCCAACGATTGCGGACACATCGCTGTCACCAAATCGGCTGTCGAATTCGAGAATCAGTTTGCCTTTTAGATTATTTGTTACGTTCACGATGGCCTTGTTTGGGTCGGTACCGCGCTTGAAATCCGGGCGCGGCAAGGCTTGTTCCTCACCTTTCGCTGGTGTAGTCGCGAGGGCGGGGACCGGGGTGATCGGCTGGACGGAGCTGGGGTAGGCAGAAGCCGAGGTAACAGCACCGTCAGGGCAGCAACGGGCACCACTGCCGCCGTCGCGGTCCCGATCAGACGCCACGGCGGCCGTGCGGGTTTGCCCGTCTGTTGCTCGATAGTATCAGCCAGTAGACGCAGAGCCGCCACGTTAGGAATGAGAATTAATCAACTGTTCGGTGAGTCCTATCGTCCTTGCTTAAAATCGTTCAAAGGGTTATGCTGCGCCAGGATTTGAGCGACCCACGACTGTGCGACTGGGAGTGACCGTATGC
>Ga0172368_10005100_pt1 | contig 14864 bp, 15 predicted proteins | sample Lak11m_FD_114540 | JGI IMG/M metagenome (GOLD analysis project Ga0172368, IMG submission 114540) | Freshwater microbial communities from Kabuno Bay, South-Kivu, Congo - kab_022012_11m | ecosystem: Environmental > Aquatic > Freshwater > Lake | place: Democratic Republic of the Congo: South-Kivu...
AATTCTTCCTTGCTGCGAGTGAGCGTATTGTAGATGTGAAGTTTCATATTCTTGACGTGAAAAATAAAGCACATTATATGTAGGGAAGCCTTGCCAAAATGCAATTTGAAATCAAAAAAAAGTAGGTCGTGTTACACAACCTACTTTATAATAATTAAATAATTGTTTAACGATAATTGTTTAACGATAGTCGTGCCACGAGCCACCTTTAGCTCTAAACATCCACCATCCGTTACGGTGATGGCCATGATGTGTAGGTAGTTTACCCGTTATCACATAATCTTTGATGGCAGCTTTAAATTTATCGCCATAAGTCATTCCATAGTCGTCGCCAGTATCGACTGTTTTCAGAAAGTTGAAAACAGCATCCCGAGAAGCTTGTTTTGAATCTCCAGAAGACCACTGTCCGTTTACGTCTGTAATGACATAATTACGAATTACTTTGTGCAAATCTTCAAGTATAGATTCACACAGTTCAAAGAACTTTGGATCAAATCCTGCTCGTTCATAATCATAGGCCTTTTCTACGGTCCATTTACTATCTCGATCAAGCCATGCCCAATGGTCTTGAGGCTTATCACGGTAGTCGTTATTTACCGTACCGGTAAAAGCATCTAATTCTGCGATAATATGGTCGTTCCATTCTACCACGAAACCAGCATATAAACGATTAATGGTGGAATCATAGGGTTCTGGACGATCTTTTGCGCGCTCCTTATCAGCTTCCTTTAGGACAACATTTAGGAAGTAGTCACTTCCCTGACTAAACACAGTATATCTGATATCCCATCTTGTTTGACCTTCTTTTCTGCATGAAGGAACGATTGTTAATGACACTAATAATAGCGCCATTAAGAGTGTCATTTTGTTTTTCATATTATTTTGATTTAAATTTTTACATTTTTTTTAATTAAACGTTTTATAATGATTTTACTATAAAAAGTCAAGTATAATTTTGGGAAAGCCTATTTTAGGGAATCGGCGCTTCTCCTTGAATTTCTTTGTTAAATCTAGATAAAAAAGCATGCAAGCTTTGACCTTATGAACTTTATAAACCTTACGAACTTTATGGCCCCCTCATCAGAATCCGATCAACGAAAACTTCTCTCAGAGATTGATGATCTGCTCTGATCGACCCAAAAATATACTTCACTCATGCTCCATCTCCAGCCGACGAATGCGGCTGAACAATTGGAGATTTTTCTCGCGAAACATGGCGACTATGCTCCGCAATTCACCTACAAATTGCCAAGTAAATCACTTCTCAACAAATTACTCAGCCAACTCGTCGACATCAAAAAATCGCATATCGAACAACAGACCTATACCCTCCCCTGCGCCAAACTCTTTGCAGAAAAACTACAAGAAAGAATCTGGGAGACCGAACTTATCCTCGCCTACACCGATCAAGATTTCTCCGCTATCAAGCGTCTGAATGTTTTGTTGTATGGTATATTTGATCCGGAACTTATGAAGGAAGCTGGACAGATACTCTCTACCTACAAAGAACCGCCGGCAAAAACACGAGGGAAAATACTTTCCACGCCAGAGATCATTGAAGCTATCAAAAAATATATCGCTGAACATCATGTCACCGACATCAAAATCAAGCCCCTGGCATTTTGTCCGATGAAATTTATGCTCGCTTATCAAAAAAAATGATGCGTGTTAGTTTTCCCCGATACGCTGGCTACCAGAGAACATACGTTGATGTCAAATATGATTCATGAGATAGGAGTCCATCATCAAAGATATATGAACGGGAGAAATATCTGATGGAATCTTTTTGAGTATGGTACTGCATTTTATCAGAAAGACGAAGAATGATTTGCCATGTATCAAGCATATCTCTATCTGTCGTCCATCTATCCGGAATTTCATAAGGCCAGCATGTACGAAAAATATTTTATCATGTGACATGCCGACGGCAAATCGTACCACGAACTGTGTGATGAATTAAAGCAGTACTCGCCCAAGATGTCACTCGTTTCTTTGTTTAAAAAAATTACGAGATTGTATATGTGAATACAAGATACCAACGCAAAAAATGTCCCTCTTTTCTTGTATAATAAAATTTATCTTGATGGATTTGCTAAGGTTCACAAACGACATCGCGCATGAAATGATTTGAATCGTTTATTCGCTGGAAAAATTAAAATTGAAGATATTGAATATATAGATCAAATGCCTGCTAAGTGAAGGTTATTATAAAAGACATTTTTTACTTGACTTGGAAAGCCATATAGATATAAGACCTTCGACTTTTACTCTTATAGTAAATGTTTTTATATTGTAATTTACTACTATGCTTATAAAAGATCTTATTAACCTTGAAACTGAAGAAGACACAGAAGAAGTTGTAACTGACGAAGTAGAAGAAGATGAGACTGATGATGACGCTTCTGAAGTTGAAGAAGACGAAACTGATGACGAGACTGATGATGACGCTTCTGAAGTTGAAGAAGACGAAACTGATGACGAGACTGATGATGCTGTTGTTGAAGAAGATGAAACTGATGACGAGACTGATGATGCTGTTGTTGAAGAAGATGAAGCTACTGACGATGACGCTTCTGAAGTTGAAGAAGACGAAACTGATGACGAGACTGATGATGCTGTTGTTGAAGAAGATGAAGCTACTGACGATGACGCTTCTGAAGTTGAAGAAGACGAAACTGATGATGAAGCTACTGATACTTTATAAAATATATTTCTATTCCAAAAAAAACTCCGAGATCCTTCGGCTTCGCCCAGGATGACATCGGGGTTTTTTTGATGGTGGATTTTTTTCTATAAAAGAGTATATTCTGGCTGAGAACAATTTTATCCTATAAAATAAAAATATGGGAAACACTTCAGTCCCACGCAGTGGGGAGTCTACAAACGGAATCTTCTTACTTATCGCGACAGTAATCCTTGCGGGATCATTGTTGTATATCGGTAATGAATTTATTCAATCCAATAAAGACAATCAGCAAACTTCACAAGGGATTACCAATACGATAAGCGTCATAGGGGAAGGAAAAGCGAAAGTCACTCCCGATACCTTAACCATCAATCTCTCTATTTCTGAAGTTGCGAAAACAACCAAGGAAGCACAGACCAAGGCCAACGATAAGGTGGCTCAGATTCAAGGTATTTTGGAAAAGGCCGGCGTGAGCAAAGATAATATCCAAACCGCTACGCTCAATGTCTATCCTGAATACGAACGAAGTGAGAGCAAACAAACATTGACTGGATACAGATCTCAACAGACACTCATCGTCGAATTGAACGGAGAAAAATATGTAGACAAATGAAATAACATCATAGATGAAATCAGCGCTCTAGGAAGTGTAAATATCAACAACACCTCATTTGAAGTGAAGGATAAAGTAAAAGGCCTCGCTGACGCTCGCCAGAAAGCTTTCGATGATGCAAAAGCGAAAGCACAGCAGTTAGCACAGATGTGAGGAGTCAGTCTCGGAAAACCTGTAATGATCAGCGACAATGGCATTTCTTATACTCCAGGACCTATCTATTATGCCAAGGCTGAGATGGCTATGGGCGCATGAGATGCTAGCGTTTCTTCTCCATCGCTTTCAGCAGGACAGACAGAGGTCACACTCACCATCAATGTCGTATATGAAATCCAATAATACTGAATATAAAAAAACCCGAGATTGCCACACTGCGTTCGCAATGACAATGCGGGTTTTTTTATGATTGAAAACTATTTTTGAAAATTCAAAACCTCTCATTCTCTATATCCCATTTTTTCGGCTGCTCCCCCATTGAGCTCTAGGATATATCTGGCCAGCGACGATGAAACGAAGCTTGGGCAAGGATCTTCTACGCATGACTGAGCCATAGTTTTGATAGAAAGGATGGTAAACTTCTCATCCAATCGTGCGATATCCAAAGGAATCAAAACATTCCTCATACTCACACTGTGAATCCCTGATTCTTCAAAATCTAGGAGCAATCCCTTATCCTCATCCAGATACTTGCGACTAGCCAATCATTGCGTTCTCCGAAAGTCCGATGACACCACCTGTACATACATGCAGGATTGGTCTAGACAGAGTGTGGGTCGGGACCGTTTGGCCATGATGCCCACATTTTTTCTGCTTACGAATAAGGTACTCCCTATCGCCAGGACAGCAAGGATGACCATGATGCAAATGAAGCATCTTTTGTGTCAGGTTTTTTTCTTGGTTTTCATCAGGCACAAAAAAAAATAAACAATTATCAATATGTCATGAATTTTTATTTATTTTTTATTGCAAGACATTTGCCACCTTTTGGTGGTAAATAGTATTCGACTGTATAGCAATTAAATTATAAAAGTCAAGCTTTATTATATTTAATTTTTGAAAGTCATCGTCTGCCCTATCTGTAGGCCGAACTTGCTGGCTGCTCCTCCATTCACTTCTAGGACATATCTGGCCGGCATGCCGGAGGCATATAAAGGACAAGCATCTGTGACACAAGGCAGAACATTCTTGTGGATATATACAATCTTATAATTTTCATCCAATCGAATCATATCTAGTGGTATGAGTGTATCTTTCATCCGGAAACTGTAATTGCTAGATTGATCAAAAACAAAGAGCATGCCCCTATCTTCGCCAAGCGAGCTACGATTCATGAGTCAGATTTCTCTTGTCTCCGGTGTATCTGCTATCTCTATCTTGAAACACTTCCCGGAAGAACAAATCTCCGGTCATGAGAAATAGCACTTACCTACGACACATATCGATATGCAAAGTCCCGCAATCAGTGCCAAGAGCACTATTATGCGAAACATATATTTTCTCCTTTTCCTTTCTGTTTTCATTTTGTAAATGACGAAGAAATAAATATATATATAGTATATTTATCCGTATTTTAATCAAATGAAATTTTTTAAGTGATCGATTATCTTCACCATCGTCGCGGTCATATTGTGATTTTTCCTCTGACTCGGACAGGACCGAAATGTCATGAACGCACTCCAGACCGTTTTTATCGTGTTCATCCTTGGAGTCCTAGAAGTATCGCTCTCTTTCGATAATGCAGTCGTCAATGCAAATATCCTCAAGAAGATGGATGAAAAACGACAACACAGATTCCTGACGCGATGAATCGCTATCGCCGTCATCGGCATGAGAATCATCTTCCCCTTACTCATCGTCAGTATCGTAGGACATATAGGGATATTTTCCACACTCAAGCTCGCCATCTTTGATCAGAGCGCCTACGCTCACATATTGGAATCCACCAGAGTCGTCATCGCATGATTCGGTTGAGCATTTTTGCTCATGGTCGCATTAAAATTTTTCTTCGATGCCGAAAAAGAGAATCACTGGATCGGGCCGATCGAAAGATTCCTCAAAAAGATATGACAACTCGAAGCTGTCGAAATTATCATCTGCTTACTCATCTTGCTCTTCGTAGCCAAATTCCTCCCCTCTGCGGAAGTATTGGGATTTTTGGAGGCATGAATACGGTGACTCATCATCTACATCCTCATCGAAGGTCTTACGAACTTATTGAACAAGCCTTGAGTGGCGATGAAAGACGTCTCAAGAGTCTGACTCTCTCTGTTTTTGTATCTAGAAGTCTTGGACGCAAGCTTCTCTTTTGATGGAGTGATAGGAGCATTCGCGCTGAGTAAAAACATCTTTATCATCGCTCTCGGACTCGGCGTGGGAGCCATGTTTGTCAGAAGCCTCACCATCATGCTCGTAAAAAGATGAACCTTGGCAAAATACAAATACCTCGAACACGGAGCTTTCCGAGCCATCTTGGCGCTCGCCGTCATCATGTTCGAATGAACGCTCTATGAAGTCCCTGAAGTGGTCACCTGATTGATAGGCATGGCATTCATCTGAATTGCTCTGCGGAGTTCAGTAGCAGCCAACAAGAAGGAATCGCTTGATAAACTACCATAAAAAAATATCAGTATATCATGCATTTTACCCCGATTACTCCCCGTCGATGAGTTATCTACTGACGATCTGACTAGAGATACATATGAAGCTCAAGAGCGAAAATAAGATGTTCTGCCAATGTAAGAACGAACAGAATTTTGATACACTTTTGCCCAACACAAATATCTGTCCGGTCTGTACCGGACAGCCGGGAGCGCTCCCAACCTTGAGCAAAGAAGTGCTAGAGAGAGCGTTGATTCTCGGGAAGGCCTTGAATTGCGAGGTGAATCCGATTTCGAGATTTGATAGGAAGTCATATTTTTATCCTGATCTCCCGATGGGATATCAGATCACCCAGCTCTATCAGCCGACCAACGTCAAAGGTCAGGTAAAATTTTTCTTGGAAAATTATACCAACGAAAGGATGGTACATATCCTAGATGCCCATATGGAATGCGACACCGCCAAGATGATCCACGATGGCGGACAGGCATTGATAGATTTTAATCGTGCAGGCACTCCTCTCGTGGAAATCGTTACCGGACCTGACTTTACCGGTCCTGAAGAGGTGACGGAATTTTTGAAAGAGCTCCAGAGAATCGTAAGATACAATGACATCGCTGATGCGGATATGGAAAAATGACAGATGAGAGTCGACGTAAATATCTCCGTAAGAAAAAAAGAATCTGACCCTCTCGGCACAAGAGTAGAGGTAAAGAACGTAAACAGCTTCGGCGCGATTAGAAGAGCTATCGAAGCGGAATATACAAGACAGACTGCACTTTACGACAAAGGCGAAAGCTTCACGCAAGAAACCAGAAAACGGGATGATGCCGCAGGACAATCATCTCCGATGAGATCTAAAGAAGAAGCTTTGGATTATAGATATTTCCCGGAACCGGATCTACCACCATTGGTGATGGACAAGGAAACATTGAAACGGCTGGACGCGCAAGCGCTCGAAATCCCACATGAGATCATCAAAAACATGAAGGAAGCGTATGGGTTTAACAAAGAATATATCAATGCATTGATCGGTGATAAGGAGATGCTGGATTATTTTTTGAGTGCCTTGTCATCCTGAGTTCAATCGAAGGATCTAGGCACTACCGCAAGAACCATCGCAAAATGGCTCGTCGGACCTATCGCGGCATGGATGAAAGAAAATTTCAAATCAGTGAACGAATTACCGATAACCCATGATCAATTCAAGGATTTCCTTGAAATAGCTCAAGAGTGAAACATCATGGACAATCAGATGAAGATCGTGATGGACGAAATGCTCGCAAGCGGAAAAAATCCTGATGATATCATCAAGGAAAAATGATTTGAAGCAGTGGAAGTCGACGCAGGAGAACTAGAATCCGTAGTGAAGTCTGTCCTGAAAGAAAACCCTTCTATCGTCGAGCAATATAAGTGAGGGAAAACTACGACCCTATGATTTTTCGTCGGGCAAGTAATGAAAAAAACTTGAGGGAAACTGAATCCAAAAATCATCGGAGAGATGGTGGAGAAGTTGTTGAGGTAATTTTTTACTTTTGAGTGTACATATGCCATTGCCTGATATCTTAGACTTGCCGTTTAAAATCGACGAACCGAAACTATGGGCGATAGATCTTCCTGTTGAAGAAATAGCACTGACTGATTTGTGGCATAACATGGATATCCCCTATCTAGAACAAGAATGAACTGATGATTGGAATCTGAGTCCGAGACTCCTCATAGAAACCTTCGAAAAAGAGTTTCATCATGCCAAGAAAGTCCTGGAAGCTGATCTGAAATATCCGATTGAGATTTACTTACATCAAGATAAACGAATCATCCTTGATGGTGTCCATAGATTTACCAAGGCCGTTCGTGCAGGCGACAAGACGATCAAAGTAAGAAGGATTTCTGATGAGATCGCACATAAAGTTAAAAGACCTGCGAACTGTCACAAGAAATGGAAATGAGAATAAAAACATTCACATAGAATAATTTTATTTTCCCATCACTTCCTCATGAAAAAATTTCTTCTGCGGATTACTATCGCCGTCGTCTTATGAGCAGGGATCCGGCTCATCTTAGGCAAATAACAGACTACTACACCAGAAACGACAACGGGAACGCCTATCGGAATGGTCAATCCCGCTTCTACGAATTGCATCGAAAAATGATGAAAGCTTGAAATCAAAGAAAATAAAAAAGGCCAGTACGGAGTCTGCCTTTTTGAAGATAATCGTCAATGCGAGGAACGAGCATTGTTCCATAATGATTGCCCTGTGGGCGGAGTGAAAGTGACCGGCTACGAAAACGATGCAGAAATCTATTGCGCCATCTCCGGAGGAGAAGTGCAGGGCGTAGGTACAGAAACGCCTATGTGCAAAAGAGTAGATTGAACTTTCTGTAATGCACAAGCAAATATGGACGGCGACTGCCCTAGCCCATACGATCCCAATCCAAGCGCAGGGAACGTCGAAACACCCTAATCATTTATTTTCTCTCAAGATTTAATTGGTTCTCTTTGGCATAGATACCATCCTTGTAAGCTTTTTTCAATAATTTTTCTTCTCTCTCAATCGCTATTTCCATCTCATCTATGTAGGTCATGATGACGTCATATTGTTCAGGATTTTTCTGATATTTTTTTGCGTAGGTCCTAGTGAGAGTTTTTTGTTTTCCTTTGCTGTCACATCAGAGTCTCTCTTGAGTCACAGGATCCCGATGCTTGTATCTGTCGATCAGCTCTGCGTGTTTACGATTGTATTCTTCTACTATCTGATAGCGTCTCCTGATGGCTTCTAGATTTTGCGGCATGGTAAGAACTTCAAAAATCTCCGGGCTGAAATATGGCCTCGCAGCCTCGATGTCTCCCTTTATCAAAGACTCTCTTCCGAAGGTCGCACTGACGCTTTCATCCGTGCCTTCCATTTTTACGTCTCCCATACTTTGAAAATTGTAGCCAGCGAACATCTTGACCGCATAGGCATCTTTATGCTTGATAAAATCAGGATATCTTTTGACGAGTGATTTGTATGATCATGAGGTGAATCATGCCGGCAATCTTTCCTTGCCGATGATGGCTGTGCTTTTTTCTGGGATAATTTTTTTCACCTTTCCGGTCTTCTTATCTTTGATGAAATCCGGCGTGCCTTCTGTGAAGATCTGTAGCCTTCAAGCTAGAGCTACATTTATTATCTTTATCCTTTCGCTTTGAGTCAACCCGAAATCATAGTCATCTCCTGAAGTCTTACCAATCACAGCAAATGAACTGCGTCCACTTTCTTCGGCTAGTTCCAATACTTTCTTGAGTTGATATTGGATGTGTACGATATGAGCCGGTGCTCGTTTGCCGCTTGCGGCGACTACTCACTCCTCTACGTATTTTCTCTTGTTGCTCAGATCTTTTACCTTAATCATTTTTTTCTTGTCCCGATTTTCCGGATCGTTGCTATGGTACATCACGATCCTGGATTTGTTTGCATAATCAGTCTTGAGTCTGGAAACAAGTATGGACGCGTCCGTACCGAGTCTTGCCGTCGTGTATGGCGCTCTGCCGAAAGCAGTTTCAGATTTCCCTTCCATGATCTCTCCATCTCTCTGTTCTCTTTGCATTCCGACTCTTCGAGGACTCGTGTGGATCAGCGTGATGCGTTTGGCTTTCTTGGCTATCTCATCTTCGATATCGGATGTCACAAACACCATATCATCTAGGTCCATAGACAAAACTCTGAGCACATCTTCTTCAGTCTGGATAGCTTGCGCATTCATATGTTTGAGCGCGAATTTTGTTTTGCCCGCTCCGGGAAGTCCTACGACATATTCCGCTCATTTCGCTTTGTTGTCGATGAGCGCTTCGCAGATACCTTTCTGATTCTTATATACGGAATCTGCCAGGAGTTGCTTGAACTCTGGCTTGGCGAATATTTCCTTGATATTGTCTCTGTCAAAGAGCAATGGCGTATTCATCCTGGATAAAAATATATGAAGTAAATGATTATTTTTTCTTGGCGAGTTGTTCAGCCATGTGCTGAAATCTTTTTTCAGTCTTGAAGTAGCCCTTGCGATGATAGGCCTCTCCCATGATCTTGTAGATCTTCTCCAAAGTCTCTATCTCCAATTCTTTGGCGTGATTCCTGAGCATGTCATTTCCCAATGTTATCAGGATCTTATCATAATCGCCCTTGGCCCGCGTCGATATCAGATACATGACATCAAATCCCGCTCCCAGGTTGCCCTGGTCATAGGACTTTTGATAATAGAGCAGGCATTTGGTGAATACTTCTTCGCGCGTCATCTCCTGACCGGCGATATTGAGTTTCAAGGTGTCCATCGAAGTGCTGTCTGCAGGAAGATCCTTGAAGTCCGTTTGATAAGCTTCCTGATAATAGCGTCACATCAGATACGATGAAAAATCATGTCACATATTCTCCAGGAGATTGAGATAGAAGACGCTTTGTTTTTCGTCCACATAAGGAACGAGCTGCTTGCCATCATAGCTGGTAAAAAATCATCGATAGAGTCTGGCCAGCATAAATACCTGTTCGGGATTTTGGAGGTCGGCATATTTTTTGTATGTTTCGATAAACTCCTTGATGAGCCTGACTTGATTTATTTTGTGTGCTATGTTCTCCATATCCCCATTTTTGATATACGTCTCTCCATAGTCAAATCCCTTCCAGAAATATCCGACTGCAGATCACCATCATGGCCCCACAGAGCCCTGTTCTCCTGCATTTTTCTCGTCCGCCGCTTCTTTGATTTTCTCGCTGGCCATCTCTTTCATTCACTTTTTCCGATGATCCAGGGATCGTGTACAGAGGTAATCTACAAATCAATCTATTCACATCGCGACCCATCACTTCTCTTCGAGCTGAGGAGCATGAGCGTCCTCTGTCAGCAGATTATTCAAAAGACGTCTCTTCCAGGTCTCTTGGGCATATGATTTGAGCCCCATCATGCGCTCTGCCCGGAATTGATTTTCCTGATTCATGTTTTTGAATTGAAGGATATTCGCATCCAATTGATGCAGATGGATCGTATTGGAAAAGATATCATATCTTGGCCTATCCGGTTCGCTTTTTCCCGTCCCTATATCCATATTATCGAAAAATCCGGAAAAGGAAAGTTTGGGATTAGCGTACTTGGTCTGCATCTCTAGGATAGTCTTGTATAAGGCTTCATCACGCCTGATGAGCTTCTCGATATCGATATCCATATTTTTGTATCCATGTCTCGTCAAGAGTGAGTCGAAATCGTCCTGACTAATCCTCCCACTCATGAGATTGATGATGTCATTGGTCTCTTTGTCGCAGAGGATCTCCTTCTTTCAGAGACCATCATTGAGACACTCGCAGATATCGTGTTTTACGTATCAGATCTTTTCGGAAAAAAGATATGCCCCGCATAATTTCAGCGCTCATCACAATATTCATATTCAGACTATCTTCTTCAGCATACTTTTCATATAAATTATATACATATTTGTCGTATTTTGTCAATAAAAATGTAAAGAAGAAAATAAACTTGATTTTTCTCGAATCTTCCCTATAAGCTCTCTCGCAAAAGAAAAACAAACCTTAAAAAAAGAAACTATGTTTGGCAACACAAGAAAATTCTATGTCTCTATCCCGAACGTAAATGGCCAGGATACCGGGATAACCGCTTATTGTACGGTGAATTACAAAGAACCATCACTGTGTATCAAAGTAAAGAAAAAAGAACATGCCTTATTGATCCAGGACAACCTAGAACAGGTCCTAACGGGTAATGCCATCAACAACAATCATGATGGCCTCAAGAAGATGTTTTACTTGGATAGACATCCGACCACGACCTTGATTAGAAAAACCACCGTCAAGTCGCGGTGGTTCATCTCTCCATTTGGCTATGAGTCCAAATAGAGTATCACTACAAACCGCAATATTGCGGTTTTTTTATTTGAGGATTATAAGGTCGTAAGCACATATACTCACAATCCCAGCATCAACACGCCGACTATGAGATGGATCAGTCTGGTCTTATCGTGTTTTATCTTCGCTAATTTATCGACTGAGCTATACCCTAGTCCGACAATCAACGCTATCGCCAACATCGGCAATATGAAAATCAGATTGTAGATGACGAGATAGATATATCATCGGAGGCTGAGCGATCTACTTTCTGCACTCATATATCACAAGATCGTGAAGTATGGTCAGGACGAACATGGCAACAAAAAGAGGCTGACTAAAATACCGACAAGGAATGCTCCTACGGGCGAGGAAACTCTCTCGATCATGTCCATCATCCTCGGTCTCCGAGCAAAAGGGACTTCCATCACAAATCGTTTTCCGTATCGAAAGTAATCTTTGATATTCGCAAGTCATACAAGGAGTCATAAAACACCTACTACTATTTTGAGAGCGAAGGTATTGTTGGCTGATGCCAAGGCTGAAAACAATCCCACACCCATAGCAAAATAGGTAAGGAACACCGCTAATGAAAACAAGGTGCCAGCGATGATAGCTTTTCTTCTACTCTTATGTTTGCTGAGAATCGTGGAGAGCAAGATAAACATCACCGCGAATGCGCAAGGATTGATGCTATCTGACAGCGCTGCCGGTAGCATGATTCCGAAAAATGATAATCTCTTGCCCAGACTGACGTCTGTCGCGGTCACATCTCCCGTAAATGAGGTATCCTTGCAGGTGAACCCTTGTGCTGCAAGTGTCTGTGTAAGATAATCGATGATATTCTGATCGCCATTGACGTAATTACAATCGGTACCGGACGTGATGACTAAGAAAGGTACGCCGATCTTATCATAGGTCAGATTGTGTTTTTGCATATGTCATTCGAGCTCCTTCAGATTGGTCTTGTTGTAAAAAACCTCCTTCTGGACGATATCAATCTTGTCAGTGATCTTATTCGTCTCGATAAAGTCCTCAACTTTCTTGCAGTGTGGACATCCGTTACCGTAGAAGAGGATGTAGTCCTGAGCGAAGCTCAGGCTAGTACCCAAAATCCCGATAACGAATATTGCTACGATTATTTTTTTCAATGATCTCATGTATATTGCAATAGGTGATAAAATTTTTTAGAACTTAGAGCTTAGAACTTAGCGCTTAGACTAAGGTCTAAAGGCGAAGCCGTTACTAAGTTCTACAGCGGAGCGTTCTACTTTTTCATCTGACTATAGTTGGTGACTTCGATGGTCAGCTTTCCGTTTTCGTCGACAGCGATTGTAATGAGATATTCTATATCGGTAGCTAATAATCCGTAATTGGTATAGACGATTCATTTGAGCATACTTCCACTCGTAATCTGTGCGACTTCTTCGGTAGAGAGTCCGCTGAGCGTGTCCTGTGCCATCTTGAATTCCGCGCTGACCGGCACCTTTGCTTTCTCTGCAATGATCTTAGCTTGCTGCATGGCGGTCTCATATGATCCATCATAAACGAGCGTCACGGAATCATATCCTTCAGTACCTACGAATGTCTGTTTGCATGCTTTCTTCTGGATCGTCAATCACTGGGGTTCGCTGAGTCACAATCTCTCAGCTCGCTCGGGGAGCTTGCACATATCCTGTGCTTCAACGATGGTCTTGTGTATCGTCGCAAATTGTTTATTGAGATCATTTTCCATAGTTTCCAATTCTTCATTTGCGTTTTCGACAGTATTTTGGGTGAGCCGTTCGTATTTGTCCTCCAACTCCAGGCTGAGCGCATTGAATTGCTCGAGAGTAATTTCCCCTCTCTGGAACTGCTGAGAGATCTCTACAGTCTCGGAAAGGATTCCCGCAAGGCTTGAGATTTTATCTATCTGAACATCCTGTTGGCGTGGTGTACATCCTACGACTACCGTCGTAAGAGCTCCGATCGCGAGTAGGGTCCGAATTTTTTTCATCGATTTTTTGTTTAGAGGGTAAAACTAAAGAAGACTGAGCGTTTCACGTGCGATCTCTCTTTCTTCATCGGTCGGAATCACAATCACTTTCACCTTAGATTTTTTGGTAGATATGACGACTTCTTTGGCGTCAAATTTATTCTTTTTCTCATCAAGCTCAATACCAAGCCGAGCCAATCTTTTGAGCAAGATTTTTCTGATGATCTCTGATCTTTCCATCATGCCGGCCGTTAAGACGATGATATCCACACCATTCATTAACGCCGTATAGGCGCCTATCTGTTTGACTAGAGCATTGATATACATCTCCAGGGCTAATTTACATCTTTTATTATTTTTTTTCGCTCATGCTAGGATATCTCTCATGTCCGAAGACACACCTGAGACGCCGAGCAGTCCGCTCTTTTTTTCCAAGATTTCTTCTATCTGATGTGGTGTGAATTTTTCGTGTGTGATGAGATAGGTGACAATCGCGGGGTCGATATTGCCACATCTGGTGCCCATCATCAGCCCCTCCAACGGAGTCATCCCCATTGAAGTTTCGATGACTTTCCCGTTTTGGATAGCAGTGACGCTTGCACCATTGCCGATATGGCAAGAAATTACTTTTGCTGATTTTGCTGGCTGTAACTTTTCGTATACATATTTGTGTGAGGTGCCATGAAATCCGTATCTCCTGATTTTATGCTTAGCATAATAATCATAAGGAAGCGGATAGAGGTAATGTGCCGGTTCCATACTCTGATGGAAAGCCGTATCAAAGACCGCGACCTGCGGCAATTTGGGAAGCATTTCTTTGCAAGCGAGAATGCCGGCAAGATTTGCTGGATTGTGCAAAGGCGCCAATATGGAACATTTTTTGATTTTTTCTATGACTTTGGTATCGATTTTTACCGCTTGATGAAAGTATTCTCCGCCATGCACGACCCTATGTCCGATGGCACGGATAGAACTTAGATCATAGCGCTTAGACCTTAGTAAGTGGAAAACCTGTTTCAGTGCATCTTTGTGCGTGGCGACATATCACTTGAGACCTATCTCTTCCACGATACCGTCCATCAATGACAGATGTTTTTTCATATCAAAAAGTTCGTATTTGAGCGA
>Ga0172368_10005101_pt1 | contig 14858 bp, 11 predicted proteins | sample Lak11m_FD_114540 | JGI IMG/M metagenome (GOLD analysis project Ga0172368, IMG submission 114540) | Freshwater microbial communities from Kabuno Bay, South-Kivu, Congo - kab_022012_11m | ecosystem: Environmental > Aquatic > Freshwater > Lake | place: Democratic Republic of the Congo: South-Kivu...
AGCGCAGTTGCATGTCGTCCTTGGCCAGCGAATCCGACAGCGATGCCGGCGACCACACGACCTCGACCGCCACCAGTTCCTCAGCGGTGACGCGCGACAGGCGCTCAAGCAGCGCTTCGAGTTCGCGCGCATCGTTCAAAGAAGTCATGAGTTGCACGCCGCGCAGCCCCAGCACCAGCGTGACGACGAAAAACTCGGACACTGCGAATTCGCCGTCCTCGTCGTGCAGTGCGTCCTTGGTCGCGACTTCTTTCTGCGACTTGCGCACGCCCATCGCGTCGGCACGCACGACCTCGCGGTTGTACTTGCTGCGCGCATCGGCAGACCACTGGCCGAACTGCTGCTGCGCCGCCGGAAGTGCGAGCGCGGCCACGCGCGTCACGGCACCGTATTCGACTGCCTCGACTTGCCGACGCAGCGCAAGCGCCACTTCGCGCAGCAGCGCGGCCAGACCCGCGTCGCTGCCCGTGTCGGCGGACTGGGCCATTTGCTCGAATCGTTCCTGGATGTTGCGCGCTTGGGCCTGCACGCCTAGTTCCACGCGGAAGACATCCACGCGATCGGCCATCTCCGCCTGCGCGGCCTGCCTTCGGTTGCGCAGCAACACGATCACGACGACCACGCCGACGATGGCCAGGATGACCAGGAAGAAGATGAGGCCGCCCATGCTGCTGCCGCCGCTCGGGCCGTAGCCGCGATTGTAGCCGTAACCATAGCCATAGCCGACGCCTACAGGTATCGGAACATACCGCGTGGTGGGTGCGTAGCGGGTCGATGGGCGAAAGCTTGGCGCGGACAGCGGCCGCGAGAAGCTGGAACTCGAACGCGAAAAACTCGAGCGCGAGCGAAAACCGCCGCCCATGCTGCCACCGGATCGCGCATCCGCGGTGCTGGCGGTCGCGAGGATCAGGAACGAGCAAAGGACCACAAGAAGTCTACGCATCATCCGTACCTCCGAGCCGAGGATAGGCGGGCAGGCGCCGCTCGGCAAGCACAGGTCGCCACGCATGCGCGGCCGGTGCAGCGACAGTGGCCGTCAAGGAATCGACGCGATCGGCGGCGTGATGATACCGGGCAGGTCCAGTTCCTTCTCGGGAATCGGCTGCGCCAGGTCACACGGCAGCTTGCCGTCGGCGTCGCGGCCACCCTGCAAGCAATAGCGCGGTTCCACGGCACCGTCGCCGAGCAGAAAGCGCCAGACCATCTGCTGGAATTCCGGCATCCAGCGCGTTGCGATATGCGAGCCGTTGTCGTCCGGGGGCAGTGCATTGCCGGGCGGGTAGGTGCCGCGCTTCGAATCCCATTGCACGAAGACACCCGTGCCGGCAAAGGGCTGGGTGGCGGCGGTCACGCTCCCGAACCATTCCTGCAGCGCAGGCGTCAGCAGCGGCACGCCCGCGACGCGATTCAGAATGCCCGTCGATAGGTTGGGCACCTGGCTGTCGCCCCAGCTCATGGTCCACAACGCGCGCCGGGCAGGCTGCGTACCGGGGAACGGATCCGTGACGGCGTGATCGACGAAGTTCACAGGATCACTGAGGTCCCACAGGCTCTGCGTCAGGGCGAAGATGACCTGTTCGTCGAACGGATCCGGGTAGTTGCCTTGCACGAGCGTCAAGAAGACCTTGAAATCCGAGGAACGGTTGAGCAACAACGACCACGTGCAGCCCGGCACATTCATGACCATTCGCTTGAGATCCGGATGCATGGACGTCATCGTCGTGCCCATGATGCCGCCCAGGCTATTGCCGTAGTAGAGGAGTTCGGCGTTGACGTCCGCCAGTGGTTTGGCGTCGGCTTTGCTGCCAACGGCGAGCAACGGGTCCAACAGCAGAGCACCGCGGACGATGCGGGTCAGGGCGATCGGCTGCACCGCCGCCTGCACCAGTTTGTCGCTGATTCGCGGCATTAGATTGAAATCATTGGTGACAGCGGCAGCCGTACCGAAGTCCGGCTTCGACAATCCCCACCAATCCGTCGCCACGGCCACCACGCCGAGGCCGTGCACGAGGTGGGGGAAGAATTCCGCGTCACCCGGCTTGACACAGCCTTCGACGCAGCCGCCGCGCAACAGGCCGTGACCATAGAGCAAAAGCGGTGCCATGCCACCCTTCTGCACCACGGTTGGGGGCACGAGCATCACGAAGTCCCGCTCCATCAGGCCGTTTTGCTTCAATTTTGGCCCATCGCCCACGTAGTTCAGGGTCGCCTCGGAGGTCTGGCCGTTCAGGAACAGCGGCGTCGTGAAGCTCGCCCGCACCCGCAGCGCGAGATCGCCGTGCATCGGCGCGACCACGATTCTGGAATCATCCGCCGGCTTGGGAAGGTTCGGAAACTTGTCCACGTACTTCGGATCGACTTCGATCTTCTGGATCTTGAACCCAAGGCCCTTTTCGCCCACCGCCGCGATCAACTGGTCGCGCGCATCCAGGGCTACGCCATGGGTCCAAGCGGTGCTCGCCGTGTCGTAGTGCCAGGCAGCCAGCAGGTGCGTCTTGGCGATGCCGGCGTGATCCAGCAGTTCCAGATCCTTCTGCCAATCCGCGAAGTCATTGTCGATACGCGGATAACCGGTCTTCTTGCCGTCCAGGAGTCGCTGAAACGTGTCCGTGCGCGCGAACGGCTTGCCATCTTTGGCGCGCAATTCGTCCGTGAGCGCCACGATGATCCGCTGGTTTTCCTGCGGCGGCGTCCATGGACGCAGAATCAAGGCCTGGCGCAGGGAGCCAGCTGGCGCATTGAGATCGACCTCCGCCAGGTGCGCGATGCGTTTGCCCGTCGCCGCATTCAGCAAGATCGTCGCCGCGTGGGCGCCGAGGCTGTCTTGAACCCGCGTCTCGTCGGCCAGAGTCTTGGGATCCACGGGGCGATCCATCAAGATCACGGTCGGTGCATTGGGCGAGAAGCCATCGCGGCGGTTCCATTCTGCCGGCGCAAGCGCGACACCAGTCCCGCTCGCAGGCATGGCGGCTGCAGCAAGATCGACGCGGTGCCCTGTCGCAGTCGTCGGGTCGGCGCGCTCGTAGAAAGCTGTTGGCAGGCCAGACGCACACGAAACGCCGACAATCGGGTTGCAGTCCGGTGCCGCAGGCGTGGGCAGTGCGACGTCCGCTGTTGCGGCAGCGTCTTTCGCAGTGGACAAGGACGTCGATTTCTCCGCGCTGCACGCGGCGAGCCAGGCAAGAACAAGTGCGGCGAACAGCGATCGCATGGCAGGGCTCCGAGGTGGGCGTGATGCCGCGCGCGATTCATCCGCAGTGGGGCGGCGCTGTCAACAGGCAGCACGTCTGCCAGCCCAGTCGCGCCTTGACCCATCCAGAGACGCAGTGGTACAGCGGACCCATGACGACACTGAAATCCCTGACTGGCGCTGAGCTCGACCGCGTTGCCGCTGCGCTTCACGTCACGCGCGGCGCCCTCGACCTGCTGGCCGACAGCGATGTGATGGATTTGCACATCGACACATTCATTCCGGTACGGCTGTGGGGCTACGACGTTGCGCAGCGACATGGTCTGGGTTGGCAGGGCGGTCGCTTCTTCGGCCATCTCGATCTGCCACGGATGGAGCAGAGTGGACTGACCGCTGCCATGTGGTCCATCACCACGAATCCATTGCGATCTGCTGGCGGGCGCTGGCGCACGCTCCGACGCAACGCCGCGTCGCTGCAAGCACTCGTCGACACATCGGCAGGTCGGCTGCGCACCGTGCGCAACCTGAGCGAGTATCAAAGCGCTCGCCGCGACGGCGCTCAGGCCGTCTTGCCGGCGCTGCAGGGCGGGCACGCGCTGTCGGGCGCACCGACGGCCGAACTCGAGTCGTGGCTGGCCAGTGGCTGGCCGACGCGGGTGACGCTGGTGCATCTGCTCGACTCGGCACTGGGCTCGACATCGAGTCCATTGTCGCTGCGGCCCGGTGCCGGGCTGACGCAAGCGGGCCGTGAACTCATCCACACGCTCAACCGCCACCGCGTGTTCGTCGATCTCGCCCACGTCAACGCGCGCGGATTCTGGGATGCCGTACAAGTCCACGATGCAAGTCAGCCCCTCATCGCCACCCATACCGGCGTCGCGGGTGTCACGCCGCATTGGCGCAATTTGGACGACCCCCAGGTCCGGGCGATCGCCGACACCGGTGGCGTGATCGGGGTCATCTTTGCCGCGAATTTTCTGAGGCGTCGCGGCGGGCCGCGCGATATGCACTGCGTGCTCGAGCACATGCAGCACGTCATCAATGCCGGTGGCGAAGCGTCCGTGGCCATGGGCAGCGACTACGATGGCGCCATCGTCCCACCTGCTGACCTGCGCGACGGCCTCGGCTACCCGCGCCTGGTGCAAGGCATGTTGGACTTGGGTTGGACGTTCGAGCGCATCCGCCGCGTGCTCGGCGCCAATGCCCTGGAGGCCTTCGGCAGGCTTCGGCCGCCGCCCGCTGCCCCGCACCGCTGAAGTACGGCAGCGCGGGGGCAACGCGCCGGGTGTCTCTACTTCAATGTCACGGTGAAGACATCCCCGGCCGCCTGGGCCGCGCCCTTCTTGGCCTTGGTCTTTGCGGGCTTCTTGGCTTTCTTGCCCTTGGCTGGCTCCTCCGGCGCTGCCTCTGGCGCGGGAGCGGGTGCCGCTCCCTCCGCCACTTCAGCGACCGCGTCGACCCGTTCCGCCTCGACGCCACGGACCACGAGGAAGTTCTTGACCGCATCCACGCGCGCTTGAGCCGACGCCATATCGCCTGCAGCGGCCACCAACTTGACGACGATCTTGACGTCCTCGTTCGCCACGAGCGAGGCAGCAATCGGCCGCAGTGCCGCAGTCGAGGCCTTTTCATTCAGAACATTGCCCTTGAAAACAAGCCCTTGCACGGGTGCCGCCGTGATCTTCGCCAGATCTGCCGGCACGTCATCCGAACAACCGTCGTCGTCCTTGTAGCCGTTCTTCGTCTCGGCCTGGTTCGGGCACTTGTCCGCGCCGTCCATCACGCCGTCGTTGTCGTTGTCAGGCTCCGGGCAACCATCCTCATCCTCGAAACCATCCTTGTCTTCGGCCTGATTCGGGCACTTGTCCTTTGCGTCCGCAATGCCGTCCTTGTCGTTGTCGGGATCTGGGCAGCCGTCTTCATCCTGGAAGCCATCCTTGTCTTCGGCCTCGAGCGGGCACTTGTCGCCGCTGTCGCGAATCCCATCCTTGTCATTGTCCACTTCGGGGCAGCCGTCATAGTCCTCGAAGCCATCAAAGTCTTCCGCGTCGTTCGGGCACTTGTCCTCTGCATCCAGGATCTTGTCGCCGTCGTTGTCCGTCTCTGGGCAACCATCCTGGTCCTGGAAGCCATCTCTGTCCTCGGCGTCGTCCGGGCATTTGTCCACGTTGTCGTCGATACCATCCTTGTCCGCATCGCCAGGCTTGCCGCCGATGCCGTATGCAATCGCCAACATCGGCTCCAGGTTGCTGCCGACCGACGTGCCCTTGCGCGGCTCGCCCATCACGTAGCGCAGATCGACCCGCAGGGCCAGATGGTCCATCACCTGCCAGCGCACGCCAGCGCCCGCCATCAGCGCGTAATCCCAGTCACTTGCCGCAACGAAGATGCCGGGGTTGCGGGTCTGGGCGCCGAGCGCCGTCGCGTCCGCAGTCAGCAGGTCCCAGCCGCCGCCCACAGACACGAACGGCTGCAGTGCGCTTTCCCGCATGAAACGGTACACGCCTTGGGCACGCACGCCGAACAGGTTGGCCTTGGCACTGCTGTCGTGCTCGAACTGCGTCGGCACATACTTGCCTTCGAGTTCGAGACCGAAATCGTCCAGGATCCATGCGGTGACCCGCAGGCCCGTCATCAGCGAACTCGTCGGCACGTCGCGGGAGTCAAACGCGTTGCCCAAGCCAGTCTTGCCCGACAACACGTCATAGCCGAGCAGCAGAGACAAGTCCCACAGCATCGGCCATGACTCGGTCGGCCCGGCGGTCGATGCAGTGGCAGTGGGTTCATCGGCGCGCGCCGTCGCGGCGGCGAAGGAACCCACCAAAGCCACGGCCGCAAGGGCACAACTGACGGCCAGCGAACCTAGACGCGCGCTGCCTGCAACCCTCAACCAACACCGCATGGATTCCCCCGTTCACGAGCTCGTGACTGTTGCTCGAATCCTGCGCAGCATAGCTGTGCACCTTCACCTTGACAACAAGTCGCGGCACGGGCCGCCTCGCACGTCGCCGATCGTCAATCATCCGGAATTTGGACAATCTTATTGTACGTGAATGGTCACGGGCGGATGTGCAATCGCCTTCGGGTCGGCCTTCGCGGGCTTTGCCGCACTACCCGGCGCCACGTTGCCACTCGCCTTGACCAGAACCCGCGTCGCCTCGATGCCGTGTTCCTCGAACCACGCCAGCAGGCTCGCCGCGCGCTGCCCGGCGATGCGCTTGCCCGCCTCGCCGTCCGTCTCCGCATCGACAGTCAACTGGATCCGCAGGGTCTCGTGCTCGAGCATCGTCTCCAGCAGCGGCTCGATCACGGAGTCCGAGGACTTCTGCAACTGCACACCCTTCCACTCGATTTTGGTCGTCGGCGCCGCCAGGAGTGCGGCCACGGCGTCCGAGAAGTTGTCCGGACACCCGTCGTCATCGTCCAGCCCGTTCTTCGACTCCGCATCGTTCGGGCACTTGTCCGCGGCATCGGCCACGCCGTCCTTGTCGTTGTCCGGGTCAGGGCAGCCGTCGTCGTCCTGGAAGCCATCCTTATCCTCTTTTTCATTCGGGCACTTGTCGCTGCTGTTCGGCACGCCATCGCCGTCGTCGTCCGACCCCGGGCAACCATCGTTGGCATCGGGCGCTTTGTGGTCTTCCGCCTGGTTCGGGCACTTGTCTTTCGCGTCCGCAATGCCGTCCTTGTCGTTGTCGGGCTCGGGACAGCCATCCTCGTCTTCGAAGCGGTCGAAATCTTCCAGATCATTCGGGCACTTGTCATTGGCATCGGCGATGCCGTCGCCGTCATTGTCGGGCTCAGGGCAGCCGTCTTCGTCCTCGAAGCCATCCATGTCTTCGGCTTCGTTGGGGCACTTGTCGACGTCATTGCCGACGCCGTCGTGGTCGGCATCTTCCGGCGCTCCGCCAAATGAGTAGGAAACACCCAGTGTTCCTTCGAAGTTGCTGGTTGCGGAATTGCCAGAAGTGGCCGCTGGATCTTTCGGTCGCGGTTCGCCAATGACGTAGCGGAGGTCGGCGCGCACAGCAACGCGGTGTGTGATCGGTGAACGCGCCCCGGCGCCGAGCCAGCCTGCATTGTCCCAATCCGGCGAAAGAACGTATGGTTTCGAGGAAACCAGAACTTCCTTGCCGATGCCAACGAGCGCAAACGGCTGGATCGGGCCTTGTGTGAGAAAGTACCACAACGCCTGGGCGCGCAAGCCGTACACCTGAGCCGAACCGCTCCCGCTCTGCATTCCGCTGAAAGCACTGCGGAACTCAGCTTCTACGCCCAACTGGTTGCCCAGCAGCACCGCACCGCCGCGCACGCCGATGGCTCCCGCTGCACCCGGAACATCTTTTGGATTCGCGGCATTGCCCAGTCCGCTTTTGCCACTGAAGATGTCCACGCCGCCAAACGCGCCGACGTCATACCGCAAGGGCGCATCAGCCACTGCCGGACCAGGAGCGAGCAAACAGCAGGCGACTCCTATCCCCATCCATACTTGCAGGCGCATGTCGCTCCCCCTTTCGCGTCTGGACGCGTAGGGCCGGAACAATACGACCGTGCGCGATCTACGGCAACGGTACGGCGACATTTCTTCAAAGCTGCTGCGGCCGGCCCCGCGAGATGGCCCGGAGCCGGCCGCTGGAGATGCGCGATTACGCCTGAGCAGAAGAAGACTTGCCGAGGCCTACGCGGCTGCAGACCGTGCTCGTGATGAGTCGGCACACGACGTAGGGATCCATGTTGGCGCAGGGCCGGCGGTCCTCGATGTAGCCCTTCTTGTCGATGGCGACCTGCCACGGAATGCGCACGGAGGCGCCGCGATCCGAGACGCCGTACTTGAACTCCTTGTACGAACAGGTCTCGTGCTTCCCGGTCAAGCGCTCTTCGATGCCGGCGCCGTAGTTGGTGATGTGCAGGGCGTGTTCGGCCTTGAGGGCTTCAGCGGCGGCGATGCAGGCGTCGATCGATTCGCGCATGGCCTTGGACGAGAAGTTCGTGTGCGCGCCCGCGCCGTTCCAGTCACCCTTGACCGGCTTGGGCGCGAGCGTTGCGGAGACACCGTAGTTCTCCGCGATGCGGTACAGCAACCACCGGGCAATCCACATGTGATCGGAGACTTCCACGGGGCCGGCGGCGCCGATCTGGAACTCCCACTGCGCGGGCATGACCTCGGCGTTGATGCCTTCGAACTTGAGGCCGGCATCCAGGCAGGCCTGCATGTGTTCCTCGACGATGTCGCGGCCGAAGACCTCGTCCGCGCCGACGCCACAGTAGTAGCCGAATTGCGGCGCCGGAAAGCCGTTGTCGGGCCAGCCCAGCGGGCGGATGCCTTCGAAGAACGTGTATTCCTGTTCGATGCCGAACCACATGTCGTGGTCGGCATACTTTCGCGCGACTTCCACGAGCTTGGCGCGCGTGTTGGTCGGGTGGGGCGTCATGTCCGTCAGCAGCACCTCGCACAGCACGAGCTTGTCATTGCCGCCGCGCACCGGATCCGGGCATACGAACACGGGCTTCAAGACGCAGTCCGACGCATGGCCGGTCGCCTGGTTGGTGCTGGAACCGTCGAAACCCCAGATCGGCGGCTCCTTGCCGGTCTGGACGATCTTCGTCTTGCAGCGCAGCTTCTGGGTCGGCTCGGCGCCATCCATCCAAATATATTCAGCTTTGTAGGCGGACATAGGAGACTCCTTGTTGGGGCGACGGGCCCCGCTGGTGCACAGAAGAGACGTCGCGCGCCGAACCTGCGGCGGCGCGCTGTGGCGTCGAATGCGCCGTGGACCTGACCGCCTCTCGACGCATCAGCACAGCTTCTTCGGCGCAGCAACCTGCGCGGATGATGGCCAAGTCTAGGCGCATCATGTTTCGAACATGTTTCCAACTTGAGGATCTTGGCGCCTGCGGCTTGGCACGCCGACCGGGGTTCGTACGATGAGATCGAACCTACACAAGCTCACAATTGGTCGGCTCCGAGGCCCGTGACGGCCTGCGCGGCGCCGAAAGGAGAAGCCATGCCCGGGCGCACGTTGACGATTGCTTTGTCCACCGCGACTGATCCGCCTAGCCATGGCCTGGCAGTCGTCGACGCGCGTCTCGAGGCGCGGCGTGTGGCCCGGGCCATTGGCTGGCTGGTACCCGCTTGCGCGATGATCCTCACAGTCGGTGCCTGGTTGGACGGCCAGTGGCTCGCGCCGGCCGTCGTGCTGCTGTTCGGCGGGCTGTTGCTGCGCACGCGGCTGCAGCCAGCTCCAGTCCTCGATTGCGCTGGCGGCCCATGCCCGCACTGCCATCGCCGTGTGCTGATGGGGCGGCAGTTGCTGCGCTGGCCGCTCAGGGTCACGTGCCAAGGCTGCCGGTCGCGGGTCGAAGTCGGGCCGGTGCCTGGACGGTAGGCGCGACAGCGAAATTGCCTTCGCCAGCAAGGCTGCTACGCTTGCCCTTGGCCGCTGACTGGCGCCGAATCCAGGGGTCCTGCATGCACCTAGCGAACCTGCGCGTCGCCGTCCTGCACGGCGGCCCCTCATCGGAACACGACATCTCGGTTTGGTCCTCCCGCGGCGTGATCGACACATTGCGAAGCCTGGGCCACGAAACGCATGGTGTTTTTGTCGACCGTGCCGGACTGTGGCACTGGAGTCCGACCGGTACCGCAGGCGCGGTCGTACCTGCGCCGCTGCCGATCCTCGATGCGATCAGCGCGCTGCGGTCGCTGGCAATAGACGTGTGTTTTCTAGGCTTTCACGGCACCTATGGCGAAGACGGTCGCATCCAGGCCTTGCTCGATCTCGCCGGTCTGCGCTACACCGGTTCGCCCATGACGGCGAGCGCAGTGGCCATGGACAAACCTTTGGCGCGCAGGGTGTTTCAGGGCGTCGGACTGCCCGTGGCGCGGGCGCGCGAGCTGGGCACCGCGGCGATTGCAGGAATCGTCGACGCACAGGCCGTCGCCCACGAGCTCGTCCAAGATCTGGGGTTGCCCGTCGTGATCAAGGTGCCCGCGGGCGGTTCCAGCGTCGGTGTCGAGATCCCGCGCGACCTGCAAGCGGTCGTGGGGGCGCTGCTGCGCCTCGCGCCGCTGGCCGACAACCTCTTGTGCGAGCAGTACATTGCCGGCACGGAGCTGACGGCAGGCGTGATCGAGCGCGCCGATGGCAGTCTTGAATCCCTGCCTCTGGTCGAGATCGCGCCGGTGAACGCGGAATTCTTCGACTATGCCGCGAAGTACCAGCCAGGCGGCACAGAGGAGATCGTGCCCGCCCGCCTGGACGCGGCAGCGACTGCGGCGGTGCAAGCGATTGGTTTGCGCGCGCATCTGGCGCTAGGCTGTCGGGGAGTGTCGCGCACGGACGTGATCCTGCGCCCAGACGGATCGCCATTCGTCTTGGAAACCAACACATTGCCTGGCCTGACGCCGGCCTCCTTGCTGCCCAAGGCTGCGGCCGCGGCGGACTGCGACTACGCGACGCTGCTGACGCGCATCCTGGCTGCGGCCTTGCGGTAGCACGTTTGCGCAGATTCACCTTGACGCATCGCCTTCACAAACGCACCCTACCGCGCCGCCGGCTCCAGCGAGCGTGGGGGGCGCCATGACCTGTTCCATTGCGATAGATTCCATCATTCCTGCTTGCATCGAAGAGAGCGAGCCGTTTCGCGTGACGTGGTCCGTGTCTCTCGCGGAAGAGGGGCCAGCACGCAACGCGGTCGTGACCCTGCTGACGGACGACGCACGCCTCGTGCTGTTGGACCACGGCAGTCACGATTCGCCGCCGGAGCGGCCCGTCCAACTGCTGCCCGGTCAGCGCGTGACCAAGACCTCGACCGTGCAAATCCAGCGGCGCAAGGGGCTGGTCGACGAGAACAGCCGCGACGGTTCGGGCTCGCCGCTGTGGGTCCTGGCGCGCGTGCGCGACGAACGCGAAGAAGTGCTCGCTGCCGGCGCGGCGTTCGAGGTGCACATCGCCGGCCTTGCCAAGCGCTCGAATCCGCGCATTTTCGTGTAATGACGTTCGGCTACGGATTGCGGCAGTGGACTGCCCGCAGTTCGGCCTTGCCCCCGGCGGCGGCGAACCATCCGAACGTATCGCCGCGCGTGTCGGGCTCAAGGATGGCGAGGCAGGTCGATGCGCTGGTGACGCTGGCGTGGCCGGCAGAGGCCACGGCCGGCGCGTTGCGCGCGGGATCGTCCGATGTGGAAAAGCCCAGCACATCCACGCGGATTGCCGCGGCGGTGGCCAGTACAGCACATCCGGCCGCCGCTGGCGGGCGCGACAAACCCGGAACCTCGACGACCTTGGCTCTCATGGCCGCATCCGCCGCATGTTTTCCAGCCGAATCAATTACTTGTGCAATCAGGGCGAACCGCTTGCCGGCCACCGACCGGTACAGCGCTGCCTCGATTCCGCCGCCCGTCGTTGCCTTCAACGCCACCGCCTCGGCCGGGCCGCCAGCCAATTGCAGTTGCCCGAGCATCTCGCCCGCGCCATAGTCGAGGACGGTCCACTCGAGGCCACCCTTAGGAAACTGCTTGTCTGGCAACATCTTTTCGACGATCGTGAGCACATCTCCCAGCCGGGCAACTGCATTCAGTCCCGAGTCTGATTCGAAGACAGCCTCGATCCGGCTCGCCTTGGCGTCGACGGCCCCAATGCCACCCGGATGGACCAGCAACGGCCATGGTCCACCAAGGATCTGAGCTACTTGCGCGAGAGGTGCGCCGGCCTTCGGTTCGCTCGGCGGCAGCGACGCCTGCCCGACACGGGCGCCCGTGGTGGCGTTGCGGATGTCGACCGTGTGCCGATCAAAGGTCTTGCCCTGCAAAGATGTGCGACAAATTCTTGGAATGAGAAGCGTGTCCCCGGATCGCGCTGGGGCACCATGCACACAACCCGGCGTCGTCGCCATGGCCGGCGCGTCGCCCGCGGTGCAACTCCACGCAAGCATCGGGCGCGACAGCGCGACATTCAGTGCTGCAGCCACCGCGAGCGCAACCATGCAATGTTGGGCGGGCATCCGTTGGACCTCTGCGCGACGTGCGCGTCGGGGCGATCTTGCACCACGCGAGGGACTGGGCCAAGCTGCCAGTTGCAGCACGCTCGCTGCCGTTTGCACTGATGCTGAATTTTTTCAGAAACTTCCAGTTTCCCGTAGCGCGCGCAGACGGTCGGTTGCCCTGGAGGGCCTGGGTCATCGCCATCGCGGCCGTCGTGCTTCAAGCAACTGCTGTGGCCTGGGGTCTGGCCGTCCTGCGCTGATCCAGAGAGCCTGTTCGTGAAAGTCACCCTCGACGACATCCACGCCCGAGCTGGCCTGATCGCCAGTGAATCCAGCCTGCTCGGCCTTGGGGCCGGCGCGATATCGGCCTCGACGCTGGCCGCCTTGCTCTTGGGGCACGCCGCAGCGCCGATTTTGAGGTCAGGTCTGGCCGCGGGAGCTGGCCTGTGCTCATGCGGCGTCGTGCTTGCCTGGCTTGGCCGTTCCTTCGATCTCGGCGGTTCATCGCGACACCCCGAAAGTCTCGCGCGCATGTGGTGGCCCGTCATGGGGCTTGGCGTTGCGGTGTCGATCGCCGGGTGGGCCACCCTTGTCCTCGTCGTCCAACACGAGGCTGCGTCGCTGGTTGCGGTCGACGCTGTCTGGCCGTGGGGATCGGGCACGGCGATCGCCGCAGTGGGCGCTCTCACCTGCTCGTGGCTGACGCTGGCGGCGCTCGGGCTGCGTGCGCTCACCGCGATCGATGCAGGCGCGCCGATGCCGCTCGCGCAGCTGTTTCAAGCCACGAGCCATCACCTACTGGGTGGTCTCGGCTTATTGATGGTGATGGGTTACGCGTCGGACGCAATGGGCGTTGAACTCAAATTCGCGCTCGGCGCCGCGATCTGCACGATCGCAGCCCACACGATCCTCTGGTCGGCCTGGATCTTGCGAGGAACTCGGTTTGCGATCAATCGGTTGCGTGTGCAAGGCGTTCGCGTTCCCGTGGTCGATCGAGGCCACGCGCTGGCGTCTGCGGCCGTCGTGCTCGGACTGCTCGCACCGGGTCTGACAGTGCTGGCCGGTCTGGTGACCGGCCGCGACACAGGCGTAGCCATCGCCTGTGCAGTGCTGGCCGTGTCGAACCACGCGATGCGCTACGCCCTGGTGCAGCTGCCACTTGGGCATGCAATCAAAGGGGCGCCACCACCGGCAAGCTCAGCGTGACGACGGCGCCTTCGTCTGCCATGCGCAGCGAACCGTCGTGTAGCTCTGCGAGACGTTTGGCCACGCCGAAGATCAGCCGACGGGCGGTGGCCGCGCCCGGATCGTCGTCTTCACAAGGCAACGCCGAACCGATGCGGCGCACCGCCACGTCCAGCCCGTTGACCGAGGGCCGCACCTCGATTTTCAATGTACTCCCCGGAGCGGCGTCGCACAGACTTTGAGCGAGCACGCTGTGCAGCACTTGCCGCACACGGGTCGGGTCGATGTGCACCGCCGGCAGGTCGCGCGGCACATCGATCTCGATCGTGATGTGGCGGGCCTCCGACACTTCCTGCACCACGCCGCCCACCGCCCGCAGGAGCAGGCCGATTTGAATCGGCGAGCGCGCCAAGCGCAAACGCCCAGTTTCCAGGTGAGTCAGATCCAGGAGCGCGTTGACGAGGCCCAGTTGCGCTCGCGCTCCCTCTAGGATGCGTTGCACGCAGTCGCGCTGCCGCCCGCCCAAGGGACCAAACAGCTCACCGTTCAGCAGCTCAGCGAAGCCCACGATCGTGCCCAGCGGCTCGCGCAGCGCATCTGGAAGTTCAGCAAGAAGATTCGGGTACTTGCACAGACCGTCCTCAACGGGCGGCTGCTCGGCTTGGACCGTGTGTTGATCGATGACGGCGAGTAGCCCGCGGCGCGCCTCGTCGGCCTCGCGCGCTGCGCGCTCCATTTCGCGTTGGTGGTGCGCCTGTGCATGCAGCAGCGCCGCATCGGCGGCCGCTTTGCGCCGCAAGTGGGCGCGAAGGCGGTGCTTGAGGACTTGGAATCCATCTGATTTGACGATGAAGTCGTCGGCACCGGCCTCCAATCCGCGCACCTCGTCGTCGCGACTGTCCGATCCGCTCAACAGCAGGCATGGCAACCGCGCAAGCGATGGGTTGTCGCGCAGCCGCTGGACCAGCCGTGGTCCATCCATGCCCGGTAGACCGAAATCAACAATCAGCGCGTGCACTTCCCGGCGCGCGAGGAGCCGCAGGCATTCCTGGGCGCTCGGCGCACCGAGGACGCAGTAGCCAGCAAGCTCGAGCACGGTACGAACTGTCTGGCGAAACAGGGAGTTTGCATCGACGACCAGCACGCATGCGTGGGCCTCCACACGGGGCACGGGCGTGCGCGGTCGCATCGGGGCCGGCAGAACTCCGAAGCTGGGGCTGTGGACAAGTGCATGTTGCGTCATGGGTTGCTCCTTGCGAACCGCCGACGTGGGCCGGCGCTGCATGCGCTGCCCGCACCTGCGGCCGCGGCCGTGTTGCGAAAGACTCATCGATTCCAGATCGGTAGGGTGGCTGTAGCCCCACTGAGGCGGCGGTGTCAAGCGGGATCGCCGCGGCCGCGATCGCGTACGCCATAGCCCCAGAATCGCGGGAGAACGCTCCAGAGCGCATGCCAGCCGTTGCATCTGACGCGGCGCGTCACGCACTGCGTCAGGCCGCAG
>Ga0172368_10005103_pt1 | contig 14853 bp, 12 predicted proteins | sample Lak11m_FD_114540 | JGI IMG/M metagenome (GOLD analysis project Ga0172368, IMG submission 114540) | Freshwater microbial communities from Kabuno Bay, South-Kivu, Congo - kab_022012_11m | ecosystem: Environmental > Aquatic > Freshwater > Lake | place: Democratic Republic of the Congo: South-Kivu...
AGGAGCCTGCGCCGGGATAGGCGTGGCACCGCTGCCCACCCTGGCCGGTCCCCGCGCAGCATGGGGCTGCCTTGTCCCACCGGGGGCTTGGCGCGCGGTTGAGCACCCGTCCCCGCTGCCCGTGCTGCCGACCCCCTTGGCGGGACCGCGGGCGAACGGGGGAGGCTGGCGGGTCGGCACGAGCGGTGTATCCGGCGTCGTGGCGCAGGATCCGGACGGCCGCGCCTTCCTGGCCAGCGAGGAGAACGGGAACCTTCGGCTGACGCCGCTGCGTGTCTGAGTCCCCCGTTGCGGAGTGCCGTTGCCTGGCGCCGGGGGAGTGCCCGGCGACAGCGGGCGCGCTCTACCCCCTCGGCCCGCCCGGCCGCCCGAACCCGGGCCGTGCCCGCAGGTCGATTTCCTCCCCCAGCTTGCGGTAGCTGCCGAGCCGCTCCGCCGGCAGTGCGCCGCTCTCCGTCGCCGCCCTCACCGCGCATCCCGGCTCGCGCTCGTGCCGGCAGTCGTCGAAGCGGCACTCCGCTCCCAGCGCCGCAAGATCCGGAAACGCAGCGTCCAGGTGCGAGCGCGTCGCGTTCCACAGCCCCAATTCCCGCAGCCCCGGCGTGTCCACGACCGCGCCGCCCTCCGGCAGGCCGTAGTAGCGCGTCACCGTCGTCGTGTGCCGCCCCTTGCGATCCGCCGTCGACGACTCCGCCACCGCAATCGGCTCGCCGGGAAGAATCGCCCGCACCAGGCTCGACTTGCCCACCCCCGAGTGCCCCACGAGCACCGAGAATCCCCGCGAAAGCTCGGAGCGCAGCGACGCAAGGCCCTCCCCCGTGCGCACCGACGTGTGCAGGTGCCCCACCCCCGCCGCGTCGTAGAGACGCAGCCACCGTTCCAGCTCTCCGCCCACGCCGCGGTCGCACTTCGTCACGCACAGCCGCGCCGCGAATCCGCCCGCCGCCGCCGCCACGAGGAACCGGTCGATCAGCCCCGCGCGCGGCTCGGGCTCCGCCACCGCCACCACGATCCACAGCGTCTGCGCGTTCGCCACCAGCGGCTGCGGCGTGCGCCCGCGGTCCACTTCCGGGCGCACCATGACGCTCGCGCGCGGCCGCGCCTCCACCGCCAGTAGCTGCCCGCCCGGCAGCGCCGCGACCGTGATGCGATCGCCCACGACCAGCGGGCTCCCCAGCGCCGCCACCAGCGCCGGGTGTACGCGCGCCACCTGCACGTCCCCGCGTCCCGCCGCGAGCCCGGCCGTTTCGGGCAGCACCTCCACGTGCGCCGGCAGGGCCCCCACGACGAGCGCCGGCATGCGCGGCGCCGCGGGATCGACGATCGCCTCCATGCCGCGGCGCGGGGGCGGACGACGCCGGCCCGCGAGCTTCGCGTGCTCCTCCAGCGTGTCGTGCGCGGTCTCGTCGACGCCCGCGCGCTCGGCGGCGTCGGGTTCGTCGGGCAGAAGGGAAGGTTCCGGCGGAACGGGCGGCTGCGACGACCGCTTCACGGGTGCGCCGGCGCGGCCGCGGACGGAGCGGCGGCCTGCGCGCAGTCGGGTCTCTCGTAGTGGATGCGCGTGGGCCCGGGCACCGGCGGGCCGTCGACTTCCTTGTGCGCCTTGAAGTAGCCCACCACGATGTCGCGCAGCGTCGGAAGATCCCAGCGCGTCTCGATGCGATCCGCGTCCACTTTCGAGAGCACGCGATCCCAGCTGTCGCCGCCCGAGGCGAGGAAGTCGTTGGTCGCCACGAGGTAGGTCGCCGCCGGGTCGATGCTCGTGCCGTCCTCGAAGCGCGCGCGCACCAGGCGCCCGCCGTCGGGCAGGCACGAGTCCATGTCCGGCGGCACGACCCACAGGTGGATGCCGCTCACCTGGATGATGCCGTGGTTGTAGGCGACGCCGACCTGGAGCAGCCGGGTCAGTTCCTCGCCCGTGAGCTTGAGCGTCGCGACGCGGTTGTCGAACGGCAGCGCGTTGTACACGGCGCCGTACGCGAGCGGGCCGGGGTCCAGGTCCGCGCGCAGGCCGCCGCTGTTCGTGATCGCGATCTTCGCGTCGGGAATCGACGAGCGCATGATGTCGGCGACGAAATCGCCCAGCTCGCACTCCTTCTTGCGGTCGCGGCCGAAGCGGCGCTTGAGCACCGGACCGAGCGGCTCGTCCTTGAGCCGCTTGACCGCGAGGATGTCGGGCGCCACCGCCTGCGCCACGGAGGCGACAGGCTTCATCGGCTCGCCCAGGAACGTCGGCGCCACCGTTCCGCCCGGCGCCTCCTTCTGGCACTCGCCGGTGGACGCGAAGACCTTGCGGCACACGGGCACGGGTTTCCAGATCTTCGTGCGCTCGCGCGCCAGCCGCCCCGCCGCGCGGTCCCAGTACAGCTCGACGACGCCGAACGCCACGCCGTACGCGCTGCTCTGGATGGACGGCACACCGCGGATGAAATGCGCCAGGTACTCGTGCGTGTGCCCCGCGATCGCGGCGTCCACCGTGCCTTCGGGCAGCGCGTCGATCAGACGGAAGAGCTCGCCCTTCGGGTTGCACGTGGACAGATCCATCGGGTCGAACGCCGGCGGAGGCTTCGGAGCGGCATCCGAAAGGCACGAACACCCGGTGCCCGCGTGCAGCAGCACCACCACGATCTGCGCGCCCTCGGAGCGGAGCTGCGCCGCGAGCTCCACGGTCGTCGGCGCCAACTCGGGGAACATCAGCGATTCCACGTTCTTGCCCAGCGTCACGGTGGGGGTCGTCGGCGTCGACAGGCCGATGACGCCGACCTTCACGCCGTTGACCTCCTTGAGAAGCGTGCGCCGCGCGTTGGGCCACTGCACCGCGCGGCCCGTCGCGCGCTCGAACACGTTGCCCACGAGGAACGGGAAGCGCGCCTGCTGCATGCGCGCCTTCAGGTTGCCGAGCGGGTCGTCGGCCGGGTTGACCGCGATGCTGTGCTCGCCCTCGGGTCCGTAGTCGAACTCGTGGTTGCCGACCGCGACCGCGTCGTAGCCCAGCAGGTTGTACGCCTTGATGACGACCGAGCCCTCGGTGAGATTCGCGACGAGCGTGCCCTGGAACAGATCGCCGGCGTCCAGCAGCAGGACCTCGCCCGGACGGTGCCGGCGCAGCGCGTCGGCATAGGCGGCGAACATGTCCACGCCGCCCCAGACGGGTTCGCCGCCCGCCTGCGGACGCTCGCGCGCCTCCACCCAGCCGTGCAGGTCGTTGGTGCCCACGAGCGTGATGCGCGCCAGGCCCGGCGCGACGTCGGGTGCCGGGGAGGCCGCTGCCGGCCGCGACGCGGGCGCCGGCGTCGCGCAGCCCGCCGCGAACGCGAGCAGCGACCCGCAGATGCGGATCGACACGGCGAAGGGACGGGGCCGGGGCACCGACATGGAGGCGCATCATAGTCGGTCCCGGATGCGAGCGGGACGATTCGTGATTCCCCGCTCGGCGCGGGCCGGCGCCCGCAGCCGGACCGCGTTTCGCCGCGGAGAACACGAAGCACACGGAGCATCGGGAACCGGAGAACCAGGAGCCTCCGTGATCTCCGTGTGCTCCGTGGTGAAACGGCAGCTCATCCCGCGACCAGCCGCTCCACCGCGTCCGCCGCCCGCAGCGACAGCGCCATGATGGTCATCTGCGGGTTCACACCGGGCGGCCCCGGCAGCGAAGAGGCGTCGCACACGAACAGCCCCGGGACGTCGTGCGTCTCGTGCGTCGGCCCGACCACCGAACGGCGGGGGTCCGTGCCCATGCGGCACGTGCCCGCCGGGTGGTACGCCGTGATGTCCACGTGGCGCGCCGGATAGCGCGCCGCTTCCAGCCGCTCCACGTCGCGCAGCGACTCCAGCCGCTCCCAGCCCGCCACTCCCGGCACGACGGCGCGCGCCCCCGCCGCCAGAAAGACCCGGCACAGAATGCCGATGCCGCGCCGCATCCGCGCCAGATCCCGGTCGTTGAGCCAGTACCAGAGCATCGTGCGGCCGCCCGGTCCCACGGTGACGCGGCCGCGCGAAGTTTCCTTCACGAGGAAGCCGAAGATGACGCCGCGGCGCGCGTCCTCCACGAGCGAGCTCCAGGCCGGTCCGTGGCCCTGCGTCATCGCGGCCACGATCTGCAGCGGCAGGTTGCCTCCTTCGTACAGAAGCCCCTCGTCCTCGAATTCCTCGATCGCCCACCCCTGCGGCACGCAGTCGAACGGACGCACTTCCTCGTCGAAGATGCCCATGGCCGCGGCCGAAGGGTGAATCGACAGGTTGCGCCCCACCTGTCCCGAACGACTCGCGAGTCCCTGGCGCAGCAGCATCGCGGGCGTGCCCAGCGCTCCCGCGGCGATCACCGTGGCCCGCGCACGCACGCGCAGACGCTGCACCCGGCCGTCCTTGCGCACCGTGCCTTCCACGCCGACCGCCCGGCCGCGCTCCACGACGACGCGGTCGACGCGCACGCCCGTCGCGAGCTGCGCACCGCGCTGCAGCGCCAGCGGAACGAACGAGAGGTTCGTCGATCGTTTCGCGTCCGTGGGACAGCCGAAGCAGCACAGGCCCTGGCCGTCGCAGTCCGGCGCGTTGCGCGCGAGCGCGCGGTGCCGGTAGCCCAGCGCGTCGCAGCCGCGGGCGATCAGCTTGGCCGCCATTCCCAGCGCCTTCTCCGACGACGGAGCCACCTGCAGGACGCGCTCGACCTCCTCGTACCAGGGCGCGAGCGCATGCGGCGTCAGGTCGGAAATGCCCGAAATCCGGCGCCATTCCTCCAGCGTCGACTCGGGGGCGCGGTAGCACGTGCCCGAGTTCACGAGCGTCGTGCCGCCCACGCCGCGCCCGATGGGAATCGGAATCGCCGTGTTGCCGTAGGCGATGGTCGCCCCCGAGTCCACGTACAGCTTGCGCAGCATGTCCACGGGACGGCCGGTGAAGTCGCGCCGCGTGTAGTGCTCGCCTTCCTCGAGAAGGAGCACGGCATGACCGCGCGCCGCAAGCCGCGACGCCAGCGGAGCGCCGCCCGCGCCGCTGCCCACGACCACCACGTCGCACTCGACTGGGTCGGCGCCGACGAGGCTCTCTCCCGCGACGACCTGTTCGTGCCACGACGGAGGTTCCGTCGGCGCCGGAGGATCCACTGAATAGCGGCAGCCCAGGGCCTCGTACGGACGACGATCCTCGAAGTGGACGGCCTTCAGGATGACGAGCAGCCCGCGCGCGGCCAGGCGCGTCGCCTCGGAGCGCTCCAGGCTGCGCAGCACGCCGCTGCGCCGGTCGGCGGGCAGCGCCGCGAAGCCGCGCCGCGTCGTCGCGCGCGCGAACAGGTCGAGGCCGCGCACGAGCCCGCGGTAGCCGAACCGGATCGAGTCGGGGAACGTCGCGAGCGCCGCCTCGACGCGGTCGGGCGCGTCCGCTCCCGCGCCGGGAAGCTCGCGGCCCGAGGGAAGCGCGGTCTGCGCCAGGGCCGCCACGACGGCGCGTTCGGCCGGGGAGAACGACGGGGAAAGCAGAGTCATGGCATGCCTCACTGCGTCTGCTTCAGCGCCTCGCGCCGCGCATCGAGCCGTCGTGCGGGCCCCATCCACAGCGGCAGCCAGGTGGCGGCGAACGCGGGCAGGTCGGTCCACGCGAAGTGCATGGTGCCGTCGGCGACCTCGGTGCCGGCTGCGTCTGCGAGCGTCACGGGCAGCGTGCTCATGCTGCGCAGCGGCGCGAGCGGCGTCGGCGACTTCTCGCCGCGGAGTTCCCACGTGCCGCCTTCCGCGGGAAAGCGGACGCGGTAGCGGATGAAGCGGAAAAGAGGGCCGATTTCGAGACTGCCCTCCGCCGACGCCTCCTCGGCCCAGCCGGGAGCGCAAACGACTCCCGCGAGCGCGAACCGGCCCATGCCTTCGGCGCGCGCCTCCACCTCGAACGAAACGGGGTGCAGGCCGCCGTCGCGATCGCGCAGCGTGCCGCGCATGGTCTCCACGAACGACGGGTGGAGCATCCGGTCGACCGAACGGCGGAGCGTTTCCTCGATCATGCGTCGCATGAAATCCTCCTCGGGCATCGAGTCCCGGCCGCGGCGGCATTGCCCCGGCACTTCCGTGCCGGGCTCCGTGGGACCGCCGATCCGACGGGGGGTTCGCATCTTCACGCCCTGGCTGTCTGGTCGACACCGCTGGCGCCCTCGCCGCCGGCCCCCTCCCCAACCCTCCCCCGAAAAAGCCCGGGGGAGGGAGTCTGCGCTGGCAGCGCCTCCGGCGCGATCCCCCTCCCCCGCGCTCTTTGCGGGGGAGGGTTGGGGAGGGGGCCGCGGGTGGCCCGCGAAGCGGGTCGACTTGACAGGCATGCTCACACCACCGGAAGGTCCGGGTCCGCCTCGTGGCGGAGGAACTCGAGAGCGCCGCCGTATGCACTGTGGCAGCGGAACTCCTGCCCGTCCGGAGGCCGGACCTCCAGCAGCACGTCGGCCAGCTTCGTGTTGAAGCAGTAGGACATGCGCCCGTCCGGGTTTCTGTATCCGAGGCACGCCACGGGCCGATCCGTCCCGTCGATGCGCAGCCGTGCCTCGCCCGCCTCTCCGCGCATCCGCAGCGTCCATCGGCCGCGCCCCACCGACGCCTCCTGCCGCCACAGATCCAATATCCTGTCGAAACGATATTCGCGGCCGGCGCGGCGCAAGACGAGCGCGGAGATCCTCGGCGTGGTCCGGCCGGCGACGCGGATTCGCCCGGAAAAGCCCTCGACCATCGCCTCGGGCCCGTCGCCGGCTGGGAACACGCACTGTCCCCAGGCGTACTCGAAGGCGTGCTCGCGGCCCCAGTTGTGGCCCTGCATGCCGGTCCAGCCGCGCACTTCCACGCTGTCGTCGCCAGTGCGGATCGTCCCGGAAAACAGGGCGGAGGGAACCGGCGTGAGCAGCTTCGACTTCGGAAACGGACCCTCGCGCAGAATGCGCAGCGGGAAGATGGACAGCGGCTCGCCCGCCGCGCCGGGCTCCGCCTTCCAGGCGAGGTCGAACGCGAGGCTCCCCGACGCCGGGCGCAGCTCTCCGGTGGCCGTGCCTACGCGCCCGAGCGCCAGCCTCAGCGACGGCGTGCGGATGGTGCAGCCGCCGTCGCGCGCCTCGAACGCGGTCTCCCGCAGCGGTGCCGTTGCCCGGTGCGCGAGCGTCGTGCGCTTCTCGCCGTCGAACCACACGGCCCACGATTCCGCGACCGCCTCGCCCTGCAGCGGCGCGAGTATCGTCGCCTTCACCCACAGCGCGAGCGGGCGCTCCGGATGGTTGAGCCGCAGGAAATAGCTCTCCACGTGACCCGGGCGCCCGTCGTGCCGGCAGGCGTTGGGATCCGGCTCGGCCGTGCGGCGGGCGAGGGCGGCGACGAGGCTCATGACCGGTCCTCCACGGTGCGCAGCGCGGTCGCGGCGTGGGCGCGCATGGCCTCGCCGGCCGCGCGCGCGTCGCGCCGGCGGATGGCCTGCACCGCGCGCCGGTGGTGCGAGGCGTCGAACACGTCCCGGCCGTACATCGGCAGGAAGCGCTCGCGGCCCCGAAGGTAGACGTCGCGCACCACGTTCGCCAGCAGGGCGAGCACGCGGTTGCCCGTGACGCCCACGAGTGTCTGGAAGAAGTCGTAGTCCAGCTCCTGGAGCGTCGTGCGCCGGGCACCGGGCGATTCCATGCGCGCGACGATCGCCTCCAGACGGCCCACGGCGTCCTCGTCCGCGCGTTCGGCGGCACGCTCGGCGCACCATCCGAACAGCATGCCCCGGATTTCGTGCAGATCCGCGAGGATGGCGGGATCGACGCGTCCGCCCGGGGCGACGAGGTGGGGCAGCAGCTCCAGCCCGGCGCTGCGCACGAAGTCGCTCACGCGCGTGGCGCCGCCGTGGCGGATGCGCACGAGGCCCCATGTCTCCAGCCGGGTGAGCGCCTCGCGCACGGACGAGCGGTTCACCGACCAGGTCTGCGCCAAGTCGCGCTCGGACGGCAGCGCGTCGCCCGGTTTGAGGCGGCCCTTCACGATGGTGGCGCGCAGCGACTGCGCGATCCGCTCCGCCACGCCGCCTCTGGAAGCCGCCGCCGCCATCACTGGTCCGACCAGTAGCGCGATTCGAGGCGGAAGGCAAGCGGTGCGTGCGAGCGCAGGCGCAGCGGCGGGGAAGCGGCCGGGGGCGGTCCGAGGGTGTCGGCAGACGGCAGGCGGAGGGGGTTGCCCGGATGGGATTCGTCTTGAAAGCCGGCTTCCCGCGTGCAATAGCATGGGGAGCGGCAGCGCCCGCCGGCCGCTGGACGCGGCGAAGAGGGGACAGAATGGCTCGACGCCGAAAGCAGCCGGAATGGGCCGAGGAGTGGGTGCACTGGGCCGATACTTGGCGGATCGCCATGCGGCTGGACGGAGCCCGGTGGTTCGTCGAGAACGTCGGGCTGTCCCCCGACCTGCTGCTGGGGTCCGAGCGCGACAAGACAGTCGAGTTCGCCGTGCGCGAACTCGAGAAGAACATCGAGTTCGTCGGCATGATCCTGACCTACCGGGCGATGGATCGAGGGGAATCGCCCGAGGCGCTGGCGGAGTTGCGCGAGTTCGCGCGCCGGTTCCTCGGCCTTCAGGTGTACGGGGCGAGACCGTTCGAGCTGGGGGGACGGCTGCTTGTGCGCCTCCTCGGCTGGGCCAACGTCGAGCTGCACGTCGATGCGCTGACCGACATAGACTTGGAGGACCTTTTCAACCACTTCGGCTTCGAGTGGATTGCGGTCCGCGGCAAGCGGCCATTCACGGATGCGCAGGTGGACGCAGTCGCGAAACGGGTGCGCGAAGACCTCACCTGGGACGGCCAGCGGTTCCGCCTGGACGTGAAGAAGTACCGCGGGGCCGTGAACATCCGCGTGCGCGAACTGGACGACGACGACCGCCATCGGAAAACGAGTGCGCGCAAGCGCAGCCGCGCGGAGTGAACCGCGAGCCCCGAGGTCCAACGCAGAAGGAGGAGGACGGCATGGTTTCCGGAAAAGGTGTCGGAGCGGGAGGCCGCTCGGTCTGGATGCTGCAAGTGAATCCGGAAGAGTGGAAATGGGAGGAGTTCTTCGGCCACAGTGGCACCTTCTCGGGGTGGGGCGGGCCCGAGTGGATTCGAGGCAATCTTTCGGCCGCGCGACTCCGCGAGTTCCGGCCCGGAGACGTCGTCGTCTGCTTCGAGTGCGCCCCAACCAAGGCCATCGTGGGATTCGGCGAGATCGCATCCATGTGCTACGACGATGAGGCCACGAAAGATGCAGATCGACCGGGGCTCCTCTTCGACCTCGCACACCCGGTTAGAGCACGAAGTCCGATACCGCTATCGATACTTCGAGGCGACAGCATTCTGCGCGGCTTGGAGAAATGTGTAATCGGCCAACTCCAAGCGAACACGGTCCTCTTGGTGACCGATCGGCAGCTGCGGCGGATTGTTCAACTGGCGCAGCCGACCGAGCGACTGCGGGCAGGTCCGAGCGAGGCGCCCGCGGACGACGGCGAGCCGCCCCAGCAACCCGGAGGAGGCCGTGCAGACATTCTGACTGCCGAGGAACGTCGCGCGATAGAGTTGCATGCGATGGCCGCCGCACGGCGCCACTACGAGTCGTGCGGCTACGACGTCAGCGACTGCTCCGCCAGCAGGCCGTTCGACCTCCTCTGCCGCCAGAGGCGGCGCACTTTGTTTGTCGAAGTGAAGGGAACCATGACAAGCGGGGAGTCGGTGATTCTGACGTCCAACGAGGTCGAACACGCGCGTTCGCACGCCGCCGACTCTGCTCTCGCTGTTCTCCGCGACATCAACCTTGCGCCGTCCGGCGCGGCTTCCGGGGGAACCCTCGAGATTATCGAACCGTGGCGAGTCGATCCGAAGGCCCTGAGGCCGACGCAATTCGAGTACGCGCTGCACAAGCCCCGACGCCCGCGGTAGTGGGAGCCGTCCCCCGGCGGCAGGCTGGAACGTGCGTGTCTGCGGCGCCGCCGCAGCGTTGAATGGCATCCTACCCACCGACCGACAGCGCTTTCGTACCGCTTCCTGTCGCCGGTACCGCCCCCTCGACGAGCCTCCCGTCCGCGATGTGCACGACGCGCCGCGCGTGCTCGGTGACGTGCGGGTCGTGCGTCGAGAAGAGGAACGTCACGTGCCGGGTGCGGTTCAGGTCCAGCATCAGGTCGATGATCTGCCCGGCGGTGACCGAGTCGATGTTCGCCGTGGGCTCGTCGGCGAGCACGAGCGGCGGCTCCGTGACGAGCGCGCGCGCGATGGCGACGCGCTGGCGCTGGCCGCCGGACAGCTCGTCGGGACGGTGGAGCAGATGGCTGCCCAGCCCCACGTCCGCCGCGAGCGAGGCGGCGCGCTCGCGCAGCGCCTTGCGGCTGCCGCCCCGGATGAGGCACGGGAACTCGACGTTCTCGACGACGTTGAGCACCGGAATGAGGTTGAACGCCTGGAAGATGAACCCGATGCGACGGTTGCGCACCTCGGCCAGGTCGTCGAAGTCGCGGCTCGCGACGGGCTGCCCGTCCAGGCGGTAGCTGCCCGCGTCCGCGCAGTCCAGGCACCCGATGATGTTGAGCAGCGTCGTCTTGCCCGAGCCCGACGGCCCCATGACGACCGTGAACTCGCCGCGCTCGACGTGCAGATCCACGCCGCGCAGCGCCTCCACCGTCGTGTGTCCGAGGTGGTAGCTCTTGCGGATGCCTTCCAACTCGATGAGCGCCATCGCAGCTCCGTATTCTCAATAGAAGAGGCGCGCCGACACCCAGGCGCGCCAGTCCGCCGGCATCACGTCCGACTCCGTCCAGCGCCGCCCGCCCGCCTCGACGCCCAGCGACGACACGCCGGGCAGCGGCACCGCGACCGCCGCCGTCAGCGTCGCCCACTCGCGCACGCTCCACGCGACGGACGGGACGACCTGGCCGGACAGGTCCTCCAGCCCCGCCAGCAGCACCGCCTGCAGCGTGAAGTCGTTGCGCACGTTGGGCACCATCGCCGTGACGAACAGGTAGTGGCGCCGCAGCGGCTCGAACACGAACTTCTGCGGGGTGCCCGGATCCGCCGTCGCTGACCCGAAGGGCGACGGGATGGACGGAGGGGTCGCACCGGGCGGCAGAAAGGAACGCGCCTGCCGCGCCGTCGTCGCCAGCCGCAGCAGGTCGCCCAGCTCCGAGGCGTCCCATCCCTCGCCGTTCCAGTAATACTCTATCGACACCATTTCATTGTCGGCGCCGGTCCAGCGCCCGCCGGCGAGCACCCTGCCGCGCACGCCGGGATCGTCCCGCTTCGAGGCCGAGAGCACGCGGTCGCGCCGCGCCGGGTCCAGCCCGCACTGCATCAGTGCAGCAGCGTCGGCGACGCAGCCGGAGTCCGCGTACCGCCGCGACGAGCCGCGCTGCGCCAGCGCCTCGACGTGTACTTCCCACGCGCCGAACACGCGCGACAGCGAGAGGCCGAAGCGGTGCTTGTCCTCGAAGGCGTCGTTGTAGAGGTTCGAGAAGTACCAGACCGCGTTCACGTCGGTGTCGACCACGAGCGCGTACAGCCGCACCGCCGTCGCATAGTGGGAGGAACCGTCGCGGTCGTCCGGCACCGCTCCGGACGCCGCCTCCGTCGTGGCGTGATCCGGGTACACCCCGAGCGCGGTCGGCACGCCCGAGTACTGGCGCAGCACCTTCGCGGCCGCGACGAGCGACACGGTGAAGCGCTCGAAAGGGAACTCCAGCCGCGCGAGCCACGCACCCGCGCGCTGGCAGGTCGGGTCGGTCGGATCCTTGGGCGGATCGACAAGATCCGTCGGGTTCTGCGCGAGTCCGGGTCCCCACACGACGCGCTTGCGGCCGAGAGTCAGATTCGCGTGCGGCCCGAGGTGGACGAGACCGTACAGCTCCGACAGCACCGCCGCGGGCCTCAGCGCCGCGACGTCGTGATCCGCCGCTTCCGAGAGCTTCCCGTCGTCGCCGGTGTGCAGAAACGTCCACCCGTTCTGCCCCACGAACGAAGCGTCCGCATACGCCATCCCGCGTCCGCCCCAGCGCAGCCGGAGCTGGAAGTTCGCCTCGGTCACGAGCAGCCACGCGGGAATGTCGTCGGTCGTCGCGATCCCTCCCTCGTGCACGTGCTGCCACGCCGGACGCACGTCCAGAAACCCGGTCGCCGAGCTCTCGAGCAGAGGCGCCGGTGCAGCCTGCTCCATGTCTGCGCTTTCGGTTTCCTGCGCCCGTGCCGCGGTACCCCAGAGCAGGGGCGCGAGCACGCACCAGAACAGGAGCGCTCCGCCCAATCTACCTCCCCAGGTCGTCCACCACGAAGCGCGACGCAGGCGGATTCACCTTCGGATCGAGCTCGTCCACGATCATCACGCTCCAGCGCTTGACCGCGAGCTGGTTGCGCATGAGCACCTTCGTCGGCCGCTTCAGCCCCTTGAAAGTCTTCACCTCCGAGAACTCCGCCGTCCGCAGCAGCTTTCCACTTTCGGTGTAGTATTCACCCTTCACGGGCATGAGGTCGGCCCGGCCGATCCACAGCCGGATGCGGTCGTAGGCGGCCTCGGGCGTCTTCGCCTTGAGCTCCAGCAGCCACGTCGCGGGCATCGCGGCGTCCTCGCCCACCGTGCCGTCGTAGTCCGCGGCGTAGTTCACCCGCAGCACGTCGGCGTTGTTGAAGTCGCCGCCCTGGAACGAGTCGCGCGAGGCCATGCGCACGCCGCGCTTCAGGTTCGGCATGTACAGCCAGAAGTTGTCGCCCTGGCGCAGCATCTCCTGGCCGCGCACGCTGGCGGGCTCCAGAAACCACGCACGGAAGCGCTCCGTGCCGCTCTTGAGGATGCGCATTTTGTACGTGCGCTCGGTGTCGTCGTCGCGGTGCGCGGTCATGCGCGCGACGGCCTCGTACGAGGGCGGGCCCATGATCGCGTCGTACTTCGCCAGCAGCTCCGCGGGGGTAGGAGGAGCTGCGGGAGCGGCGGAAACGAGCGGAAGCGAAAGAATCGAAAGCAGCGGCAGAAGCTGTGTACTCGTCTTCACGTCTGCTCCTTCACGCGTCGCGCAGCGCGTCCGCAGGCGTCATGCGCGCCGCGCGCCGCGCCGGCCAGGCCGCGGCGACGAGGGCGCCGCAGATCACCACGATCCCAAGGCCCGTGCAGAAACGCACCGGGACCTCGGGCAGAATGAGCATCGGCATCGTGCTGCCGGGAATCTTCAGGGTGATGCCGCCCCGCGACACGACGATCCGCAGCGCGACGACGCCTCCCGCGATGCCCGCGAGCCCTCCCACCAGCGCCAGCACCACCGCCTCCAGCAGCAGCAGTGCCGTAATCCAGCGGCGTTTGAGACCGGCGGCCATCATCATGCCGATCTCCCGCGTACGCTCCAGCACGCTCATGATCATGGTGTTCATGACCCCGATGACCGCCACGACCAGAAACACCGCGGAAACGAGGCCGAACAGCGCGCGCTGGAACAGGAAGATGTCTGAGATGTAGGGTGCCAGCTCGCGCCAGGTGCGCACGTCGTACTCGTCCCCGAGCGCCGCGCGCAGCCCTCGCGCGACCTCGTCCACGTCGGCGCCCTCGCGCACCGACACCGCGTACCCGACGACGCGCCCGGGCATGTGCAGCAGCTTCTGCGCGACTTCCAGCGTCACGACGGCTTTCAGCGACGACTCCCAGATGTTCGCGGTTTCCTCCGTGCCGGCCAGCTCCACGTCCAGCGCGTTCTGGCGCCCGTCGCGCGTGGCAGCCTGCAGCACCCACGCCGAGCCGGGCGCGAGGCCCAGGGCCTTCGCCAGCCCCGCCCCGAGCACGGCGCGCTGCGGCCCGCCCTCGCCCGCCCACCCGCCTCGCAGCAGCTCCGCCCCCTGCGGCAGCACGCGGCGCTCCGCCGCCGGGTCCACGCCCGTCGCCATCGTCATCGCGGCCGCGGACCCGTTGTTCGCCAGCGCGTTGAAGGGAATGCGCGGCGCCGCGGCCTCCACGCCCGGCACCGACAGGATTCGCCGCTCCAGGGCGCCGCCCTGTTCGATGTCCAGGGAGAGCGGATCCGCCCCTTTGTGGTCGAACCAGCCGCGACGGTAGACCTGCAGCGCTCCCGTTCTGCCGCGCACCACCTGATCCTTCAGCGTGCGCTGCACCGACAGGACGAGTCCGCCCAGCAGCGTCCCGAGGAACGCGCCGAAGAAGATGGCCGCGAGCGTGATGGCGGTGCGGGCGCGGTTGCGCCGCAGGTTTCTGGCCGCGAGGGAGAGCAGAATCGGCATCGGTCCTCGTCAGCGCCCCGCCAGGGCCTGCACCGGCGTCAGTCGGCTCGCCCGCAGCGCCGGGTACAGGGCGAAGAGCACCGCGCCCGCCGCCGACGCCCCGGCCACCCGCGCCACCAGCGCGGCCGAGATGACCGGACGGATGAAGAACGCGAGCCCGGTTCCGGGCACGTGGAAGGGGATTCCGATCGCCCCCAGGATGGAGACGAGCGTCGAGCCGAACGCGGCTCCCAGCAGCCCTCCTGCAATGCCCAGCGCCCCCGCCTCCACGAGGAAGACGAGCGCCACGTGCCGCCGGCGCAGTCCCACGGCCATCATGGTGCCGATCTCCCGCGTGCGCTCCAGCACGCTCATGAGCATGGTGTTCGCCACGCCCAGCAGCACGATGACCATGAAGATGGCGAAGATGAGATCGGATATCAGGTTCTGCATCGCCATGGCGTCCACGAGGAACACGACGATTTCGTCCCAGAGCGCGACGTCGTAGCCGGGCCCCAGCGTCTGGCGCAGCCGCCGGGCCACCTCGGGCGCGCGCTCCAGGTCGTCCACGGCCACCGCGATCTCGGTGGCGCGCCCCTCCATGCGCAGCAGCCGTTGCGCCAGCGCCAGCGGCACGAACGTGCCCCGGTTCTGCCCCGG
>Ga0172368_10005104_pt1 | contig 14852 bp, 11 predicted proteins | sample Lak11m_FD_114540 | JGI IMG/M metagenome (GOLD analysis project Ga0172368, IMG submission 114540) | Freshwater microbial communities from Kabuno Bay, South-Kivu, Congo - kab_022012_11m | ecosystem: Environmental > Aquatic > Freshwater > Lake | place: Democratic Republic of the Congo: South-Kivu...
GGACCCATTAATGATGACTATGACGACATCAAAAACCAAGGAAGGCATGTGACGTATTATTATCCTTCTAATTTTGATCCCATTTTGTACTCCAATGTTATTCCTCAAGACTATACCCATAACCCTCCTTATAATACAGTGACATTGGTTTCAAAGAATGTTTCTGAATCCTGGACACCTGAAAACGGCTGCCCCCCCGAAATTGAAGGAGGCGGCGGAGGCGGAAGAAGTACTGGAGAATTATTAGGAGATATCGAAGAATCGAAGCAAAAGATAGATTCGACTGAATACCTGCTTACCATGTTGGTTGACGGAGGCAATACCGAGGCTTTGCAAGCCGATGTGGAATACAGTGTGCCGCCAGAAGCCATGGCGATCTATACGGAATTGATTGACAACTCACCCTACCTATCAGATACGGTAATAAGCACTGCCATTGAAAAGGAAGACGTGTTGCCGGGAGCTATGGTTAGGGATGTGATGGTGGCTAATCCTCATTCAGCGAAGAACGATGAAATGATGACTAAATTGGATGAACGCTGGACACCCCTGCCCGAATATATGAAAGAGCAGATATTGCAAGGTAAGGACATCGTGTCGGTAAAGGAAAAGACTGAATCGAAGCTGGCGAAGTTCAGGTTGGACAAGGCAAGGGCTATGAATACACTGACGAGAAATTGGGTTAATGACACGGTTGCGGGAATGGATAGCCTAACGATGTTGTATGAACAGGATAACGGCATCGAATCGAAGTACAAGCTCGCGTTCCGAAGCATGGAGCATGGGGCATGGAGCGTGGGGATGGAAACCCTGAACAACATTCCTGCACAATTTGAATTGAGTGATGAGGAGCAGGCAGAATATGAGAAAGTTGTGGAATACTATGAATTGATTTCATCAATCAGCGGGGGTTTACCAGATAGTTCAGGCGTCCAGGAGTTGACCGGGATCATGGAATCGGAACAGGGAGCGGCAGCGATGTATGCATTGAATATTCTGATCAATCTTGATGAAATCGAATACGAAGAGCCGATCGAGATGCCTGAATTAATGAAATCGGCAGAGGCTCACAATTCGTTTATAAGCATTAACAATACGACTAAACCTCAGTTCCTGAAAGTAAAGCCTAATCCGGCTTCGGACTTTATCATCGTTGAGTACGAACTTGAAGTGCAAGGTACAGGCGTTGTCGAAATAACCAACTTAACAGGAAAACCGGTTCATTCAGTACAGACCGCTAACCTTAAAGACCAGTTAACGATAGATACGCGAAACTGGAAACCAGGAACCTATATTGCATCGCTTAAAATAAATGGCAGGACAAAGGTAACTGTAAAATTCACTATAACTGACTAAAATTACTTTTCCGGACCGGAGTTCATTGGTATTCGCAACCAATGAACTCCTGCCGGTTTTTCTAAATTTTAACACTATGAAAACAATAGCGACGTTGATAACATGCCTAATTATCATTAACTTATATCCGATAGCTCAAAATACAGATTGGGAAATACATATCGGAACTTCAAATAACAATGAGTATTCGAAAGATTTGATAGAATATTATGACAAGGGTTATTACATTGAAGGAACCGCAGGAAGCGGTTGGCAAGTAAAAACAGATATAAATGGGAACATGCAATGGAATGAATACCTTGAACATCCGGATTTTCTTTTACAAGGCTGGAGTGTGGCTCTGGATTCTGAAGGAAACAGATATGTAGCAGGGGTAAAGTTCAATGATGGGACATGGCCTTTTATTTCCAAATTCGATTCTTGCGGAGAAAAAGTATGGTGCAGAATCCTGGTTGATGATCAATTAGATTCAGGAGGTGCTATGGATGTAATAGTAAATGAAAATGATGAAATAATCGTTTTAGAGGTTTGTGATGATGAGCTTGAAATTGAGAAAATTTTCTTGCAATGCCTGAATAGCGATGGTGATGTTTTATGGAAAAAGGGATATGCTTCGAAAGAGAATTATCCCTGGATTGCCGAACCAAATGCTTACGATTTAATGGAACATAAACATGAATATTATATCTCAGGCTTCTGTTACTGGCCCTTTCCGAGTGATACTACACATTTTTATCAGCGACCGCTTTTCATTGGAATTGACAGCCTGTTCAATGAAAAATGGATATTGCCGTTTTATGAATTGGATTCTGTGTTTGGTATGGCACGTAAAACTATTGCCTTTGATGAAACATTATTAATGGGAGTTGGCGCAAGATTATTAGATAATAATGCGGTTAATACTTTACTGATGTTTTACGATATTAATGGAAATAATGTAAATTTTTACCAGATCCCTAATGATTCAATTGGCAGTAATGTATTTTTAAATTACATATCGGAAGTCGAAAGAATTAATGATACTTTATTGCTTTCAATGTTATATCTTGCATCAGAGCCTGGTGTCGCCTTACCTTTTAAAGACGTTGTGTTTGATAAAAATGCCAAAGTATATCATCTTGAAGAGAGACCTTCGAATGCTGAGGGATGGGCACACATCATCAAATCTTCTGATGGTAACTATGTTAATGCCATGGGATGGGAAAATGCGAACGGTGATAAGGATATTTACCTTTACAAAATTGATGAAAACCTGCAGCCTGTCCCTTTCGACACCAACACCTACACTTACGACAGCCTTTGCACGGAGCCGATACAATCCGGTACGATAGATTTATCGGATTGCTTAGTTTGGACAAGTACAGAAGAAATACCTTCGCCGGAGGAATATTATGCTTTTATAGCCACCATACCCATCACTGCCTATCCTAACCCTGCCGAAATGGAGATCACCCTCGCCTTCCAAAACACAGATCATCACACCAACATGCTCCTCGAATGCTACAACATTTACGGCCAAAAGGTTCACACCGAAAAGGTATGGAAAGGGCAGCAGGAGACGAGGATAGATTTACGGGGCTGGGCAAGCGGATTGTACTTTACGGTGGTGAAGAGCGACGGGAAGGTGGCAGGGACGGGGAGGTTTGTGGTGAAGTAGAATTTATGCCAACCGCAATTTTAAGTCAACTATAATTCACCTCAATGTAATGTTGTTGTCAGGTATATGCCTATTCATTGTTGAAAGGGCTGATGCTGAAATTTCGTTTCTTTAATTTCAGGATAAAGTTCTATTTTTGCCCGCTTAAAACACACCTTATGGGAATCACTCATTTTTTAGCCGAAAACATGCTCAGTTTCTATGAAGCCACGGGCTACTTCAGCGTCTTCATCCTCATGACCATGGAAAGTATGATCTTTCCTGTTCCCAGCGAAGCGGTGCTGCCGCCCGCCGGTTTGCTCATTGCCCAGGGAAAATTCACATACGCAGGAGTAATCATTTCGAGCACCCTCGGCAGTATTTTCGGTTCACTCATTTCCTATTATATCGGTATATACGGCGGCAGACCTTTTATTGATAAGTTCGGTAAATATTTTCTTCTCGACCGCAAAGCACTCGAATCGGGTGAAAAGTATTTCAACAAGCATGGCGATCTCACCATCTTCATCTGTCGCTTCATCCCCGTTGTCCGCCACCTTATTTCAGTCCCTGCAGGCTTCGGAAAAATGAATATCTGGAAGTTTTCGATCTATACTCTTATCGGAGCCGGGTTGTGGAATGCTTTCTTAACCTGGGCAGGAGTGAAATGGGGTCAGGCCGGATGGGACCTCTTACTCAAATACGGCCACACCATTGACCTTATCGTTGTAGGTTTACTCGTCCTCGCCGGAGTCTGGTTCTTCTGGAAGCATTACAGGAAGGAAAAGTCTAAGGTCTAAAGTCTCAAGTCTAAAGTCTCAAGTCTAAAGTCTCAAGTCTCAGTTCTCAAGGTTCAAAGTCTCTCAGTTCTCTGTTCACTGTTCTTAGTTCTCTGTTCTTAGTTCTCTGTTCTCAGTTCTCAGTTCTCTGTTCTCAGTTCTCAAGTCTCAAGTCTCAGTTCTCAGTTCTCAGTTCTCAAGTCTCAGTTCTCAGTTCTCAAGTCTCAGTTCTCAGTTCTCAAGTCTCCTTCTAACGACTCAATACTAAAGACTAACGACTTATTTCCTCCACTTCCAAAGATAATAAACCGGCACCCCCAGCAGCACGATGACAAGCCCGGGCCAGGTGTATAACGGTTTATAAATGAGAAGTATGACCAGGATAAACGCTGCAACCAGGATGTATAATGCAGGAATTACCGGATATCCCAGCGCTTTGTAAGGTCTTTCGGCATCCGGCCGTTTATATCGCAAAACAAATATTCCGGCGATGGTAAGAACAAAAAAGATCAGCACTGCAAAAATCACATAATCGAGCAGATTGCTGTAAGTGCCCGAAAGGCAAAGCAGGGAAGCCCATACTCCCTGAAAAATAAGTCCGTTGGCAGGAACAGCCTTGCTGTTCAGCTTTCCTACCTTCGAAAAGAACAATCCGTCCACAGCCATTGCATAGTAAACTCTTGCACCCGATAGGATAAGTCCGTTGTTACACCCGAAAGTTGAAAAGACAATAAATGCAGCCATCACCACGGCGGAGTAATCGCCGAAAATACCGCTCATAGCCGCAGTTCCAACCCTGTCGTTGGTGGCAAACTGAATTCCGTTATCAATCACTGATGCTCCTTCAGGAGAACCTCTTAAGGGCAATGCATAAATATAAACCAGGTTGGTAAGCATATACACCGCCATCACAATGAGCGTTCCCAAAGCCATTCCCAAAGGAACATTGCGCCTGGGATTGATCACCTCTCCTGAAGTGAAGGTGAGATTATACCATGCATCATAAGTGAACAGCGATCCCACCAGCGAAGTAGAAAGGGCAGCCAGCAACGCGAATCCGGTAAGTGATATTTTCTGATCGCCAACGATTTGTACCGCATTCCAGAAAATCTTTTTGTTTTCGACTATCGCACCGGTACTTTTGGCAAGGATCAGTCCGATAATTATAAAAAGGAATAACACCAATAGTTTAGTATAGGTAAACGAATTCTGGAGGTACTTACCGGTGCGGATTCCGCGTGTATTCATCCAGGTAAGAAATGCAACGGATGCTATAGCTATGATGTGAACCGTATTGAATTGTACAATACCCATGTCGAGCCAGACATTCTCTTCCGAAAACCAGGGAACGATTACCCCGAGAAACTTTCCGAACGCCATGGCCACAGCGGCTATTGATCCTGCCTGAATGACAAGGAATAATGTCCATCCATAAAGAAAGCCGCTCAGCGGATTAAAAGCTTCGCGAAGGTAAACATAGATTCCACCGGCCTTTGGCATCATCGAAGCCAGTTCCCCGTAACTGACAGCGGCAATGATGGTCATTAAACCCGAAACAAGCCAGCCCACCATCAGCCAGCCAGGAGATCCAATTGTTCGGGCCATATCGGCACTCACAATAAAAATCCCGGAACCGATCATGGACCCGATCACTATGGCTGTGGAATCAAATAAATTCAGGCTCTTCCTGAAACCTGACTGAACATCGGATGGTTCACCTTTCAACATCAATGACTATTGAATCAAAAAATATATTTACAATGATAAATATTTATTTTGACTTTCACTTTTTTCGAAAGGGATAATATAAAATTTTTAAGAAAGAGGATTTTACGGTTGTGTGTTTTCCTCAATTAGTCCCGTTTCAGACATTACCCAAATCTTTCCGTCCAGATCGCCTTTAAAATAAAAGTCATCTTCAACAATTTCATCCATGTTCGCCTCAAATTTCAAATGGGTTCCAACCGGTACGTGCATAATAAGGACAACCTGTTGTACTCGCCACAATTCGTTTTCGGGAAGTATAAAAAAAGGATCGAGGATCAGAGTATTATGATCCGAAATATAGTTATAGACTGTTCGTGCAGCCCTTGAATCTGCGTCAGAACCTGTTTTGCCTTTGGCCATTTTTATCATATCGAGTTCGACCTCATGACCCGGTGATTTCTCTATTTTCATTTCGGGTATTCCATAGAAAAATTCCTTTTTACCAGGATCGAGGACCATCTTCAAGTCTTCGATCTCAATGACTTCCCGGTTCCTTATCAATCTGTTAAATTTTTCTGCTTCCGCAACTTTAAGGGTGATCAGGGTATCTGTGCGAACCTCTATTTTCCGGGCTTCCTGGTAATTTCCGGGGTACCTGAAACTTTTACCGTATTTATAACCATAATAAACGCAAATGATCAGGCCGAGAATCCAAAGATTAAAAAATAGAATCCCAGCAAACTTTGTTCTTTCAATTCCAAAGATGAGCTTGATGCCTCCCCAGAGTATCATTAATACTGGAATTCCTAAAAGCAGGATAAGGCCTGTTTTAATGAATACGCTGGCATCGGTTTGTCCGGTGATCAGAGTCAGAATATGGGGGACGGGTATGAATATCAACTCGGTATCAAAAACAAAAATCTGGTGGCCTAATCCAAAGACCAACGCTAAAAAGGCTATAACCAAAGAGATACCAATAATGAATAAGATTACTCCGATAAAGACAAGTATAATTCTCACAAAGACTTCCACTAATTTTACGATGGCATATCCTGCCCGCTGAGCGTTGGGTGTGTATTCCTCACTTTTTTTTTTATAATTGCTTCTTGCTTCGGAGGCGAAATCGTTGAATTTGCTTTTCACTTTTTCTATCTCTTCCCTTACAGATTGGCTAATATTGGATAGGTTAACTTTCTCGCCTTTCATTTCAAGCTTTTCAGTTAATGTATTCGCTTCCGGCACCACTATCCAGAGTACCAAATAAACAAGGACAGGTGCACCGAATCCAACAATCGCAGCCACAGCAAATCCCAGTCGGAACCATACTACATCCGTATGAAAATATGCAGCCAGTCCTGAACAAACTCCCCCAAGCATGGCATGGTCAGGATCGCGGTAAAGCCTTTTCACCGACTTTACGTTTATATCCTGTTTACCGGTTGTACTTTGTTCTTCTGTATCGGTGCCGAATTCACCCGGATCACCAATGGTCTGGATCACCTGGCTGATATCCTCAATGGTAATTACTTCTTTATTTTGTTGCATCCTTTCCTTGAGCATTTCGGCAATCCTTGCTTCAATGTCGGTATAAATTTCATCGCCACCCCTGGTTTTTGAAAAATGTTGTTTAATGCTTTGAAGATAATCGTTCAAAACCCTGTAGGCATCTTCATCAATGTGAAATACCTGGCCACTGATATTTACTGTTAATGTCTTTTTCATTGTATCTATGGTTTAATTTTCTAAAATGTTTATTTCTTTACTGATAAATTGCTTACTGCATCAACAAGGCCGTTCCAGCTTTTTTTTAATTCCTCAAGAAATTCTCTGCCGTCTGTTGTTATTTCATAGTATTTCCGTGGAGGGCCAGTTTTAGATTCTTCCCAGCGATAGCTGAGCAGTCCGTCGTTTTTCAAACGGGTAAGCAGGGGATAGAGCGTCCCTTCAACAACTATTAACTCGGCGTCTTTAAGCTTGGTCAGGATGTCAGAAGCATACACTTCCTTTTCGGAGATGATAAGCAATATGCAAAATTCGAGCACTCCTTTCCGCATTTGAGCATTTGTTTTTTCGATATTCATGCGGCAAATCTAATACAATAAATAGTACTATGCAATACAAAGTACTAAAAAAAATAAATATTTTGTATGGTCTTGTGTTAATTTCAAGAATATGAAGCGGTTAAATGGTGAAAAACATTTTGGCAGGATTGACTAATCCCGTACGTGCAGGAATGGATTGAAGAAATTGATTCGAATTTGGTGGATTTTAGGTTATCTTCCGCTATAAAATTTAGTCACTTTAGTCAATTCTTAATAACTGATGTTACGCAAAAACATAAATTTAGGTTATAAAAAGGAGATTCCTCGCTTCGCTCCGAATGACAGGGTGTTGGGTTTTTTTGGGGTGGCCTCTGTGCCACGAGGCCTCGTGGCACAGAGGCCACCCATATCTATATACAAACCCTGTCATTCCGAATGAAGCGAAGCGAAATGAGGAATCTCAAATTAACACACATAAAAATCTGCTTACGTAACATCAGTTAATAAAAAAGGGCAAGCCCGTATATCGCACCGCTCTACCGCCTACCCTTGCTACCTTCCGGTCCTGGGGGAGTTCAGAGGGAGCTGGTCGTATCAGACTTACCCGGCGCAAAAGTAAATCTTTTCCGTTAAAGGTTTTGAATTGTCCTGAAATTTTTATTGTTCAGTAAATTTTCTAACTTTGCTCCACACAAAAAAAAAAAAATTTACCATGGAAAATCAAGTCTATCCGGCATGGAAACATGCGTTTTTGTATGGAGTGTATCTCAGCGGAGCGCTGATTTTTATATTCCTCGTATTTTATCTTCTCGGAATGTTTACCGAAAAATGGACAGGATATATCAGTTATGCCGTCCTTTTAGGCGGGATCATATTATCTTCAATTGCATACAGGGATAAATATCTGAAAGGATTCGTCACTTTTGGCAATAGCTTTACCGTCGGATTTCTTACCGGACTTTTTACAGCTATAATTACAGCAATATTTACCCTGGTATTTGTATTGGTTGTTGGCGAGGAATATACTGGCCCCATACTCCAGCAGGCAGAAGAATCCATTCTCGAAAGCCGGCCGGACATTTCCGACGAAGAGCTTGCCATGGCAATGAAATTTACCCGGTCTTTTATGAATCCCGTTTTGATGGCGGTGATGACACTTCTTGCCGATACCCTGTTTTCAGTTATATTCGCCCTGATCGTTTCTCTCTTTGTAAAAAAAGAAGACAAATCCCTTGAAATTAGTGCATAATCAATCAATCGTTGATCTTTCCATCATCATTCCTCTGTACAATGAGGAGGAATCTTTGCCCGAACTTGCCGAATGGATTCATCATGTTTGCAAACAGGCAAAATTAAATTATGAAGTCATTTTTGTGGATGACGGGAGCAGTGACTACTCATGGCAGGTTATTGAAAAACTCGCTGGTGATAATCCCGGTTTTAAAGGCATCAGGTTCCGAAGAAATTATGGAAAGTCGGCTGCCCTTCAAAAAGGGTTTGAAACTGCTTCTGGCGCTGTGGTTATCACCATGGATGCCGACCTTCAGGATAGCCCGGATGAAATACCTGAATTGTACCGGATGGTAAAAGAGGAGGGATTCGATGTGGTTTCCGGCTGGAAGAAAAAACGTCATGATCCGTTCGGTAAAACCATGCCTTCGAAATTCTTTAACTGGACAACCCGGCGAATCTCTAAAATCAAAATTCATGATTTCAATTGCGGACTGAAAGCCTACCGGAATGAGGTGATTAAAAACATTGAAGTTTACGGCGAAATGCACCGCTATATTCCGGTTATTGCGAAATGGGCAGGATTTCATAAAATAGGCGAGAAGGTAGTTCAGCACAGGGCGCGTAAATACGGCGTCACCAAATTTGGGATGGAAAGGCTGATCAAGGGTTTTTTGGATCTGCTTTCGATCAGCTTTATTTCAAAATTCGGAAAACGGCCCATGCACCTCTTTGGAACACTGGGAACAATTTTATTTTTTATCGGACTGGTTATTGGGGTTTATCTTGCTGTTGCAAAATATTTTTATGAAGCTTATAAAATGACCGAACGTCCATTGTTTTACTTCGGGCTTCTTGCAATGATCATCGGCTCGCAGTTGTTTGTCACAGGTTTTCTTGCCGAAATGATTTCGCGAAACAGCCACGACAGGAACTATTACAAGGTTAGACAGCAAATCGGACTAGGTGATCAAAGTCCGGAATAAAAAATAATATGCCCGCAAGAAAAGTCATCATCATCGGTTCGGCTTACCCGCTGCGGGGAGGATTATCCGCGTACAATGAAAGGCTTGCCCAAGCTTACCAGCAAAGAGGAGATGAGGTTATTGTTTACACTTTCAGCCTGCAATACCCGGGATTTTTATTTCCCGGAAGAACACAATACTCTTCTGAACCACCGCCAGCCGACCTTGATATCAGAGTCAGGATAAATTCAATAAATCCTTTAAACTGGAAAATTGTCGGCAGGGAGATCGCAAAAATTAAACCCGACCTTGTCATTATAAAATTCTGGATACCATTTATGGCACCCTGCCTGGGTACGATTGCGAGAGTTATCCGAAAGAACAAGTATTCAAAGGTTGTTTCCATCATTGATAATATCATACCGCATGAAAAAAGATTTGGTGACCGGCTTCTTGGAAATTACTGGGTAAACAGTGTTCATGGGTTTATTACAATGTCAAGGACTGTTCTGGATGATCTTGAAACTTTTGACAAAAAAAAGCCTAAATTGTTTTGTGCCCATCCTCTCTATGATAATTTTGGTGAAATGATCGACAAGGTTTCGGCTAAGATACTATTGAATCTTGATGTTGATACAAACTACCTACTCTTTTTTGGTTTTATCAGGGATTACAAAGGGCTTGATCTGTTATTGGAAGCAATGCATGATCCTCAAATCAAAGCCTTACCTGTTAAATTGATTATTGCGGGAGAATTTTACACTGACTCAAAACCTTATTTCAACATTATTGAGAAGTACAAACTTGAAGACAGGCTTGTTTTGAGAACTGATTTCATCCCAGACTCGGATGTGGCAAAATATTTTTGTGCTTGCAATTTAGTTGTTCAGCCCTATAAAAATGCTACACAAAGCGGGGTTAGTCAGATTGCATATCATTTTAATAAACCTATTGTCACTACGAGAGTTGGTGGTTTAGCCGAGATGATTCCTGATGGGGTGGTAGGATTTGTTGTTGATCCCGATCCAAAACAGATTTCTGATGCTATCAGTAAATTCTACCTTTTGAACAAAGAAGGTGATTTTATTCAAAATATAAAAAGAGAAAAAGCTAAATATTCATGGGAAAATCTGATGGAAAGCGTTGATAATATAGCCAGGTCAATAAACTAAATTTATGTTTCTTTTTTTACGGCATATTAAATTCGAACCTGTTTTAGTGGCTTTTCTTTTTGCTAATATCTCATCAAATTCTCAAACAACATTGTTTATGAAACCGGGGCCCGAAGGCAAGGATGCAATGGTTCATTCATATTTAGAATATACCAATCTCGGAAATGACCCAAGCTTAATTGCTGCAGCCTGGACGTACCAGGGAAATTTTGGGATTATCAGAACATTGATTTATTTTGATTTTTCTTCTATTTGTCCGGGCTCTGAAATACTTTCTGCGGATTTAAGTTTTTTCTATAACCCGACTTGTGGTCATGAAGGTCATGGAGGTGATAACTGGGCATATTTACGAAGGATTGTTGAAAACTGGAATGAGAATTCAGTAATTTGGTGGACTCAGCCAGATATTACTTTAGATAATCAGATAATGCTACCACCCAGCGTTTCATCCAGTCAGGATTTTATTGATATAGACGTTACCAATTTAGTTCAGGACATGATCAACGATCCGGATAACAGTTTTGGATTCCAGTTAAGGATGGTGACAGAGGAAGTTTACAGAAGCCTGACATTTGCTTCGGGTGATCATCTTGATTCTGATTTATGGCCTGAAATAGAAATCAGTTATGTATGCCAGGTCACATTAGGAAATGATACTGCCATTTGTTACGGCGACACCCTGGTTTTAGATGCAAATCCATGCTTTACACAATATTTATGGAGTACAGGTGCCTCCGGCCCATCAATTTATGTCACATCCCCCGGTCAGTACTGGGTTACAGTTCATGATGTAAATGATTGCGAAGCTTCGGATACCATCAATGTTGATTTTTTCCCTGACATACTCGGCCAACTCGATTTGGGTTCTGACACAACCCTTTGCTGGGGCGATGAATTGCTCCTTGAGGCCGGGGAGGGGTATGAATCTTACGAATGGCAAAACGGTTCTTCGGCAAGCAGTTTCCTTGTCCAGGAAGAAGGGCTGTATTGGATTACAGTATCAAGTCCCTGCGGAACTGCAACCGACTCAATTACCGTGGATTATTCGACTGAATTAATCCCTGACCTGGGAAATGACACATTGTTGTGTACCGGAGAAAGCTTTGTTCTCGATCCGGGTAACGGCTTTCCCGGCTATTTGTGGAATACCGGATCACAGGATTCTCTTATCGTTGTCACAACCAGTGGTGAATACTGGGTAATTGTCTATGATGAACTGGGGTGCCAGGCTTCCGATAGCATTAACATTGTTTTTTCAACCGATTCCCTCTATCAAAATCCCCTTGGTTCCGATACAACTTTGTGCTATGGCGAAGAATTGTTGTTTTCCCTCAATGAGGGTTACGAAAGCTATCTTTGGCAGGACGGTTCCACGGACAATGAATTTCTTGTTCAATACCCAGGTTTGTACTGGGTAATTCTGACAAGCGAATGCGGAACAGTAACGGATTCTATCTATGTTGGTTTTTTCCCGGAAATAAATCTGAATTTAGGCAATGACACTTTATTGTGTGAAGGTGAAGGAATTATGCTTTCGGCGGGATATGGCTTCTCAGGTTACTTGTGGAACGATGGTTCAACAGGTGTTCAAAAATATGTCACGAACCAGGGGCTGTATTCCGTTGAAGTTTGGGATGTCAACAATTGCTCAGCGTTTGATGAAATTTATATTTCATATCATTTTATCGATCTGAGCCTGGGAAATGACACGATGGTATGTCCCGGAGATTTTATCGAAATCAGTGCCGGTGATTCATTTGAATATTACAACTGGAGTAACCCGGCTTTTTTTGGACAGCCGTCACTCACAACACAAACTCCCGGTATTTATTGGGTTGAAGTTATTGATTCGGTTCAGAACACCGGGTGTCATGCCTCCGACACTATCTTTGTCGGTCAGAGGTCTATTCCGGAAGTACCTGAACTGGCCGGTGAATATTCAATCTGCGAGGGTGATACCCTTGTATTGAATGCGGGAACAGGTAGTGAGTTTACTTACATCTGGAGTACAGGAACAGAGGATTCTGTAATCACTATAGGCCAGCCGGGCGAACTGTCTGTCATTATATTTAATGTCTGCGATACTGTGATAAAAAACATCAGCATAACTGTAAATCCGGTTCCGGATGTAAATATTTTACTTGATACTTCCGTTGCCACGAATGGTGTTTTTATTCTTTCGCTAAATGAACATTTTGAAACGGTTTTGTGGTCAACGGGTTCAGATGATACACTTATCCTTGTATCATATCCGGGAGTTTATTGGGTCAGCGTCAGCAATGAATTCGGCTGCTTATCTTATGACACTCTGCTGCTTGAGCCCGTGGACTGTGATTTTAAAGTACCTTCTGTTTTCACGCCAAACGGAGATGATTACAATCCAGTTTTCAGGATTGATTATCCGTTTCTCCGGGAATTTGAAATTCTCATATTTGACCGTTGGGGAAAACCGGTTTATAAGTCTGACTGTCCTGATTTCGATTGGGATGGAACTTCCGGAGGTAAAAAATGTGCTGACGGAGTTTACTATTGGATTATTCGATATAATTGCACCGGTATTACAGGCAGTTATTTAAACAAAAAAGGATCGGTTACTATACTGCGTTAAAATTTTTGAAATGATCATCAGAAGCAAAGCGCCCTTGAGGCTTGGACTTGCAGGCGGCGGAACCGATGTGGCTCCCTATTCCGATCTATATGGCGGAGCCATTCTCAATGCCACTATCAGCATGTATGCTTATGCCACTATTCAGCCTCTCGACAATGGTAAAATCATCCTGAACTCGATAGATAAAAACACCCGGAAGGAATATAATTCCGCTCCGAGCCTCGAAACAGGCGATGAATTTAACCTTGCCAAAGGGATTTATAACCGGGTCGTTAAGGATTTCGCTAAAAAACCGTTATCCTTTGAATTAACCACTTTTGTTGACGCTCCAGCCGGTTCCGGACTCGGGACATCCTCTACTCTTGTAGTTGCAATCCTCGGCGCTTTTGTCGAATGGCTTCAGCTTCCGCTTGGCGAATACGATCTTGCCCATCTGGCTTATGAAATCGAGCGAATTGACCTGAAAATGGCCGGCGGAAAACAGGACCAGTATGCCGCAACTTTCGGCGGAGTCAACTTCATGGAATTTTATAAGGATGATAAGGTAATCGTCAACCCACTCCGGATTAAACCCATGATCCTGAATGAACTGGCATTTAACCTTGTTCTCTACAATACTGAAACCAGCAGGCTTTCATCGAAGATCATCGAAAACCAGACAAGAAATATCCTGAACAAGAACGAGGTGACCATTGAAGCTACTCACAAGCTTAAACAGCAGGCGGTAAGGATGAAGGAAGCCATTCTCAGGGGTGAATTGAACAGAATCGGAGAGATACTCGATTATGGCTGGCAAAATAAAAAACTGATGGCAAAGGGCATCACCAATCCCTTTATTGATGAGATTTATCAGACCGCCATGGATAACGGGGCTTCGGGTGGTAAAATTTCGGGCGCGGGCGGCGGTGGATTTATTTTCTTTTATTGTCCCGATAATTCAAGGTCCAAAGTGATCGAAGCCCTAAAGAAATTCGGCGGCGAAGCCAAGCGGTATGAATTTACGACGCAGGGATTGACTACATGGACGGTATGATAAACCTTTTACTATATCACCCGAATAACGGTCAATACGGGGAAACATTGCATGCCAGTGCACAAGTTCGGAGAAATCCCCTGAATGTCCACACAAAAGCATATAACTATAATGGATTGTAACAATTCTCAATACAATTCATGTTGTTCATCCGGCAGGATAGTATCCATAGGAGATTTATCATCCGCCTTCGGCAGATTCTATTTAGTGTCTCTAAGAAAACACGTTCAAACTCATAAAACAGCAGACGGATCACATAGGAAGTATGGTTCGAGACTGGTATAAATTAGAAATTTTAGTTTTTGCAGCTAAGGTTTCAGTAAA
>Ga0172368_10005110_pt1 | contig 14837 bp, 9 predicted proteins | sample Lak11m_FD_114540 | JGI IMG/M metagenome (GOLD analysis project Ga0172368, IMG submission 114540) | Freshwater microbial communities from Kabuno Bay, South-Kivu, Congo - kab_022012_11m | ecosystem: Environmental > Aquatic > Freshwater > Lake | place: Democratic Republic of the Congo: South-Kivu...
AGGGCGAGGCTCCACTGGCAGGCATCCCATATCATTCTGCAGACCCTTATATTGCAAAATTAGTTAGAAGTGGCCGGAAGGTTGTTGTTAGTGAGCAAATTGAAGACCCAAAACTTGCAAAAGGGTTAGTTAAGCGAGCAGTGGTCAGAATAATTACGCCAAGCACATTATTTGCAGAAAACTATGATAATAATTATTTGTGTTCTATTGCGATGGCAAATGGCGCGGTTGGTTTTTCGTTTGTAGATATTACAACTAGTGAGTTTAAAGCAGGTGTATTTGATAATCAAAACTTATTGATTGATGAATTGTCTTCAATAAAGCCAAGAGAATTATTGATTACTAAAAATATATTAAATGATACGCAACTTTATAATTTAATTAAAAAAACATTGCCAGGAACTGCATTTAATTATTCACAACTTGATTCACAAAAATCTGCAGAATGTATAACACAGCATTTTAAAGTAAATGGGTTAACTGCATTTAGTATTTTAGAAAATGTAGCAACCACCACTGCTTGTGGCAATGCTTTGGCTTACTTAAAGGAAACGCAATTTGCAGAATTATCTTATATTAACACAATTAGACAATATAATTTTAGTAAATATTTGCGACTTGATCACAAGACAGTTAGGAATCTAGAATTAGTTGTAAACACACTAGATGGATCTGAGAAAAACAGCTTATTTAATTTAATTAATAAAACAAAAACACCAATGGGATTTAGAAAATTATATTTTGATATATTACATCCTATTGCAAACATATCAGAGATAAAAGAATTGCAGTGTGCTATAGAAGAATTACAAAATAATCAGCTAATGTTGAATGCGCTTACAGAATATTTGACTTATATTGGAGATTTGGAAAAGATAATTAGTAAGATTGGGTTTGGGAACGCAACCCCAAGAGATTTGATTCACCTTAAGCAAACATTAATGATGTTTCCAAAAATAAAGTCGGCTTTGTTGAATTCAAGTTCGTATCGATTGCAACAAATTTCTAATAATTTACTTGATTTATCAACAGTTGTGAATTTGTTACAAGCTGCAATTGTGGATGACCCGCCTTTTAGTGTCAGAGATGGAAAGTTTATTAAACCAAGTTATTCTAAAGAATTATTTGAGCTCGTAAACGCACATAAAACAATAAATACTTGGCTAATTGAATTTGAAAATAATGTGCGTCAAGCAACTGGAATAAAAGGGTTGAAGCTAAAATATAATAAGGTGTTTGGATATTATTTAGAAGTTCCAAAGGCACAAGCTAAGCAAGTTCCTGATTATTTTGAAAGAAAGCAAACACTTATAAATGCTGAAAGATATACAACAAAAGAACTGTCTGAAAAAGAATCCGCTATTGTTTCTGCAAAAGAGAAACGCGCAGAATTGGAATATCATATTTTTATTGATTTATGCACCATTTTGTTAAACTATCAAGCCCAAATAAAAGCAACCTCATTACAACTTGCTGAATTAGACGTGATTGTTTCTTGCACGAATGTTGCAACCGTATACAATTATACTAAATGTGAATTAGATAATAGTTCAGAAGTTTTGTTTAAGGATTTAAGACATGCTATTATAGAACAAGGTGTGAATTATATTCCAAATGATTGTTTTTTAAATTCAGATTCTCGCACTATGATAATCACAGGACCAAATATGGCTGGCAAAAGTAGTTATATGCGAAGTGTGTGTATTGCATTAATTCTTGGACATGTGTTTGGCTATGTTCCTGCTAGCTATGCTAAAATTGGCGTGATAGACGGAATATTTACTAGAGTAGGTGCTTCGGACAACTTATCACAAGGGCAAAGTACGTTTCTTGTTGAAATGACTGAGGTTGCAAACATATTAAATAATGCAACAAAAAATAGTTTTGTAATACTTGATGAAATTGGTAGAGGTACAAGTACATATGATGGAGTAAGTTTAGCTTGGGCGATAATCGAGCACATACATAACACGATAAAATGTAAAACGCTTGTAGCAACACATTATCACATACTTAATAAGATGCAAGAACTACAAGATGGGATAGTTAATTACCATGTGACTGCTGAAGAAGAAGGCGATAAATTGCATTTTTATCATAAGCTATTAGCTGGAGGAATAAATAAAAGTTATGGTATACAAGTTGCAAAGATGGCAGGAATTGCAAAACAAGTTATAGGCCGCGCATTGGATATACAGAAAGATTTTGAAGAAGATGCTGTGTTTCTTGGCAAGGAATCAGGATTTACTTTAAGCACCAATTCTGACACAACAAAACACAAATGCCAACAGCATACAATTTTAAACTATTAATGTGATTTTTATGACAATAAAAAAACTGAGCCAAGAAACTATAAATCAAATCAGTGCTGGAGAAGTTGTGGAAGGACCTAGTGATGTTCTTAAGGAACTGATTGAAAATGCTATAGATGCCAGGGCTAATGGCATTACAATTACAATAAAATCTGCTGGAATTGATCTAATTCGAATTCAAGATAATGGTTGCGGAATGACTGCAGAGGATCTTTCATTGTGTTTAGAAAGACACACAACAAGCAAGTTAACTGATATAAATGATTTATATTCAATAAACAGCTTTGGATTTAGAGGAGAGGCATTATCAAGTATAAGTGCAATATCAAAAGTGGTTATAATTTCAAATACTGAGCGCACAGGCAAGGGTTGGATTTTAGATAATGGCAAGATCACAGCTTGCACATCACAGAAAGGCACAACTATAACTATTAGTGATTTATTCTATAATACACCTGCAAGAAAAAAATTTCTAAAATCAAAAACCATTGAATTTTCCAAATTGTATGATGTTTTTTTAGCATTTGCTATTTCTAATCCTAGCATTAGATTTTCATTTTATTCTGAAAGTAAGAATTTGGTCTTTCCAATTACAAGTGCTCAAGAACGGTATATTCAAATATTTAAAAACGATTTTTTGATAAAAACAAAGGAGATTAATGTTAGCACTTCTTTCTCAAAAATAATTGGTGTTGTAAGTGCCCCGAAAAACCCATTTTATTTTCCAATAAATTTTATATTTATCAATAAGCGATGGGTGCTTTCACCACAAATATCAAAAGTCATATTTGATTCTTACAAAGATTATCTTATGATTCAGCAAAAACCTTTTTTTATTTTATTTATTGATTTTGATACAAACACAATAGATATCAATGTGCACCCAAAGAAGCGCACAATAAAACTACTTAATGAATCTATATTTTTGGCAGAATTAAGAGTGGCGCTTACACAAGCTATATTAGGAGATACAGATACAATCCCAACTCAGAAACATATTTTTAATGACGATCCTGAACAAAGAATAGCTTCAAAGCAAGCACCTATATTTTCTAGTTTACCAACTGCAAATAGTTTGTTAAGAAGCCCATCTAGTAATTTTAATTATTTTGAGACTGTGCTAGACACGAACCAATTATTTTTAGCTGGACATCATATAACAAAAGTATATGGGCAAATACATGCAACTTATATAGTTTGTGAAACCGCAGATGGGTTTTTATTAGTTGATCAGCACGCAGCATCTGAAAGAATTAATTTAGAAAAAAACCGTGTGAAATATACTTCTTTTGAAAAACAAGCCTTAATCACCACAATTAAAGTCGATTTTTTATCTAGTGAGCAGACTGATTTTCTTAAAAATCATAAATCATTATTTTCTGAGATTGGTTTTGATTTTTATTTTTTAGAAGGTGTCTTAATGATCACAACAACACCCGCTTTTCTTAATATTATCTTTGATAAATCTCTTTTGTTAGATATTATTTCAGAGATGAATCAAGCATTAGATAAGCTAAATTTTTCTAATGCAAAAGACACTGTAATAAAAATGATGTCTTGCAAGCAATCGGTCAAAGCAAATGATTTGTTAACTATACAACAGCAAATTGATTTGATACGTGCCTTAGATGATTGCAAAGACAAGCTAATTTGTGCGCACGGACGTCCAACCATTATATATTATAAAACAAGAGATTTAGAAAAAATGTTTAAACGGGTTGTTTAACATCATATTTTTACAACCCACATATATAGAACAATAGTTAAAATTATCAAGACCGCGGTGATTTGAGCATTATTGCTGTTTATGTTTTCTGAATGTAATGTTATTTGTGTTGATGAACTATTTGATCCTTCATTAGTATTGTAAGTTATTTTGAGGTTTAGTTCTTTGTCTTTTGCAGTGTATGTTTGGATCTCAAAAGGAATTGTTATGAAATCTTTTCCTTTTAGTAAATTTATTTCTTGTGTTGCTAGTGTGATCTTGCCATCAAAATTTGGCTGCAAAGATATATTAGTTATTGCGTTTTCGGTTATGTTTCTAAGTATTATTTTGCCATAAATAGGTTGTTTCACAATTAAGTTTCGGCTAACATCAATTTGTGAATCTATAGCTAATACCGGCATTTCAAGTTTTATTGCTTTAGGCTCAGTATACCTTATGATATCTTGGCCAAATTCTGTCTTATATTTTAGAACTGCTCTTGGAGATACATAACCTGCATTTCGGTTAGTTTCTATATAATATTTTATTTCTTTTGTTTCTCCAGCAAGCAAAAGTCCTTTGTACTCAGTATCTCCTGACACATTTTCTAACTGTGAATTTTCAAGATATTGTTTAACTGCATTTTCAACATCTATATATACTTTTTCAGCGCCTGAATTTTTAATAAATATTGTGATTGGTATTAATTCGCCAGTGTGTGCAGTTCCTGGCACAATCTGATAGAAATCATCAGTATTTATTTTGGCAAGAAGATAATTTCCAATAGTGCTTCTTTTTGACAAGACAAGTCTTGGCAAATAATTATTATCTACGCAAATTAATAAGTTATTTTCTAGTTTTGTGTTATATAACTCTATTATGTTATTTGCAGACAGATTGCTGTCTTTTATTTCAGATTCTAATACTCCGTTTAAGTATACTTTAATTGCAACCCCGTAAGTTACAGGTATATAATTATCTATTTTAAGCTGAAGTATTGTTGATGAACTTACTGTCTCTTCAAGTCCTGAGAATGCAACCTCAAGACAACCATTTTGGTATTTTTCATTAACATAATTATCATAACCAAGATTAAAAAAGGTTTTTTCATCAATAGTTTCTGCAAACAAGTTAGTTTGCAAGAATATAATTGCAAGTAAAATAATTATATATAGTTTTGTGATTTTCATATTAACAACCTCTGTATATTTATATAAACCAATTGATTTTTATTTGTGTCTTATTACTTTTAACTTTTTTTCTTGACTTGTTAGCTGTTTTCTTTTTGATTGGTTGAAATATAGATAAACTAATAAAAATATGATGATTAATCCAACAATTATTGTAATTTGAATGTTTTTAAGTTTGTTTGTATTTATCTCTGGTTTTGTAGATTTAACTAGATATATTGCATCAAGGAATTTTTCTTTTTCTAACAAATTATTTGCGGTTTCTGTGAGATTTGAATTCAGTTTGCTGTTTTTTGTATCGTATTTTACAATAAATTCTGCATCTTCTTTTATTTTTGTCAATCCAGTTTCTAGTATTTGGTCTTCGGTTATTATATCAGATAATCTTGATATTGTGGTTGCAGGAACTGAGTCAATTGCCAGGGCATAATTTTTATTAACTAAATTTGCTTCAAATTCCGAAATCTGATTATTTAAAGTGACTGAATCTAAAAAAATTATTTTTTTCTTAAATCTATCAATATCATTAGGAGTTATTATTGGATAGTAACCAATTGCAAATAATTCTGGCAAAGAAATGCTTTCATATAACCAATCACATTTTTCAATCAAACTATCTGCATTTTTAGAAATTTCGGTTGATTTAAAGATTTGATCTTGAATCAATTCTACTTTATTTTTTAATTGTTTGTTAATATCTTGACTAGCTATTGCAATTTTTTCAGTAAGATTTATTTTATTTGCACTGTCCAAGAAATCATACAAATCAGAATTTAAATCATATTTACTTATTTGCAATTTGTATTGTTCAATTGTGTTTTGCAAATCTTTTTCATTTATTTCATTTATTTCTTTTGTTTTTATTTCCATATTATTTTTTAGTTCTTGTATTTTTGTTAATGCCTCTGCAATATCAGAATATTTTTCATCATTGATTTCAGACATTGTTGATAGGTCTTCAAGTGAGGTGGCTTCTCCCAAAGTAATTGCATAAATTTCTGAAAATGAATTTTCTAAATCACGTAGTTGAACTTCTTTATTTTCAATAGATTCTATCGAAGGAATTAATTGTGTGATTTGTGTAAGTTTAGCAACATCAGAATAATTTCCATTAAACAATTCTTCAACATTAGAAAATTTTGCATCGGCTTCTTTTTTAATATCTAAAAATCTAGAATTCTTTAATGCTGTTATTCTTGCAAGCAGATCTTGCATTTCTGCAGTGACGGAATCCATATCTTTTATACAATCTATTTCATATATTTTAGATTCATTATCCTTTAAATTTATTTTAGTATACAAGTCATTAGCAACCATATATGATGTTGTCACTTTACCATTATTTTTTATGATGCAAGTATCGGTTTCTTCACAAAATCCAATAGCTAAATCACCTTCAACCATTATGTCGCTTATGTTTTTCAAAATCACTTCTTTTTTTTCAATAAATACACTATCAGATATTTTATCAATTTTAGAATACACAATAGTCTTATCAACTATTTTTTTATAGTATGTGATAGTGTTTTTTGCATCTGTAATGTAATTGAAATCGCCATTATTATCTACAGCGCCTTCGGGACTTATCAATATTGCATTCACATCCAAATGTATTTTATTACAGATCCCAATCACTGTGTTCGTGATTGTTGTTACCAATATTGAGTTATCTACTGTCAGAAACAACACAGTGGTTGTTATTTCTTGTTGGTTATTATATTTTATTTCGAATAGGTTTCTCCCAGGATGTAGTTCTGATACAGTTAATCTATTATTTTGTTTTCGTATCTTGTAATCAATACATATTAAATTTGTCAAATCCATTGGTAACTCAGCTACAACATTTTCAAATGATATGGAAAATGGATTTTCCATTACAACATAGTAAATACCTGTATTAGATGTCTCAATAGTTATATTTTTTGCCACAAATGTGCTTAATTGTTGTGCCATTAAATTAATAATGTCTGTGTTAATTTGAACTAATTCTTTTATATCTTCATCAGCGTTTAATATCTTAATGAAATTTGGTTTTTTAGTTATATTAGTCATATTTTCAGAATATTCAGCAAGATCTGCAAGTAAAACCACATTATCTGAAGCAAATGGCATCAACTCATCAATATATTTTCTATTGATGGCAATTATATTATTTATTTGAATTATTTTGTCATGATTACTTAATTTGTAATTTATTGTATTAGTTAGTTTTACACAATCATTATAGTCTATACTTGCAACATCTATTTTTGTATATTCAGATATGGTTGTATCTCTATTTTCAGACACGAATTTGGATAGCTTTTGTAGGCACTCATCATTGGTATTTATTTTAATATCTTCGCAGTAAGTTAATTTTTGTAAATAGTTGTCTGTATTTTCATATTTATCAATTATTTCATTTAAAAAAATGTTTTTATATCCTTTTGCTAATGATATCACTTTGTCGCACGCTACAATTTCAACTTTCATGTCTGCAGTTGCATTTTCTTCTGCTAATTTATTTGAATTTACCTTTAACTCTAATCTCTTTAATTCAGCAAGATGTGCGCCTATACTTATTTGTCCAATTCTAAATTCTTGTTTTGTTTTTTCAAACACAATAACATCTGAATTTGCCAAATAATTTTTATCCACATCTATATTTGAATTTAATTGATTAATTTTTTCATAAGTTTTATCTATATCAGAATTTATTTTAGAATTGATTTCAGCAAAATCAGAATACAAAGAATTCTTGTTGCCAATTATAGTGTTCATTAAAATGTATAAATTGTAATTATCACTATTTTTAAGACTTTGCGTTACAACACGTAGTGTTTCTATTTTTGACAATGATCCCATTAAATAATACATACTGGGTGCCATTTTTGGAACCAACACACTATTGGCAGGCGCATTTATTATTTTGAAATAATATGCAGTTAAGTCAATATAGTTTACATTTGATACATATGTTTTTTTGAAGCCAAATTTATTTGCAAGATCATTGATTTCTTTTGCTTTTATATTAGCTTCTGCAACATAAGTGTTTCCAGAAACTAGTTGTAGATCATTCAGATTTTGATTCACTATTATGAAATCATCATATATTGGTTCTTCAGGAATTTTATCTACCTCTTGTTTTTGCAAGTATATTGCATAATCCTTCAAAGTAATTATTGATCTTTCGGTTGCAAGGTCACTGTATTTGAAAAGATTAGATATGTTGAAAAATAAATCATTTATATAATTAGTTATACTATTTGTATCATTTTTGTTACATGCTGCATGTACTTTATCTAAGAAATCTTTGCTTGAATTAAAATAATATGTGCTAGATGCAACATTATTTTTATAAATCGCAATATCATTTTGCAAATTTCTTTGTAATTTGCTAGACACATATAGCTGACTGTTGATTTTTTCATAACATTTGCTTTGTGTTGTACATTCTGGTATCTCTGTAGTGGAATAATGTGTTAAGTCAAGGCAAATTTGTTTTTCATAGGTTGTCAGCAGATTGATACAGCCACAAAGCCCTGAAATAACTAAAAGAAATATAGCTATAATGGCTGTTTTTTTCACATAAAAACCTTTTTATTCAATATCTAACTATGCCACTTGCATTGATAGTTACTATTTTAAATTTAATTTTTTTCTGTTGCAATATTGCTAATATTGCGCTGTGTTCCTTTCCACTACCAGAGTGAATATTAAGTTCTACCTCACCAGTGTCTTTGGGCCATTGTCTTTCAAGATCTGCTATGATCTCGCTGAATCCTTTTCTAGGGTCAATGATTATCCAATTTACTTTCTTAGAACAATTAAATTTATCTTGAGCCCATTCATTTGATATCAAATATACGTCATCATATTCAGAATTGTCTATTATATGAGCGACCTGCCCCCAAGTTCCCTTGCCAACACTTAAAACCCCTAAAAACACCTTCATAGCACCACCATTTAAATCAAGTCATAATTTTTTTTATTTTTGTCATACAGCTTCATTAGTGAGTCGCCTTTCTCTGTGAGATAATAGACAACATCGTTGCTTATGTTGATTTTTTGAACTAATTGCCTCTGTATTAAGGTATCTAATATATTATTTAATATAGTATCTTTTTTAAAATATATTTTCCTTATAAGATTTGCAAAATTTATGTTTTCTTTAGCAATTTCTCTGAGCACACTCATATGTTGCTGAGATTTTATTATTTTGTAAAGTTCTGGATCTTCCTCCAAAAATCTTATCAGCAAATCATTTAGTTCAACCATAAAAATCACAGTTTTTTAATCACGTAATTTCCAATCAATTTATATCCTTGTTTCTGATAATATTCTCTTACTCCTATTCCACTAATTACTGCAATTCTTTCAAAATTTTTGTTTTTTGCAATATCTTCTGCAGTTTCTAATAGTTTTTTCCCTAAGCCTCTATGTTGAATATTTTTTTGATGGAATTCAGTTGCCAGCCCGTATATATGAAGTTCTCTCACTATGGCAGTTTTTTTAGTTAGTTCTTTAATGAATGGTTTGTAAGGAAATCTAAGTCTTATGAACCCAAGTAAATAGTCTTCAGATTTTGCAGTTATAAACCATTCAGTTCCATTTGATGCTAAGTATTCATTAACACATATCTTGTATTTATCAAAATCTATTTTTTTATCAGTAGGTTCATTGCAACGTATGCAGTTACATTTTTTATTTCTTTTTTTAAGTTCTCTTTGGACAAGTTCTCTTAAATTGCTTTTCTTGACTCCAGATATAATTTTATCTGCAGGAATATCTCTTTGAATTCTCATGATCCTTACCCATGGTGGAATTATCTCTTTGATGTCTGCAATCAAATTAATTGTTTCATCTAATGTATAATTATTGTAATCCCCAGAATATAATTGCTTTTCAAGCTTGGTGTGTTTGGTAACAACACAAGGGTATATTTTAAGCATATCTGGGCAGTATAATTGATTATCAAAAATATCTTGAAAAGATTTCATATCTCTTTTGTAGTTGCTTTTTGGTAAATTCAACATCATGTGATAAAGCACCTTGAACCCAGAATCCTTGAGTGCTTCAGTGGCACATATAACATCATTAGTGGTGTGTCCTCTTTGGATATACTTTAGTATCTTATCACAAGTTGTTTGAACACCAATTTCAACTCTAGTACCACCATATGAAAGCAGCTGTTGTATTATTTTTTTATCACAATAATCGGGCCTTGTTTCAAATGTAACTCCCACCACCCTCTTTCTAGAGTGCATCGCCTTTTTTTTAAGAATTTCTAAATTTTCAGATTTAGAATTGGTTATTGCTTGATATGCTTTTATCATGAATTTTTTTTGATAGTTAATTGGTGTTGCAGGGAATGTCCCACCCATTATAATTAATTCTATTTTGTTGGTTGGGTGCCCAATGGCAGCAAGCTGTGACAATCTACTTTTTATCTGCAGATATGGATCAAAATCATTTCGTTTCCCTCGCATTGCTGCTGGTTCAAATCCTGTGTAACTTTTAGGAGTGTTTTTGTAGTTAGGACAGAATATACATTTTCCAGGACATTTATATGGCTTACTCATTACAGCAATAACTGTGACACCTGACAGCGTTCTTGCTGGCTTTGTCACTAGTGCACTTTGCGGAGATTTAATATTAAGTGATTGCAATATATCAGAGGTTAACGGCAATTTTTTAAGATGATATTTTTTTGCAAACTCTGTTTTTAATTTTTGCAAGTCTTTTTTTGAAATATACTCTTCCCCTATTTTTTTAAAAAATTCTTTTATATATTTTTTTGATGGTAATTTTTCTGACACATAAACAACCTTTAATTTATTAATTTGTTAAAAAAATATATTGGAAAGGTGTTTGCGCCAAACAGCGGCAAAGAATGATCAAAAGACCCATATATGCCAGAGAGATTTTTTATCACATTTATTTTTATATGGTAGTTTGTCATGGCCTCATCTTCAGCAATCAAAGGTATTGTGTTAAATATGTTTTCCGAATTATAGTTGGTATATATTTTGATGTTGAACTCTTTGTTTCCAACTGTTTTTGGCCAAACAACATAAGTGATCTCCTTTATAGAGTTTGGCTGTATCAGCTCGTTTTTGGAAGGGTTGTATTTGTCGAACCAATACACAGGGAGATCTGATGTGATTTTTATTTTCTTTGTACTTATAGCCTTGTTTATTATATTAAATTTTATTTTTTTTGCAGAATCATAATTTGCTTTTTCTTCATATGGTAATAAAATTGTAGCTATGACATCATTAGTCACATACATACTAAGTGTGATTTCTCGCCTAGACTCACCAACTAACACTAATTTGAGTTTATATAAACCATCAACATCACTATTCAATTTTATTGTGGTGTATATACTTTCAGGAGTCCTTTTTGTGTTTTCTACAATTACATCTGCAATATTATCTTCAGATACTGTGATTAGGTCAAATTTATCTTCAGGATTTAAAAGAAAACTGATAAGAATGGACTCGCCAGGCGCCGCATATCCTACATCAATACTTGAAACGCCCGTTAAATCTGTTGACACAGGTTCTAAAAGCTGCAAGGCGTGCAAAGAAGTTGTACATATTATAGTAGTCAGTGCAATTACCATTAAGCTAAGCTTTAAATAATTTGACATATCATCACCATCACAATTATATAAATTTAAATTGATATTCTATGTAAATATATATTACAAAGATTATATATACTTTTGCAATATTTAATTGGTTTTTGTATGAACACAAACATTAATTTAGAGCTGCAAGCAAATTTGCAAAGATTTAGCATGACAAAAAAGCATCACACTGCGACACTAAATAAGGCAATTGCTGAAGGTGTTGCTGATGAAATGCTTATTGACTTTTTGCTAAAAGTTGCAAATATTTCTTCAATATACACTTCAAGCAGTTGTGCGGGGAGAATAATACTTCTATCGACAGATGAATTTGAAAACAAAAAATATTCTGATTTTGTTGACCGGTATCATAGAAAAATAACTTTTGACGAGCTTAAAAAAGCAATAACTGATTATAAAGGAGGCGATTTGTGGTTTAAAGTAGAACCATTTATATTTCACTTCGGAACTGCAAACATAGAAACTGCTAAAAACATACTTGATATGTCAAGGGATTTTGGTCTTAAAAAGTCAGGGATTATCACTGCAAAAGAAGGACGATATGTGCTTGAAATAAATTCGACTCAATATATATCAGTCCCTGTTAAAATCAATAATGAACTAATTGTTAATGACAAATTTCTTAAACTCCTTGTAGATAGAGCAAACAAAAAGTTAGATGTAAATTATAAACGATTAGAACGATACATGACGATGTTTTTATCTATATTTGCAACACCTAAAGACAAATGATCTATTTGTGTTTCTTTTTTTTAATTTCTGAATCTATATATCCTTTGATTAATGGTAGATATTTCTTTAGTTTATTTTCGTCAATATTTCTTTCTATTTGTTTTCCTGTAATTTTATCGTTTTTTAGTATGTTGGTTGATATCTTTTCAAGCAATTGTGTTAATTCCATTGGGAATATTATTTTTGTGGATTGCCCTTCTGCCATCTTTTCTAAGGCTTTTATATAATAAAACATAACTGTTTTATCTGATAATGATTCAGTTGCTTCTTTGACTGCAAGTATTCTTGCTTTTTCAGATTCTGCCAATTCATAAACTGCAAGTTTCTTTTGGACAGCTGCTTTTTGTTCATGCATCGCCTTGAGAATTTCATCTGGAATTTTAATTTCTTGTATTTCTACTGTTTGCACTTTGATACCCCATTCATTGGAGATTTCCTTAAGAGATTCTAGTAGTTTTTTATTTATTTGCTCTATATTTGTAACCACATCTGATAAATCAAAACTACCAACCACATCTCTAAGTGTTGCCACAACATACAAAGTGGCTGCTTTTTTGTAATCTTCTACATTTACCACCGAATTAATCACACTTTGTCTATCTGACTTTACTGCTAAATATATTAATGCATCAATTGTTAATTGTATATTATCTCTGCTTAATACTAATTGAGGAGGTACATCTACAATTTGAACTCTCAACGTAACTATATTTGTTTTTTCTATAATTGGTATTACAAAGACCCACCCTGGCCCTCCAACTCTATTTAACTTTCCAAATCGGAATATAATTCCTCTTTCATATTCTTTTAGTTGTAAAATTATTTTTAATTTGAATAATATAAATACAAATATTATAATAATTATTGCAATCAAGACACTATTTTGAATTTTATTATATGAAAATAAGATAATGAGTGCTATTAAAATGATTAATATTAGAATAATTCCAAAAAACAAGCTTTTTATGTTTTGTTTATCCATTTTAATTTCCTTGCACACAGTAACAAATATATTTATTATGGTTTTATTTATATTTATATCTATTTTTCAAAGAGAATAAATTATTGATCTATAGTTATTGGTAACTGAGAATAACCCAAAGGAATATATATTTAATAGTTATTATATTTATAATAATATAAAGTAGAATTTATGCATGATTGTAAATTGTGTTGTGAAATGGTACTATCAAGAAAGAAGCAAAATATAGATAATAAACACAGAGTTTTTGATCAGCCATTGGACCTTGCAAAAACCAGTGAAAAAATACTTGTTTTATCAGTTGACAGAGATGATGATGTTGGGAAATTATTATCAATATCTGGGCCAATTGTTGGTATTGATGCTAATCTAAAAGTTGCTACCAATTTGGCAATTGCTGACCCTGAAGAATCTGATGCAAATTGTATTTTTGCTGCAATTAAAAAATATTATATTCTAAAAGATAAATTTGATATAGAAATCGCCACGCTTACAGGACATTCAAAAGAAAATATGTTTTTGTCAGATAAAATTATCAACGAGCAGTTGAAAGAAGTTTTAGAGGTGTTTCCTGCTAGCTCAGTTGTTTTTATTACTGATGGCGCTGAAGACGATCAGGTTATGCCACTAATACAAAACTATGTTCCTATAATGTCTAAAGAAACGGTAATAATAAAGCAGGCACATCAAATCGAAAGTACATTTTATACAATAAAGAAAGCTCTTAAAGACCCTTTTTTTGCAAGAGTTGTTTTTGGCGTTCCTGCAATTGTGCTTTTGTTGCTTGTTTTTGCGGGAAAATATGCATTGTCTGTAATTGCTTTATTGTTTGGAATTTATTTTTTGATAAAGGGCTTTAATTTAGAACATAAACTAAATGATTTCTTGAAGATATTTACTAATAAATTTTCTATACAAAGAGTTAGCTTCCCATTTTATCTTGCATTTTTCTTTTTATTAATTCTTGCGATAGTGACCGGCATCAAACTATATATAGGAAACTTTGAATTCAGCATTGGCTATAGGTTTATTTATGTAATTAGAGCGATATTACTTTATCTTGTGCTGGCAATAATTTCTTTTGTTGGTGGGGCTATAATTGATTTATTTTATTTAAAAGAGGGGTATCGCCTCGGTGCGCAAATATTTACTATTATTAGTACACTTGTGATTGCTGAAATAATTGATTTTGCATTTCAGCTATTATTGGGTGATATCAAATTGATTATCTTTGTATACATCGTTGTCACATCAGTTGTGTTTTTGTATGTGGTGAATAAAG
>Ga0172368_10005112_pt1 | contig 14830 bp, 10 predicted proteins | sample Lak11m_FD_114540 | JGI IMG/M metagenome (GOLD analysis project Ga0172368, IMG submission 114540) | Freshwater microbial communities from Kabuno Bay, South-Kivu, Congo - kab_022012_11m | ecosystem: Environmental > Aquatic > Freshwater > Lake | place: Democratic Republic of the Congo: South-Kivu...
GATTCGCCGCGGAATTTCAAGCTCGCAAAGGCTATGACCTGATCCCCGAGCTGCCTGCATTATGGTTCGATCTTGGACCGCGCACGGCCAAAGTGCGCTTGGATTACAACGATGTGCGCGTGGCGCTCGCCGAAGCAGGCTACTTCCGGCCGGTTTACGAGTGGCATCAGCAGCGTGGCATGATTTACGGCTGTGATCACGGCGGGCGCGGGCTGCAAGTCGACGAGTTTGGCGATTACTTCCGCACGCAGAAGTGGAATCAGGGTCCAGGCTGCGATCAGCCCATGCTGCAGCACGATTTGATTAAGAACAAGGTGGCATCTTCCATTGCTCATCTGTATGAACGCCCGCGCGTCTGGTTGGAAGGCTTTCATTCCAGCGGCTGGGGCACATCTTCTGCAGACCTGACGCGCGCCACCCTGATCAACTTTGTGCAGGGGCAGAATCTGCTCTCGCTGCACGGCCTCTATTATTCCACCCATGGCGGTTGGTGGGAGTGGGCGCCGCCCTGCAATCATTTCCGCATGCCCTACTGGAAACATTTCAACGCCTACATGGACTGTGTCCAGCGCCTGAGTTACCTGCTCAGCCAGGGCGTCCACCGCTGTGATGTTGCGATCCTCTATCCGGTTGCTCCGATCGAAGCAGGCATGGACAGTGAGAGAGCCGTCCAGTTGAGTTTTCGGTTAGGTCAGGCGCTGTATAACCAGGGAATTGACTTTGATTTCATCGATTTCGAATCGCTGGAACGCAGTCAAATCGAAGAGAACGAATTGACCATCGCCGGTGAACGCTACCGGGCGCTGATCCTGCCCGCTATGAGCGCGGCGCGGTTCTCAACCGTTGAAAAGGCATTGCAGTTCAAGCAAGCAGACGGGCTGGTGCTCATGCCCGGCTCAGTCCCGACAGCCAGTGAGCGGATTGGCGGTAATGACCCGCTGTTAGACCAGATGATTCTTCAACTGACAGACGGATTCCCATGCGGAGAATCGCTCGACATCCCTGAGACTGTGAGGATCATCCGCCAATCTTTTCCTAGCGATTTTGGCGTAGTGGATCCCGTTTCGACCCATCATGAAGAACCGCTGTGCGTGATGCACCGCGTGATTGGGCAGAAGCATATCTACGCCGTCTATGGAACGGCCAAAGACAGCGCTTGCTTTTTCCGCGCAAAGGGCAGGATTGAGTTATGGGATCCCTGGACTGGAACAGTCAAACCGGTAACCGCGACTCGCATCGAAGACCATGGGACCGTGATCCGTATGCCCCTCGAAGCCAACGAGATCCAGATCATCGTTTTCAACCCTGGCGACGCAGATATCGAAGAGGACGAGCAGCCCCAAAAATCGCCTGATGAAATAATCTCGCTGGATGGCGATTGGGACTTCATTCTGGAACCCACCCTCGATAACACCTGGGGGGACTTTCGTCTGCCGCCATCCAAGAAGCTCCTCAGCGCGGAAATCCGGCGCTGCCGGTATGCCTTTGATCCGGAAGGTATCGGCGAGACAGACGGGTGGATGCAAAAAGACTGGGATGCATCGCGGTGGGAGCTGGTGACGCTGGGCTTTGAAGCACAGTTCTGGAAATTAGGACCTTTGCCTGATTCCCTAGACCTTTCCTACCTGGAAGAACAACTTGCCAAATTGACAGCCGTCCATCCTGAACAGCCGGTTTTGCTCGACGGAACGTCCTACTTCTGGCGCGCGTACCGCTTCTCATGGAACAAAGGGATCGAAGATGACCCCGGTCACCAGGGCTACCACGGCCTGAAAGAGGACATGCACGCGGAGTTCATCGCGTTAGGTCAGTTGAACGAAACGTACACATCCACCCACCGCATCCCAGAATTCGCTGGAAACCGCTACTACCTGTGGACCACCGTCATAGCCCCACAGCCAGGGCGTGCAAAGAGATGGAGTGGGGGCTTCCTTCCGGACCAGGTTTGGCTGAACGGAGTAACCGCTGCGACAGAAGGCACTCTTACGGTAAACCAGGGTGCGAACTCGCTGCTTCTGCGGTATACCGGCACCGGCAAGGGATTTTTCTTTATCGCCGATCCCGCCTTCATTCCTCCGCCTGAAAGCAGGGCGCTCCCGCTCCAGACCCGCTGGTCGGATGCCAACGGCAGGCTGCCCGGAATATTTCCTTTTGACCCAAACCCGTTCCCAGGGAATGCTGCGGGTTGGTACCGCTTCACCACCGCACCTGGTCTACGTGGCTTCTCATTTCAATCCTATGGCCCGGCACAAGCCTGGGTGGATGGTCAGCCAACTCGCCTTGAGAACGCAACCCCCAACCCGGCGCCAGGCGAGCTGATCCAGCACTGCGTAGTTCTGCCAGCCAGTATCCCCCACGGTGTGCAGGTGACTGTGCGGGTCCAGCACACGCCCGGCCTGTATAGCGGCGCAGGGATTGCCGATCCCATCCTTCTCGAATGCGCGCAAGGCAGGTTGGCAGCCGGCGATTGGTCGGCCTTTGATGGATTGAGCTGTTACTCCGGTGGCGCCCGGTACCGGCAGGAAATCTGCTTAACAGCAAAACAGGCCGCAGCCCAGGCCATGCTGGCCTTAGGCGAGGTCGTGTCCTCGGCTGAGGTAATCGTCAACGGAAAATCCGCCGGGGTGCGCGTGGCTCCTGCCTGGAAGTTTGACCTCAGCGGCCTGCTGCATGCAGGGGAAAACCAGCTTGAAATTCTGGTGTTCAATACTCTGGCGAACCACTATCAGACCATCCCAACGCGCTACCGCGGATCCGTTCGTTCCGGTCTGCTGGGACCGGTGACGCTCGAATTTCGGTAATTTGTCTTATACGTCAGGAATTTGGCAGTCACCGGACATTTACCTCAAACTAGTATCGATGTAGTCCAACCTTTACCTGGGCATTTACTGGATTGTGTTTATTGCATGGATACCCTTGGACAGATCCCTTGCCCAATCTGAGATTCCTGCTCCATGAGGTCAACGGAAGGCCCGTTGAGACCCGAAGAAGCAATTATCCGTAAGGATGCGTTTACAACTGTGGCATGATTTGGATCACTTTTCACGTTTCCATGAATGTCTGCCTCTCCTTCGAAGCACCCCGATCCAATGAAGCGAAGAACTACGCCTGGGTATTATGAAATATGTACTTCAACGATAAAGGTACCACGCAATCTCATCACTAGACCGTCGCAAAACAAGGGGCGGGGACACCTCGTAAAGGGTGGCGTTCATGCCGCAAAAGGCGCGGAACGCAGGATAGGTCCACCTTTCTCTTCGGCCGCGATGTCCGCGGTGCTCAGCTAACTATTTCACCGGTATTCTCCTCATAGGATAAAGGCACGGCAACAGAGAAACTATGTTCTTCTCCCACCGGTTTTGCCGCAAGAAATAGAACCCTGGCCCGGCCATCTTCAACATACACCTTCGGCATCTCAAGCCGGTCAAATTTTTGGATTTCGCCATCCTGCCAGGTGATTTCAAAGGGCATCACCAGCGGGTTAGCAGCCAGCTGCCAATCCAGTCCATCTTGTGATTCAAAAAGCACCAATGCTGGCACATGCTCCGTGAACCCCTCGCCGTGATCCTTGGTGATGCACCAAAAACGCCCATCCTGATACCATTCCACCTGGTCGTCGATGGGAAAACCCGTGCGCGGGGCCTGGATAAACCGCACAGATTGGTCAATAAATGGTCCCAGGGGATCATCAGCCAGGGCAATGAAATGCTGGACACCGTTGCCATAATGACCGGGGCCTTCGATCACCGTTTTATAAACCAACATATATTTTCCATCCGGACGGCACATCACCGCAGGTTGAGCGGTCAAACGCTGCCTTCGCATCACATCGGCCAATGGGGTATTGAAGCGCTGCCAGGGTCCATATGGGCTCGAGGAAACAGCCACGCCCACACGCTGGTTGTTACGGTTCTCCCACCATTGCGGATCATCCATGGATGGAAGATGGTTGGGATCTGCGCTCTGCCAGTATCCGCTGCCATGATTACCGGTATAGTACAAATAGTAAAGGCCGCCTTCCTTTAATATGTGCGGGTTGTGGGTCACATCACCATCCCAATAAGGAAAACCCCGGGCAGGTAGCGCAACATCGCTAAACTCGTACGGGCCTAACACGTCCCTGGCGACGGCGTGCGCCACTTCGGAATCGGTGACCCAGGCATGGTGACCGCGCTTCGCCAGCCAGCGCGAGAAAAACATGTGATAAAGCCCATCCTCGCCGCGCACGGCGCCGTTGCACCATATCATATGCTCCGGCAGCTTAAAAATATGCCGCGGCATGGGACGAGGGATTAAATGGGCGAAATTCAACGGTGTATTCAGAACAGAGACCATCTGATGATCCTTTTAACCGGAGATTGCCCTGCCCTGGATGAAGAAGCGTTGAAACAGTCGGGATAGCTTGTTCAGCCTCGAAGTTGATCCAACAACCAATTGATCCGGCGAGGGATCCAGGTATCCAGAACAGGCCAGGGAACCAGCATGCCGGGTGTGATATGAAACGAACGGTTGAACTGCATTGCTGGCGAGAAGGCTTTTTCGCGCAGCCATGCAGCAGCAAGTTTATCGGTTTCATTTGTTTTCGGTATTTGGCGTGCATATTCTTTTTTGACCAGCACCCCATCACGCCCTGCCTGGGGTGCGGTTTCGGCGAAAACCAGGTCGCGGAAGATCGCGAACCAATGGGGGGTTGGTGAAAAGGCGTGCTTCCCCGGCTGTGAAAAGATGACCGGATGCGTGTCTTCCATCGGGATCGTGCCGTTTTCAAGCAACATGGATGCATACCCGCCGTGCGAGCTAGCCTCCACAAAAACCGGCTGCTGCTCAACACTTAAGTAAACCCAGGCATGTTCGAGTTCGTAAAGATGCCCAATATCCCAATCCCACCAGATAGCATATTCGATGGCAGTATCCCACGCTGGACGCCAATCGCGCCGGATTCGGCGCGAAAATGACGGGGATTGTTCCTCACGGTGAAAGAGGGTGTAGCCCACCACCAGTGGAAAAAAGGGCTCCGCGTCATCAAATTGGATCACAGGCGAAAATCGGGCCACAAGTTCTAACTCTTTAGAATTTCCTGTGCGGTTTGGAATCTTGCTTCCATCCACTTCGACGGCAAGCGCCGTTATCAGGTCAAACAATTCCTGGGCTGTGGAAACGGTATGCCGGGGAGATTCGTCGCGGTTATCTGGAATGGTGCGTCGGCGTTCATTGGCGTGAAAAAAAACGGAACGGAGTCCTAAGCGGTTCGCTCCCAGAATGTCGCGTTCGAGATTGTTGCCAACCATTAATACGTTGGGATAATCCGCTTCATCGATCCCCATCCTTTGGAGTGCGTGAAGGAATATGGCGGCGTGGGGTTTTTCGACGCCCACCTCTTCGGAAATTGCCAGACATTCGAATAGATCAAGCAGGCCATGCTGGCGGAGCACATTCGGCGGTGTGTTGGGGCGCGAATCGGCCACCAATGCCAGGCGATAGCCCTGGTCGTGCAATTGATGCAGGACTGCGGCCATGCCACCGAAAAGTTCGGCCGAAAAAGTGGTGCCTTCCGCATCCTTCTGCTCGGTGGCCTCATCCATGATCGTATCACCGAGATCGAAGAAAATGGCAGCGATATTTTTCGTCAAAATTCACCTCGGATGTTCCCGTGTATGGCTGGCTTGTTCGCTAGGTTTAAAGAGGCTTAGCTCAGTCAAACTGACTGGTTACGAAAAATCATCCAAAACGTAACCGATGAAAATTAGCCAACTGAAAAACGTGACCAGTCCAATCACTGGTTACGTTTTTTGTAACCAGTCGCGTAACCAGTCATGACTGAGCTAACCCTCTCTTAATACCCTTGCGGAGAGCGTTGCAGAATAGAGCGTAACAAAGTGGGTGTTTTGTGAGAAGATTGAGTTTACAGAAACAACTTCAAGAACAAAACACCCATGACAATTTTAACCCAACTTCTCCCGATTCTGATAGCGCTTTTTGCGTCGAACACAATCACAGCCAATGCGTTCCTGAACCAACTAATCGGGGAGAGTTTGTACGCCGATCTGTTGAGGCGCTGTCACAATCATTTGCTGGTCAAACTGGCCAACGAGCTGGACTTTGGCCCAATCGAAACGGCTTGCGCCAGCTATCGCCACGCAAACGGACCCGGCACACAGAACTATTACCCGGTAGCGGTGCTGGTTTTGCCAGGCGTTGGCAAAGGCATTCCCGGATGCAATCCAAATCCGGTTAGTGCAAGACAATCTCAATACGCATGATACCAGCGCCTTTTATGAAAACCTTCCGGCAGACGAAGCCCAGGCGTTGGCCGAACGCTTCGAATTCTATTTCACACCCAAGTCAGCCAGTTGGCTCAATATGATCGAAATTGAATTCTCGGCGCTTTCTCGATTATGTTTGGCTCGCCGGATTTCAACCTTGGAGCTTCTTGAGCGCGAAGTTCTCACCCTGGTGGCCGAACGCAAAGCTCAGGCCATCAAGATTACCTGGCAATTTTCTGTCCAGTCGGCTCGCTCCAAGCTCAATTCTCACTATGTTAAGGTTCAGCCGGACAACTTGAAATTCAAGGAAATTAAATTTACGGTGGTGTGCAAGCAAAAGGTGTCAGGGAAATGGAAAAGAAAAGGAGCCTAAGGTAGGATAGGTTTACCAGGACCAAACTACCGGAGGCTCAGCATGAAATATAGCATGGAAAGCATGAGAAAGATCAGTAGAGAGTATGCCGAAATGATCAAAGCAGCGTTGAAGGAAGAAAGGCGAACGGTTGGGATAGCAGAGATCGAACAAGGGATGAGAGAGGGGCTGAGACAGATCGGGCAAGCGAGCTTAGAGCAAGTCGTAACTGGATTGGAAACGACGCTAGCAGGAGAGATTGCGTGCCAGTGTGGAGGAAAACTGAAGTACCAGCGCAAACGGGAAGCACAGGTGATCAGCGTATTTGGAAAAGTGATATATGAGCGGGCGTACTACGCAGGATGCCAATGTGGGGAGGGGAAAGCGCCGCTGGATGAGGAGCTAGGGCTGGAACCAGGCGGGACGACGGCGGGATTGGGGGAGTTAGTAGCGCAAGCGGGGATCGGGTTTTCATATGAACAAAGTGCGAAATGGCTGGAAAGGTATTTGCTGTTCGACGTAGCCGCGAACACGATCCGGAGTGAGACGGAGCGGATGGGTGAAATACAAGCCGAAATCGAAACGAATTGGATCAAGAGCAGCCAGGAAGTAAGCGAACTGCAAGAACGTGAGAGGCAACCGGGGGTGATCCCAACCCGATTGTACGGATCGATGGATGCAGCCAAAGTGCGGATTAAGCCGCGACCCAAGAAAGGGAGATGAAAGAAGCACACGAGGATTGGCGGGATATGAAGGTGTTATGTTGGTATGAAGTTGAGGCGGTGTCGCCCGCACAACAGAGCGTGCGCCAGCGAAAAAAGGTGGAGCGCGAGCAGCCTGCGTTGCGGGCGAAAAATATGCGCTATTTTTGTGACATCGAGACTGCGCAGGAATTTGGAAAACTGGTGTGGGCGACAGGCTTGCGCTTGAATGCGCATCGGAGCCCAGAACTGGTCTTTCTGGGGGATGGAGCGGTCTGGATTTGGAACTTGGTGGAACAATACTATCCGCAAGCCGTCCAAATCTTGGATTGGTTCCACGCTGAGGAGCATTTGAAATAGCTCGCCGAGGCGGCTTTTTCAGACCTGACAAAGCGAGCCGCCTGGCTGGAGCCAGTTACGCAATCACTCTGGGACCGACGGGTCGAAGAGGTGATCGCTGCCTGCCGTCTACTCCCAAATGATTGCCCGAAGGCTGAGCAAACAGCAAACTACTTTACCGCCAACATGGAGCGGGTTCGTTATGACCGTTTCCGCCAGGCGGGTTACATGATTGGCAGCGGCACGATCGAAAGCGCCTGCAAGCAAATTGTCACCAACCGTCTTTGTCTCCCTGGCGCTCAATGGGAAGTCAATGGTGCGGTTTCAAACGCCAAAGCCAGGGCCGCCTGGTTGAGCGGTGATTGGAATTCTCTGTGCCGTGCGAGGCAGCCTGTTCCGCTCGCTATCTGACATCTTTTGCTTGCACACTTTACGGTGTATTTACGCTACTGGTTGGAAATGCTATAATATCGCATAGATTTTGCTCATAAAGAATACCGATGTCCAAAAACAAGAAAAAACAAGCGAAAGAACACAGCCTGGCGCAAAGCCTTGATGCGATCACACAAAACGGGGTAAAAGCATTTCGGTTAAAAGAATATGGAAAAGCGCTTGCGGCTTGGGAAAGAATCCCAGATCCCAAGCGCCCTTTGCCGATGTTGGCCGAAGCGCACTTCCGCCTGGGGCTAAATCTATTTTATGGAGCAAACCCGCAGGACGGATTGTTTCACCTGCAAACCGCAGTCCAATTCCAACCGGATGATGAGTTATACGCTTACCATCTCGGTCTGGCCTTGCATCGCCAAGGCAATCTGCCGGGCGCAATGGAGGCGTACCAGGCCGCCCGCAAAAAGGCTGGCGCTGTTGCTAAGCGCGCAGCCTATCCGCTGGCACTGGCATTGCTCAACGCTGGACAATCTCTGCCAGAAAACCCGGTTTGGCAAGAACTGCTGCCTGAAGAACAAAACATCCTGCGTATTGCGGGTGTTTTCCGCCGCCGCCCCTATCAATTGCCAGCCGATGCGCCGCTGCTTTTGTGCGCCCTGGTTAGTCTGGATAACGATAACCGCCTGGAAGCGCGGGGACAATTGGAACAGTTCCTTGTCACGGCGACCGACGCAGGCGAAAAAGGCCTGGCCCACTACTACCTGGGGGTGTTGGCGGCCCGCGCCAATGATTTTGAATCTGCCCGGTGCGCATGGGAAGCGGCGTTGGCAAACGGATTTAAGCATGAACGGTTGTGCGCAAACCTGGCCGAACTCTACCAGCGCCGCGCTGAAGATGCTCTGACGCAAGGTGAAATTCAAACCGCACTGGCCGCTGCCAGCGAGGCCAAACGTCATCTCCCTCAAGAAAACTCGCTGGACGAATTGTTGGCTCAAATTCACCAACAACTTGGCTACCAGGCCGCCACGCACAACAACTGGAGCGAAGCCCAATATCATTGGCGAAGTGCCGTCAATCTCGATTCGGGCAGCTTCCGGCTGGCATACAATCTGGCGCTGGCGTATGAAAAATCGGGGGACTTCCTCCAAGCCGGCGAAGCCTGGCGCGAGGCCTTGCGCCGCCGTCCGCGCCGCGCTGACCACCCGGATGCGCTCGACGATGATCAGGTATCGCGTTTGTGGCAGCGCGCGGCGGAATGTTATTCAAAAGCGGGCGAATTCGATGAGGTAGGGCGCACGTACCAGCAAGCCATCAAATGGGCGCCCGAAAATCTAAATTTGCGCCTGTCACTCGCTGAAAATGCACTGCATGAAGGCCGGCTGCAGTTAGCCAACAACGAGTTGCAGCGCATCCTGGAGATCGACCCCAAACATGTTCCGGCACTGCTGTGCATGGGTGAGGTGTGCTCTCAGGATGAGGGGTACTGGTGGAACGTTCAAGCCCCCAAATACTGGCAAAAAGCCCTGGAAATTGACCCCCAAAACACCCAGGCGCGGCAATTCCTGGCTGAATGGTATCTCGAACAGGCGCAAGAATCGCACCACTGGAACAAATGCGAAGACACCATCGAGAAGTACCAGAAGTCCCTCGAGTTTCGCCCCGGTAATGTCAAGGCTTTGGCAGGATTGTTTGCCTGTCACCTGTGCCTGAAACACCAGGCTCAGGCCGATGAAACCATCCTGCAAGCACTTGCAAATGCGAAAACATTGGATGACTACGCCAAAATCATAGAGCACTTACTCGTTTTTGAACAGTACCCACGCGCCGCAGAGGCCCTTTCTGCCGCCGAAATGCGTATACGCGATATTCCCAGCGAATTTTACATTAACATGGCCGGGATACTGTTCAAGGACCATAAAAACGAACAGGCTGATTTCTGGCTGCAAAAAGTCATTGCCAAAGCAGCGCCCCAGGATAAGATATTGACGATGATTGCAGACCATGCCATGGATTTTGATAAAGAGGTGGCGTATGAATATGCCCAAAAAGCGCTTGCCAAAGAAAACACCGGCCAGGCCCACGTGATTTTAGGTGTCTTGGAAGATAAACATGGCAACAAACTCGCCAGCAAAAAACATTTCCGTGAAGCTGAGCGGATTGCTCACCAAAACAATGATCAAGAACTCCATATGCGCATTAAAGCAGCCCGTATGTACATAGCCGGGCCGAACGCGCTGATCCGCAAGCTGATGAATATGAGCGATCCGGACATGTTGGATGATTTCGCCGAACTTTTTGGTAAGGGACTGCGATGACACCTTCCCCGACCTCCGAACAACCCGAACGTCGTTCTGCTATTACCCGCGCCCCCATTTTAACCAGCGCTGACCCGTATGCGGTGCTGGGGCTGGAACGCCGCGCCACGCCTGCCGAAATCAAGCGTGCTTATTTTGAGTTGGTACGCCAATACTCGCCTGAGACCAACCCCGAAGCCTTCAAACAAATCCGCGCTGCATACGAAAAACTCAACAACGCCGAAAGCAAAACCGAAACTGATTTATTCCTGTTCCAACCTCCCCCGCACTGGGAAAGCCGCAAGCGCCGCCGCAAGCTGGATTTGGATTTTTACTCGCAGGATATTTTTGTCCTGCTGCAAAATCACGGGGATCTGGGCCGCGTCAGTTTTGAGGAAGATTTCCGCCCGCTGGAGGCTGGCCGTAAATGAGCTCGCACCGCCAGGTGTGGGAGACGCTTTCCCACTTGCTGCAACGTGTCGAAAATGCCACGCCAGCCAGACCTGCTGATCCGGCAGGTGTCGAGCAAGAGATTCGCAAATTGGGCAAAACCCAGTTAAAAGCCAATCTGCTGACCGAAGAGCAAACGGCTCTCGTCAAACAGAGTCTTGCCATTACGCAGGCGGCGCAGGAACAAAACACGCGCCTGCTCGAAACTCTCGTCGCTGAGCGCACCGCCCAAACTCAGACAGAGATCCTCGAAGCGCTCTTGCCCGCGCTGGATGGTCTGGAACACGCGATTGCCAGCGGCCAGCGTTATTTGCAGACGCGCGACCGCGCCGCTGCCAATCCCAACCTGACGCCTGAACAGGCGCTGGTGGTTTCTCCCGCCGACCGGGCCATGCTGGCGGGATGGCTAAATGGCCTGAACCTGGTGCGTGAGCGGCTTTTGGCGATTCTGGACGCGGGCGGCGTCACCCCCATCCCGAGCATTGGAAAACCGTTCGACCCTTACCTGCATGTGGCGGTTGGCACATCCTCGCAAATCCCTGCCGGGATGCAGTCCCTCCCTAATATGATTGTCGCCGAAGAACGGCGCGGTTATCGCACCCAGGCTGGCGTTATTCGGTTCGCGGAAGTGGTAGTCTATCGTCCCGCCTGACCACGACAAGGCTGTCGACAGCGGCACGCCACACCAGGTATACAGTTACAAACGAGTAACCAAATCTGTACGCTGGTAAACTGCCCGTCAAAACCGCTGGGACGCACCATACAAATCGGCGGAGATTTTGGAGAAAACAATGAGTAAAATCGTCGGAATTGACCTGGGAACCACCAATTCGGGTATCTCAATTGTGCAAAAAGGCACGCCGGTGATGTTGGCGAACGGCACTGAGCGCATTATCCCTTCGGTGGTTGGCTATTCCACAGTCAACAGAAACTGGCTGGTCGGCACACCAGCGCGCAATCAATTTGTGCTGGATCCTGATAACACCGTTCGTTCCATTAAACGCAAAATGGGAACCGAGACGCGTGTAAACCTCGGCGGGCAGGAATTCACCCCCCAACAAGTTTCGGCATTTGTCTTGCGCGAGTTGAAAGGTGTGGCTGAACGCAACCTGGGTGAACCAGTTTCAGATGTGGTCATCACTGTACCCGCCTATTTTACCGACGCAGCCCGCCAGGCCACCCACGACGCCGGGCGCATCGCGGGCTTCAACGTCCGCCGCATCATTAATGAACCCACAGCCGCGGCGCTGGCTTATGGGCTGAACCAGGCTGAAGATGAGATGGTGCTGGTCTACGACCTGGGCGGCGGCACCTTCGACGTTTCGCTAGTGGAATTGATGGGCGGCGTGGTTGAAGTGCGCGCCAGTCACGGCAACACCCAGTTGGGCGGTGATGACTTCGACCAACTGTTGGCTGAGGAGATTGCCCAGTGGTTTTACAATCAGCATGGGGTAGACTTGCGCCAGGAACGCCGCGCCTGGGCCAGGTTGCTGCGCGCCGCTGAAACGGCAAAAATCCAGCTCTCAGCGCATCCTTACACGTGGGTCAAAGAGGAATACATTGCCGAAAAAAACGGCGTCCCCCTGCACCTGGAATATGAAGCCAGCCGCAGCGCATTTGAAACGCTGATCCAGCCCAAGCTCAGCGAAACGCTTGATTCGGTCAGGCAGGTGCTGGCCGACGGAAAAATCGAAGCCGGCCAGCTTCAACAAGTGCTTTTAGTGGGTGGTTCCAGTTACATCCCGGCGGTGTGGGAGATGTTGGCAAACGAACTGGATATTTCCCCGCAAATGTCAATCAATCCTGAAGAAGTCGTGGCGCTCGGCGCGGGCGTACAGGCGGCCATCATCGCCGGTGAGCCAATCGACGCCATTTTGGTGGATGTCACCCCACATTCACTGGGCATTGCCGTAGCTGAACATTTCATGGACAACGTCATCCCCGGCTATTTCAAAAGCCTGATTCACCGCAACACCACCATTCCCACCAGCCGTGAGGAAAAGTTCTACACCATCTACCCCGGCCAAGATACGATCCGCATTGAGGTCTACCAGGGTGAGCATGAACTGGTCGAACACAACACTCCCCTGGGCGATTTCCTGATCAGCGGGCTGGAATCGGACCGTGCCGACAGCCCCGCCGAAGTGACCGTGCAATTCGACATGGATGTGAATGGCATTCTTAAAGTTACCGTGCGGGACCGAAAATCCAACCGCCAGGAATCGATTTCTGTGGAGGCCTCACACGCCCGCATGAGCGAAGCCGAAATTCTGGCAGCCCGTGATTGGGCAGATGAAGAAGCTGGCGAAACCGAGTTGCTGCCGCTTTCAGACGAATCTGCCGCCATGGTCCGCCGCGCCGAATCTCTGATGGCTGGCAACGAACTGGACGGCGAGAAGCTCAATTTGCTTGCAGATTTGCTTTCGCGCATCGAAGATGCCCGCGACGGCGAGCCGGAAGACCTGGCAGAACTGCTGGATACTCTGGAAGATATGCTGTTCGATTTGGAAGACGATTGAAATCAATTTACCGGTACGCAAAATAACCGATTAGGAAACCCCACCCGCCGTTCAGCAGGGCGGACTTCTCGATTTTCTTGTACCGTTTGCCGGTTAACCTGCAGCCTTACGCAACCCAACGGATCTCACCTTGACCTGGCAGATGCTCCGACCAGGGCGTCGTGCTCGTCCATACGCCGGGTTTCCTGGACAACTGTCCGCCCTAAAATCCTTGACGGTCTGAATTCTTAACAAACAGAGCAAAATTATGTCTGATCGGCAACAGGAGCGGAGAAGGCAGACTCTGACCAGGACTGAAGAACATCAGCAACTCGATTGAGAGCGAGCGCCAAATCTGAAGGATAGGTCTGGCTTTGGGACAGAGCTGCTAACCCCGGGCAAAACAAACGATGATGCAGTTTGGTAAAAAAGGTGACGACTTTGAGACCCAGCTCAGTCAAGCCGTAGCGGTGCGTGTGCGGGATGCGTTCGATGAGACCCTTCAGTCGCAAGCGACGCAAAGCATAAGTCATTTGGGCGCTGGAATAAGCCTCCGGCTGGACTTGCAGGCATTGCGCCACAATGGTTCGCAGCGTACGATTGCCAATTTCGGTGGGAATGTACATCTGACAGGCCAAGGCTTCCAGGATAGCCATCGTGCGCAGATCACCGAATCGCAATGCGGAAGCCCGTTGTCCATCCTCAGTTTGGGTAGATTGGCCCAACATGCGCATCTCTTGTAAAGAGACAAAGCAATCCTGACTGAGTTGTTCTTGCTCCAGGAGACGGTCATTGATGTGATAACCTATTTCCACCAATCGCGGGAAGTTTTTTTGGCTCTTTGGGAATTCCCGTGGTAGGCAGTGTATGTGGGGTATATTTTGGCGCTTTGCGCCAATTTTACCGCCACATATAGCCTCCCCCACGGGAATTCCCAGAGAGCCCATTTTTCCCTGAGTTTCCGATCCTTCATATCCAAGATCTATTGAAATTACTCCCCCTGATACCAGATTTAAACCGTGCCGTAACGATTTTAGGCACCCGCCATCCTATCGATCCAGCTCAGTTTCCCGATATGACACCTCGATGGCTTTCTCACTGATCGCGTTGTATGCTGCCCGCAACTGGACCGTCAGCCCCGGCGCGGGGACGAATGCTGGATCGCCAAGCCGCTTGAGCAGTGGCATTTCAATTGCAGGTGGGCGAATCGAAACGGAAAAACCCTCCAGCGAACCGGGAAACTCCCAAAAGCGGTTAACCTGTTCTTCGAGCGGCTCCGCTACTTCAGCCTCTTCTGGCTCATCGGCAGGGTCTACCTCTTCAGCGCGGCGCTGGCGTAAGGCTTCCATTACCTGCTCCTGGGTACGACCGCGCAGACGGAATATCAAGAACGGATCTTCGTCGAAACGCTCACCCAGAATATAATAGAGGTGTTCCTCAATAGTCAGAATTTGGTACACTTGGAAAAAACAGAGTAAAGGGGACGGCATAACGTGATACCAGAAATACGAGATGATCGTCAACAGCGAGCCTTGACGGGTGTGCC
>Ga0172368_10005113_pt1 | contig 14829 bp, 13 predicted proteins | sample Lak11m_FD_114540 | JGI IMG/M metagenome (GOLD analysis project Ga0172368, IMG submission 114540) | Freshwater microbial communities from Kabuno Bay, South-Kivu, Congo - kab_022012_11m | ecosystem: Environmental > Aquatic > Freshwater > Lake | place: Democratic Republic of the Congo: South-Kivu...
ACCAGCGCCAGTGCGGCGGGCATCAGTCGTTCCCGCGCATGATGGCAGATCAGCACGACCAGCCAGACCGAGATCGCCAGTGCCAGCACAATAAAGAACCACTTCTGCCAGCCGCCCGCATCGGCGAGGAAGCTGAACGACGCACCGGGATTGAAAACTAGCACGAGATTGAAGAAAGAGGAGACCACCACACTTTCGTGCAGGTGGAACGCAGACAACACCCAAGCCTTGGTGGCATAGTCGGCGATGATGATCGCGCCGGCCAGCACGAGCCAGCGCGCCATGTTCGCCAATGGGCTAGGCAAATGCGCGCGCCTCGCCCGCGCCGTGTAGGTTGCTGGTGCAGCGGCCGCAGAGTTCAGGATGCGCGACATCATGGCCGACATCCTCGCGCCAGTGCCAGCAACGCGCGCACTTCTGATGCGGACTCGGAACGACATTTAGTGCCGTCCCATCAGCGCCGACTTTTACGAGCGTCACCTTCGAGCAGATCAGCACGAATTTTAGGTCGTCGCCGAGAGAGGCAAGTAGTTCATGGGTTTCGTCCGCCGCACGAATCTCGACCTCGGCCTGCAGCGAAGAGCCGACGCCGCCGGCACTGCGTACGGCTTCGATTTTCTTGAGCACCTCGGCGCGTACCGCGCGGATCGCTTGCCACCGCGAAACCAGCGTTTCGCTTCCGGCCACGTCGGGCAAGATATGCCAAGTTTCCAGCATCACACTGTCCCTGCCCGTCACCTGGTGGATTTCCTCGGCGGTGAAACTGAGGATTGGCGCCATCAGGCGGGTGATCGACTGCACGATGTGCCACAGCGCGCTTTGCGCCGAGCGGCGCGCGCGCGAATCGGCGGCGGTCGTATAGAGACGATCCTTGAGAATGTCGAGATAGAAGGCGCCGAGGTCTTCGGCACAAAAGTTCTGCAGCGCCTGCACGGCCTTGTGGAACTCGTAGCGGTCGTAGGCGGTCACGCAGGTCGCATGGAGTTCGTGCGCCAGCGCCAGCGCGTAGCGGTCGATCTCCAGCCACTGATCGACGGGCAACATGTTCTTCCGCGCGTCGAAGTCCGCCGTGTTGGCGAGCAGAAACTTGAGCGTGTTGCGCAGGCGGCGGTAGACCTCGACCACTCGATCGAGAATTTCCTTCGAGATGGTCAGTTCACCCGAATAGTCGGTCGCCGCGACCCACAGGCGCAGGATCTCTGCGCCGAGCGTGTCGGACACCTGCTGAGGCGCGACGACGTTACCCTTCGACTTGGACATTTTCATGCCCTTGCCATCGACGACGAAACCATGTGTCAGTAGCCCCTTGTAGGGCGCGCGGCCGTCAAGGCAGCAACCGGTCAGCAGCGACGAATGGAACCAGCCGCGATGCTGGTCTGAGCCTTCGAGATAGAGATCGGCGGGAAAAGCACACTGATCCGCGTGCGAACCGCGCATCACGCTGCGATGGGTGGTGCCGGAATCGAACCAGACGTCGAGCGTATCCGTCATCTTGTCGTACTGATCCGCTTCGTCGCCGAGCAGCGCCTTCGAATCCAGCGCGAACCAGGCCTCGATGCCGCCCTGCTCCACACGCTTCGCCACTGCTTCGAGCAGCTCCAGGGTGCGCGGATGCGGCTCGCCGGTTTCCTTGTGCAGGAAGAACGGGATGGGCACGCCCCAGTTGCGCTGGCGCGAGACGCACCAGTCGGGACGGTTGGCAATCATCGCGTGCAGGCGCGCCTTGCCCCAACTCGGGAAGAACTCGGTCGCCTCGATGGCGGCCAGCGCCGCGGTGCGCAGGGTTTCGCCTTCGTGCGGCTGGCGATCCATGCCGACGAACCACTGTGTCGTGGCGCGATAGATGGTCGGCGTCTTGTGGCGCCAGCAGTGCATGGTGCTGTGGGTAATCTCGCCGCTGGCCAGCAACGCGCCGACCTCCGCGAGCTTTTCGACCACCAGCGGATTGGCTTTCCAGATGTGCTGGCCGCCGAAGAACGGCAGGTCCTTGGCGAAGCAGCCGTCGCCCTGCACAGGGGTGAGAATCTCGTCGTTCTTCATGCCGGCGCGCTTGCAGGAATCGTAGTCCTCGACGCCGTAGGCCGGCGCGCTATGCACGATGCCGGTGCCGGTATCGAGCGTCACATACTCGCCCATGAAAACGGTCGAGACACGGTCATAGAACGGATGGCGGAACTGCAAGCGGTCGAGCGCAATGCCACGGCAAGCGCCGAGCACCTGCCCGTCCAGGCCGTAGCGGGACAGCGCCGACGCTCGCAGTTCGGCGGCGAGAATCAACAGCCCCTTCGGCGTATCGACCAGCTCATAAACAAATTCCGGATGGATGTTGAGCGCCTGGTTGCCGGGAATCGTCCACGGCGTGGTCGTCCAGATCACCGCGAAGACCGTCTTGTCCGGCAGGGCCGCAACGCCGAAGGCCGTCGCCAGCCGGCTGCGCTCGGCCGTGTCGAGGGCAAAGGCCACATCAATGGCCGGACTTTTCTTGTCGGCATACTCGACCTCGGCCTCGGCCAGCGCCGAGCCGCAGTCGAAGCACCAGTTAACGGGTTTCAAGCCTTTGAACAGATAGCCCTTGCGGTACATCACACCCAAGGCGCGAATTTCCTCCGCTTCCGTGCGGAACTCCATCGTCCGGTAGGGGTTGTCCCACTCGCCGAGCACACCCAAACGAATGAAGTCCTTCTTCTGCCGTTCGACCTGCTCCTGCGCGTAGGCGCGGCAGAGCGCGCGCGCCTGATTGCCGTCGAGGTGCTTGCCGTGCGTCTTCTCGATCTGGTGCTCGATGGGCAGGCCATGGCAGTCCCAGCCCGGCACGTAGGGCGCGTCGAAGCCGGCCAGCGTTTTCGAGCGGACGATGATGTCCTTGAGGATCTTGTTGACGGCGTGGCCGATGTGGATGTCGCCGTTCGCATAGGGCGGACCGTCGTGCAGCACGAAACGCGGGCGACCTTTGGCGACGGCGCGAATCTTCTTGTAAAGCTGCTGCGCCTGCCACTGCTTGACCCAGCCCGGTTCGCGGCGGGCCAGGTCGCCACGCATCGGGAAGGGGGTATCAGGCATGTTCAGCGTTTTGCGATAGTCGGACTTCGGGTCAGCCATGGTCTTTGCCTGCAAAGTAATCCTGCGTGATCTTCACGTCGCGTGCGATTTGTGCGGTCAGCGCCGAGAAGGAATCGAACTTCATCTCATCGCGCAGCTTGTGCAGGAAATGCACGGTGAGGTGCGTGCCGTAGATCTGCTGGTCGAAATCGAACAGATGCACTTCGAGCGCAGGACGGAGGCCCTGCCCGAGCGTCGGGCGCACGCCGAGGCTCGCCGCTCCGGGCAGGTGACGCTTGTCGAGGCCCGACACGGTCGCGGCGAAAACGCCAGTCAGCGCGACGCGCTTGCGCTTCAACTGGATATTTGCAGTCGGCCAGCCAAGCCGGCGGCCGAGTTTGTCACCATGCACGACGCGCCCGGAGATACAGTAAGGTCGCCCGAGCAGCCGCGCGGCGTGCTCGAGATCACCCGCACCGAGCGCGTCGCGCACCGCGGAGCTGGAGACGCGCTCGCCATCGAGTTCGATGGTGTGCATGGCCTCGACGCCGAAACCGTGCGTCTGACCGGCGCTTTGCAGGAGGGCAAAATCGCCTGTGCGGCCCTTGCCGAAGCGGAAATCATCGCCGATGATCAGGTGGCGCACGCCGAGACTGCCGACCAGCACCTGCTCGATGAACTCCGGCGCGGTAAGGCCGGCGAGGCGGCGGTTGAAATGCAGCAGATACGCCACGTCGATGCCGCAGGCCTCGATCAGCGCCAGTTTTTCGCGCAGGGACGTCAGCCGCGCTGGCGCGCTCTCGGGCGCGAAAAGTTCACGCGGATGTGGTTCGAAGGTCATCACCGCGGCCGGCAGGCCATGCTGGGCGGCCGCGTCGGCCAGGCGCGCCAGCAGCGCGCGATGCCCCAGATGCACGCCGTCGAAATTGCCGATGGCCAGCACATGACCGGCCGTCGCGCGGGCCGGAAGGGTTCGGAAAAACTGCATCGCCGCAGGGGAAACGATTGCTGTCGGGAAGCCGCGAATTGTATCAGCCGTCGTCCAGCTGCCGTCTAAAAGGCTGCTGCGATCTTGGCTTTCGACAGCGGCGGATTCTGGCCGAAATAGTTCTTCATGCCGGCGAGCAGGGCTGCCGCCATGCGGTGTTGATAGGCGTCGTCGGTCAGGCGCCGTTCCTCGTCGGGATTGGAGATGAACGCCGTCTCGACGAGGATCGAGGGGATGTCCGGCGCCTTCAGCACCGCGAAGCCGGCCTGCTCGACCTGAGCCTTGTGCAGCGCGTTGATGCCGCCGATCTCGCCGAGCACCGCCCGGCCGAGCTTGAGGCTGTCGTTGAGAGTCGCAGTCTGGGAAAGATCCAGCAGCGTGCGGGCGAGCTGCGGATCCCTGGCGGCGAGATTGACGCCGCCGATGCGGTCGGCGGCATTCTCGCGATTGGCCAGCCAGCGCGCGGCGGACGAGGAGGCACCATTTTCCGACAACACGAACACCGAGGAGCCGCGGGCCGTCGGCTTGACGAAGGCATCGGCATGCACCGACACGAAGAGGTCGGCATTGACGCGCCGCGCCTTGGCCACACGATCGTGGAGCGGTATGAAATAGTCGCCGTCGCGCGTCAGCAAAGCACGCATGTTCGGCGCGGCATCGATCAGCGTTTTGAGGCGTCGCGCGATCGCCAGCGTGACGTGCTTCTCCATGCTGCCGCGCCGGCCGATCGCACCGGGGTCCTCGCCACCGTGACCGGGATCAATGACGACCGTCACCAGCCGGGCGATCTCGCTGCGAGGCGGCTGCGTTTTCGCCGGCGCGAACGGCTCGTCGCGGCCATGCTTTTCCAGCAGGGCGAGCAACGGATCGGGCGGTACGGCGGGGTACAGATCGAGCACCAAGCGGTGGCCGTAGCTGCCCACCGGCTGGAGCGAGAACAGTTGCGGTTTCACCTCGCCCTTGAGCTCGATGACCAGTCGCACGATGCCCGGCTTGAAGCGCCCGGCCCGGATCAGCTTGATCTGCGGATCGTTGTCGAGAATTTTGCCCGGCAGGCTGGCGAGCACGGAATCGAACTCGACGCCCTCGAGGTCGAGCACCACGCGGTCAGGATCCTTGAGCAGCAGTTGGCGGAAGACGAGCGGCTGGCTCATCTGCGCGCTGTATTCGAGCGTGACCCGCGTGTAGTCGGCGGCCGGCCAGACGCGCACACCCAGCAGCGTAGGGGCCGCGCCGGCTCGCGCCAGCGGCGTGACCAGCAGCGTCAGGACGGCGCCGCCGCCGCGCAGGAAGTCGCGCCGCGAAAATCCGCCCCGCGGCTCAGCCATGACTTGCCCCGTGCGCTCGTTGCCATGACGACAACATGGCGCGCCGGCCCGGCATGAGCGAGCTGGATGCGCAGGTCGGGCGATGGCAAATAAGGCTGGGCCCGGTCGGGCCATTCGACCAGGCAGATGCCCGCAGAGGAAAAGTATTCGTCGAGCCCCGCATCGAGAAATTCTTCCGGAAGTTCGAACCTATAGAAATCAAAGTGATAAAAGTGTAATCCAGAAACCACATAAGGTTCAACCAGCGTGTAGGTGGGGCTCTTCGCCGTCCCGCCGGCGCCGACTTTTTGCAACAGTCCGCCGACCAGCGTCGTCTTGCCGGCACCCAGGTCGCCCTCCAGATAGATCACGGCGGCCGGGCAAGGGTCGGCGGGCAGCGCAGTGGCGAGCCAGGCGCCGAAGGCGCGCGTGGCGGCGGCGTCGGGCAGCGCATAGGTGCGGCGGTTATCATCGGCTACATGCATGACGGGCTCGCCTTGAAGGAAAGGATTCGCCGCTGGGGCGCGGAACTCGGCTTCAGCGCGGTCGGCTTCGCGGGCGTCGAACTGGGTACGGCCGAGGCGGCACTGCTGGACTGGCTGGCCGCCGGGTACCACGGCGAGATGGATTATATGGCCCGCCACGGCGTGAAGCGGGCCCGACCGGTTGAGCTGGTGCCCGGCACACAAGCGATCATCAGTTGCCGCATGGATTATTTCCCGGCCTGCCGCCGTCCCGCCAGTGTTGACTTTGCGGATATCTCCCGCTATGCGCTGGGCCGCGACTACCACAAGGTGCTGCGCGCGCGCTTGCAAAAGCTCGCCGACCACATCGTTGCGGAAGTCGGCGCATTTGACTATCGCATCTTCACCGATTCGGCGCCGGTGATGGAAGTCGAGCTGGCGAAAAACGCCGGCCTCGGCTGGCGCGGCAAGCACACGCTGCTACTCTCGCGCAGCGGCTCATGGTTTTTTCTCGGCGAACTGTTTGTCGAACTGCCGCTACCTGCCGACGCCCCCATCAAGGCACATTGCGGCACTTGTAGCGCCTGTATCGACGCCTGTCCGACCGGCGCCATCGTCGCGCCTTATCGGCTGGACGCGCGGCGCTGCATTTCCTATCTGACCATCGAGCTGAAGAGCAGTATCCCGGAAGCGCTGCGGCCGCTGATCGGCAACCGCATCTACGGTTGTGACGACTGCCAGCTCGCCTGTCCATGGAACCGTTTTGCCCGCCCGACGCGCGAGGCGGATTTTCTGACGCGCCATGGCCTGGACCAGGCCACGCTGGCGGAACTGTTTGCGTGGTCGGAAACGGAATTCAACGATCGTCTCGCCGGCTCGCCGGTCCGGCGCATCGGCCATGAGCGCTGGCTGAGGAACATCGCCGTGGCGCTGGGTAATGCCGCACCGGCACCGGTGGGCCGCGCTGCGCTGCTGTCGCGTCTGGATCATTCATCCGCGCTGGTGCGCGAACACGTCGGCTGGGCGCTATCCCGCTATCCAGGCTGATCGCCCGTCGCAACAGGACGCGAGGGGTCAGAACACCACTCGCTCCACGAGCCCGGATAGAGCTTCGAGCCGGACAGGCCGGCGACTTCCATCGCCAGCAGGTTATGGCAGGCGGTAACGCCGGAACCGCACGACTGCACCACCGTGCGCGGATCGCGCCCGTCGAGCAAATCGGCAAACTCGGCGCGCAACTCTTCAACCGGCTTGAAGAAGCAGCCGGCGTCGTCGAGATTGTCGAAGAAGAAACGGTTCACCGCCCCCGGAATGTGCCCGCCGACCGGATCGAGCGTTTCGTTTTGACCGGCGTAACGATCCTCGTTGCGCGCATCGATCAGCAGCATCTGCGGCGCATGCAGATGCGCCTGCACATAGGCGGTAGCCACCTGCAGGTCGCGCGGATGGGCGACGAACTGCGCCGGGGTCACGCTTGGCACGCGCTCTTCGAGCGGCAGTTTGGCGCGCCGCCAGCCGGGCAGGCCGCCGTCGAGGACCGCCACATGGGCGTGCCCCAGCCAGCGCAACATCCACCACAGCCGCGCGGCGAAGATGCCGCCTTCGTTGTCGTAGGCGACCACCTGGGTATCAGACGCGACGCCGCAGGCCGCCATGCGGGCGGCAAATGCATCGACCTCCGGTAGCGGGTGGCGACCGTTGTGGCCGTTCTTGCGGCCGGACAGATCGCGGTCGAGGTGCAAAAACAGCGCCCCCGGGATGTGGCCCTTGGCATAGGCCTGGGCCCCGTATTCAGTGTTTTGCAGGTCGTGGCGGCAGTCGAAGATGCGCCAGCGCGGATCGTCCAGATGCGCGGCCAGGGTGGCCACGCTGACCAGGGTGTCGGACATCAGTGCGCCTCCGCGAGCCAGGAACTTGCTTCGCCGGCATCCTCGAAGACGCGCAACTCGGCCGTCACGAAGACTTTTTCCAGCCAGGCACTCCAGGCCACCCACTGGCTGTCGGTGACCACCGCGACGCGCCGGAAATCGCCGCCATGAAGGCGCGAGAACTTGACTTCCTCCCAGGCCATGTCGACGGTGAAGCCCGCCATCTCGGTCAGATCGAACAGCAGGTCGTGCCGGCCGTCGAACAGATCGTTGGCGATCAGGTATTCCTCGAACTCGGTGAAGTCATCGAGCGTGAATTCGCCAATGACCGCCAGTGTGACGCCTGCGGGTGTGTGGTCGACGGTAATCATCTTCCGACCAGCGCCTCGGCCATGATGCGGCGATAAAACTCATGGAAATGCTGCATGCCATCCTCCATCGGCGACTGGTACGGACCGATCTCGCTCTTGCCCTGCCGGAGCAGCGCATGGCGGCCGCGATCCATGCGCTCGCCGATGTCATCGTCCTCGATTGCCGTCTCCATGTAGGCGGCCTGCTCGGCCTGGATAAATTCCGGCTCGAACAGCGCGATGTCCTCGGGATAATAGAACTCGACGACATTCAGGGTCTTGTCGACATCCTGCGGAATCAGCGTCGACACGACCAGCACGTGCGGATACCACTCGACCATGATATTCGGGTAGTAGGTAAGCCATACCGCGCCCTGCGGCGGCCGCTGGCCGCCGTAATAGTCGAGCACGGCCTTCTGCCAGCGCGCGTAGGTCGACGAGCCACTCTTGGCCAGCGAGGTGATGCCGACCTTCTGCACCGAATACCAGTCGGCGAACTGCCAAGAAAGGTCATCGCAAGTAACAAAGCTGCCGAGGCCGGGATGGAAGGGGACGACGTGGTAGTCCTCGAGATAGACCTCGATGAAGGTTTTCCAGTTGTAGTTGCACGGGTGCATCTCGACGCGATCGAGACGAAAGCCGGAAAAATCGAAATCGCCCGCTACCTTCATGCCGCCCAGGTCGGTGCCGGCGGAACGCGCCCCGCCGAACAGCAGGCCGTGCCAGTTCTCCAGCTTGACCTTGTTGAGGTTGAGGCAGGGATTGGCGGGAAAATGCGGCGCGCCGATCAGCGTGCCCTGGGTGTCGTAGGTCCAGCGGTGAATCGGGCAGACGAGGGTCTGGTCAGCCTTGCCACCGCCTTGCAGCATGATCGCCTGACGGTGGCGGCAGACGTTGGACATCCTGTAGATGCCGTCCGGCTGGTGCACCAGGAGGTGGGAATGATCGGTCCATTCGGTGGAACGGTAGTCGTAGAGCTCCGGCACCATCAACTCATGGCCGGCATAGCCGGGGCCAGCATCGAAGAGGAGCTGTTTCTCCAGTTCGAACAGCTTTTCGTCGAAGTACCACGCGACGGGAAGCTGGGAAACCCCAGGGGCCAGCTGCGCCCGCGTTGCGACAACCGTCATGAGCACCCACCTCCAAGAATGAACCGCCGGAAAACGGCATCCCGGCGGCGCTTGCACCTGCGCGCATCCAATGCAAGGGCTTGAATTGCAGGCAACCGCAGTATAGCCAATTTGACCGCGATTTGACCGCCAGGGGCCGCATGAGCTATGTTCGCAAGCTAAAGGAATTGCCCGCACCATGACGTCGCCCGCCGTATCCCCCCCCCTCACCTTCGAAGCCGCCCTGCAGGAACTTGAACGCCTGGTCGGCGCGCTCGAAAACGGTGAGCTGCCCCTCGAGGCCTCGTTGCAGACTTATGAACGCGGCATGGAGCTGCTGCGGCACTGCCAGCAAACCCTGAGCCAGGCCGAACAGAAGCTGCGTGTGCTCGACGGCGCCGTGTTGCGCGAATTTTCGCCACCCGGCGCGGCCGCAGCGAGCGAGGGCGACGCGGATTGAACGCCGGTTTCAGCCACTGGATGGCGGATATCCAGCAGCGTACCGCCCACACGCTGGAGCGCTGCCTGCCGCTGGCCACGACCGCGCCGACACGCCTGCATGCGGCGATGCGCTATTGCAGCCTGGGCGGCGGCAAGCGCATGCGGCCGCTGTTGTGCCATGCCACTGGCGAAGCGCTCGGCGCCACGGCCAAAATTCTCGATAGCGCCGCTGTCGCGGTCGAGCTGATCCACACCTACTCGCTCGTGCATGACGACCTGCCGTGCATGGACGACGACGTGCTGCGGCGCGGGCGACCGACCTGCCATGTCGAGTTCGACGAAGCCACCGCCCTGCTGGTCGGCGACGCCCTGCAGACGCTGGCCTTCCAGGTGCTCGCCGACGCGGATGCGCCGTCCTGCCAGCGCCGACTTTCGATGATCGCCCTGCTCGCGCAGGCCAGCGGTTCGCGTGGCATGGCCGGCGGGCAGGCCATCGATCTCGCCGCCGTCGGCACCCGGCTGACGCCTGCAGAACTCGAGTTCATGCACATCCACAAGACCGGTGCCCTGATCCGTGCCGCCGTGCTGCTCGGCGCCCACTGTGGCGAAGCGGATAACGCGACACTCGACGCGCTCGGACGCTTCGCCAATCGCGCCGGCCTGCTGTTCCAGGTGGTGGATGACATCCTCGATGCCGAAGGCGATACCGCCACACTCGGCAAGACCGCCGGTAAGGACGCCGCGCGCGCCAAGCCGACTTACGTCAGCGTGCTCGGCCTCCCCCGCGCCAAGGAGCTCGCTGCGCAGTTGCGGGCGCAGGCCCATGAAGCGCTGAGTGCCTGCCCGGTGAGCACCGACCGGCTCGCCGCGCTGACCAACTACATCGTCGACCGCAGGTTCTGAGATGGCCACCCCGCTGCTCGACACCATCAACGATCCCGCCGACCTGCGCGCGCTGTCGCGCGAGCAGCTACCGGCGCTGGCCGAGGAACTGCGCGCCTTCCTGCTCGAGTCGGTGGCCAGGACCGGCGGCCACCTGTCCTCGAACCTCGGTACCGTCGAACTGACGATCGCGCTGCACTATGTCTTCGACACCCCGCACGACCGGCTGGTCTGGGATGTTGGCCACCAGACCTACACACACAAGATTCTCACCGGCCGCCGCGCCGACATGGCACGGCTACGCATGCACGACGGCATTTCCGGTTTTCCGCGGCGTGGCGAGAGCCCCTACGACACCTTTGGCGTCGGCCACTCCTCGACGTCCATCTCGGCGGCGCTCGGCATGGCCGTGGCGGCGCGCAACCGCAGCGAACCGCGGCGCGTCGTCGCCATCATCGGCGACGGGGCGATGTCGGCCGGCCAGGCCTTCGAGGCCCTCAACAACGCCGGCGTCGCCGACGCCAACCTGCTTGTCATCCTCAACGACAACGACATGTCGATCTCGCCGCCAGTCGGCGCGCTCAACAAGTACCTGGCGCGTCTGTTTTCCGGGCGCAGCTTCAACGCCGCGCGCAAGGCCGGCGAGAAAGTGCTGTCGGTCGCGCCGCCGCTGCTCCAGCTGGCCAAGCGCGCCGAGGAACATGTCAAGGGCATGTTCGTGCCAGGCACGCTGTTCGAGGAATTCGGCTTTAACTACATCGGCCCGATCGACGGCCACGATCTCGAATCGCTGCTGCCGACGCTGGAAAATCTGCGTGCCCTGCGCGGTCCGCAGTTCCTCCACATCATCACCCGCAAGGGCCAGGGCTACAAGCTCGCCGAGGCCGATCCGGTGCTTTACCATGGCGTGTCCCAGTTCGACGCCGCCAACGGCATCCAGACGGGGAAGGGTGGCGGCAAGCTGACCTTCACCCAGGTGTTCGGCGACTGGCTGTGCGACATGGCGGCGCAGGACGAGCGCCTGGTCGCCATCACGCCGGCGATGTGCGAAGGTTCCGGCATGACGCGTTTCGCCCAGGAGTTTCCCCGCCGTTACCACGATGTCGGCATCGCCGAGCAGCACGCCGTGACCTTCGCCGCCGGGCTGGCCTGCGAAGGCATAAAGCCGGTGGTGGCGATCTATTCGACCTTCCTGCAGCGCGCCTACGACCAGCTGATCCACGACGTCGCGCTGCAGAACCTTGATGTCACCTTCGCCATCGATCGCGGCGGCATCGTCGGCGCCGACGGGGCGACGCACCAGGGCGCCTTCGACCTCTCCTACCTGACGTGCATTCCGAACCTGGTCGTCATGACCCCGGCGGACGAGGCCGAATGCCGGCGCATGCTCACCACCGCCTATCACCATCCCGGTCCGGCGGCGGTGCGCTATCCGCGTGGCACGGGAGCCGCCGTCCCGCCGGCGCCGACTCTTGACACCATTGAGATCGGCACCGGCGAACTGCGGCGCGCCGGGCACAGCATCGCGATCCTTGCCTTCGGCACGCTGCTCGGCGCCGCGCTGCAGGCCGGCAACGCGCTCGACGCCAGTGTTGCCAACATGCGCTTCGTCAAACCGCTCGACGTCGACTTGATTCGCCGCCTCGCGGACACACATGATGTGCTGGTGGCAGTTGAGGAAAATGTGGTGATCGGCGGTGCCGGCGCGGAAGTCGCGCGGGCGCTCGAAACGCTCGGACAACGCAAGCCGCTGCTGCGGCTCGGCCTGCCCGACCGCTTCATCGAGCACGGCGAGCAGCGTCAGATGCTCGGCGAACTCGGCCTCGATGCCGCCTCGCTGGTCGCTCGCATCAAAACTTTTATCGGCTCGCTTACTTGAGAAAAACACTCGGGAATGTAATATAGGCGGAACAGCAACGGCAGGCCCCGAGCCGTCCGCATCCCCAGACAGGAGAACATCCCCATGAATCTGAAAGACCTCACCGTGGCCATTCCGGACGTCCAGTCGAGCGCTGACTCGCGCCAGCTACCGATCAACAAGGTCGGCATCAAGTCCATCCGCCACCCCGTCAAGGTGCTCGACAAGTCGGGCGGCGTGCAGCACACCATCGCCACCTTCAACATGTACGTCGGCCTGCCGCACAATTTCAAGGGCACGCACATGTCGCGCTTCGTCGAGATCCTCAACGCCCACGAGCGCGAGATCTCGGTCGAGAGTTTCGAGTCGATGCTGCGCATGATGGTGAACAAGCTCGAGGCCAAGACCGGTCATCTCGAGATGAGCTTCCCCTACTTCATCAACAAGGCGGCGCCGGTGTCGGGCGTAAAGAGCCTGCTCGACTACGAAGTGACCTTCCTCGGCGAGATCGTCGAGGGCGACGGCTACCGGCAGACCACGCGCGTCGTCGTGCCGGCGACCAGCCTGTGCCCCTGCTCGAAAAAGATTTCCGAGCGCGGCGCCCACAACCAGCGTTCGCACATCACCATCACGGCGACCACCAACAGCTTCGTCTGGATCGAGGAGATCGTGCAGATGGCCGAAGGCCAGGCTTCCTGCGAGCTTTACGGATTGCTCAAGCGCCCGGACGAGAAGCACGTCACCGAACGCGCCTACGACAACCCGAAGTTCGTCGAAGACATCGTGCGCGACGTTGCCGGCGTGCTCAATGCCGATGCGCGCATCGACTCGTACATCGTCGAATCCGAAAATTTCGAATCCATCCACAACCATTCCGCCTACGCGCTGATTGAAAAGGACAAGCGCGCCTGATCTCCGCAATAGCCAACAAAAAAGGGACGCACTGCGTCCCTTTTTTGTTGGCGGCCGGAAGCTTATTCCTTCGCTTCGACCGTCTTGCGCGCGAGCTTTTCCTTGATCCGCGCCGACTTGCCGGAACGGTCGCGCAGATAGTAGAGCTTGGCGCGGCGCACGTCGCCCTTGCGCTTGACCTCGATGCTGGCGATCAGCGGCGAATAGGTCTGGAACGTGCGTTCGACGCCCTCGCCGGACGAAATCTTGCGCACGGTGAAGCCCGAATTGAGGCCGCGGTTGCGCTTGGCGATCACCACGCCCTCGAAGGCCTGGACGCGCTTCCTTTCGCCTTCGACCACGTTTACATTGACGATCACCGTGTCGCCGGGCGCGAATTCCGGAACGCTCTTGCCCAGGCGCTCGATTTCTTCTTTTTCCAGTTGCTGAATCAGGTTCATGTCGTTTTCCTTGTCAAATCAAAAATCATCTTGTGACGACCGCAGAGCTACTGCTTCGATTCGGTTTCGATCTCCCGCAGTAGTTGCGTTTCTTCCTTGCTCAAACCGCGAGCACCTGCTCGTTGCGCCAGCCATTTGGCAAACAGCTCCGGGCGGCGCTCCCGGGTCCGCAGCAGCGACTGCTTGAGTCGCCAGCGGCGGATGTTCTCATGGTGCCCGGACAGCAACACTGCCGGCACCGGCAAATCCTCATACACCTCGGGCCGCGTGTAGTGCGGACAATCCAGCAGCCCCCCCACAAACGAATCCTCCACCGCCGAAGCCTCGTCGTTCAAGGCCCCCGGCAGCTGCCGCACCGACGCATCGATCAGCGCCAGCGCGGCAATCTCGCCGCCCGACAACACGAAGTCGCCGAGCGACACTTCCTCATCGACGCGGCGCTCGATCAGCCGCTCGTCAATGCCTTCGTAGCGACCGCACAGCAGGATCGCTCCCTCTCCCGCCGCCAGCTCCGCCACCTTCGCATGGCTGAGCGGCCGGCCTTGCGGGGAAAGGTAGATCACCTTTCCCACGCCTGCACGGGCCGCCTGTGCGGCATCGATGGCCTGCTCCAGCGGCCGCGCCTGCATCACCATGCCGGGCCCCCCGCCGAACGGCCGGTCATCGACCGAACCATAGGCGTTGTCGGCCCACGTCCGCGGATTCCAGCACTCGATCCGCCACAGGCCGCGCTCCAGCGCCCGCCCGGTGATACCGCACTGCGTCACCGCCGAGAACATCTCGGGAAACAGCGTGATGACGTCAAAGCGCAGCATCGACGGCCCCCGTTCACCAATCCGCGTGCCAGGCAACGTGCAGCTTGCCGCCCGCCACATCCACCTCCTTCACCACCGCGCCGACGAAGGGCAGCAGCCTGTCCTCCGCCTGCCCGCCTTCGCCTGCCTTCACCACCAGCACCGCATGCGCACCCGCTTCGATCAATTCGCTCACGCGGCCGAGCGTTTCCTGCTGCTCGTTGATCACCGTCAGGCCGACCAGGTCGGCCCAGTAATCCTCATTCTGTCGCGCCGCCGGCAGTGCCGTGCGCGGCGCCCCGACGAAGCTGCCTGCCCACCCCTCGGCCGCATTGCGATCATCGATGCCGACGAACTTGGCCACCCATCCCTTGCCC
>Ga0172368_10005114_pt1 | contig 14829 bp, 10 predicted proteins | sample Lak11m_FD_114540 | JGI IMG/M metagenome (GOLD analysis project Ga0172368, IMG submission 114540) | Freshwater microbial communities from Kabuno Bay, South-Kivu, Congo - kab_022012_11m | ecosystem: Environmental > Aquatic > Freshwater > Lake | place: Democratic Republic of the Congo: South-Kivu...
AAAATTACGCGGAAAGAGTTTTTAAAAATGGCGGGGCTTGGGGTATTTGCGGTTTTTATTTTGCCTGGCTTGAAAAAAATAAACGTATTCAAAAAATCATACAAAGAAGCAAGGCATTATGAAAAGCTGGCCGGATAGGCGGGCAGAAGTTGACAAAACTAACATTGTCAGAGTGTCAAGTTTATGGAGGGGGATGAAGGGGTGCGCGTATGATGAAACGGGTTATTTTTCTATTAGCGATTTTTTTATTTTTCTGCGGCAATTCTTATTCAGAGGATGTAAGGAAGCCGGCTGTTGCGGGCGCGTTTTATCCCGGGAACAAGGAAGAGCTTGCTGTCCAGGTGGATGGCTTTTTAGCGAACGCGAAAAAATCGAATGTAAAAGGCAGGATCATCGCCCTTATTGTGCCGCATGCAGGCTATATTTATTCCGGCCGGGTTGCGGCGCATAGCTTCAAACAACTGGAAGGCGTGGATTTTAAGAAAATAATAATAGTATCCCCCAGCCATTATGTCGGGTTTGACGGAATCTCCGTTTACAACCAAGGGTCGTTTGAAACGCCTCTCGGCCTTGTAAAAATAGACGAAGAGCTTGCCAATAAAATAATCCAAAAAAATGAAAGATTTATTTTTTATCCACAGGCGCATCAGAAGGAGCACGCCATAGAAGTTGAGATACCGTTTTTACAAAGGGTTTACAAGGGCAAAGATTTTAAAATAGTCCCTATTGTTATGGGAAACCCAGCATCGCTGGACATAAAGATATTGAGCGATGCGCTTTACGATGTCGTAGACAAGGATACGCTTTTAATTATAAGCGTAGACCTGTCCCATTATCATCCTTACGACAAAGCGGTGGAGCTTGATACAAGCGGCATAAACGCCATCGAGAACCTGGACTCCGATGAGCTTGCTCAATGGATAAATAACGGAAATACGGAAATAGATGCGCCTATCGCGGTGCTTGCAATGATGATGTTTGCGAAGCGCTCTGGGGCGAAAGCAGTTGTCTTAAAATACGCTAATTCCGGGGACGTTACGGAAGACAGAACAAGGGTGGTGGGATATGCAAGTATTCTAGTATACGTGCCTTTAGAAGCGGAACAAAAAGGAGAAACTATCATGGAAGACGGATATCTTAATAAAGAGGAGAAGAAGAAGCTTCTTGAGATAGCGAGACTTTCAATAACGGAAGCCGTAATCGGCAAGAGGCAGTTTCTGCCGGATGTTACGGAAGAAAAGTTAAAAGAAAACTGCGGGGCGTTCGTCACTATAAAAGAGAATGGCCGGCTCCGCGGGTGCATAGGATATATTCAGGCGTTCAAGCCGCTTTATGAAACAGTAAAAGACGTAGCTAAGTCAGCTGCAATGAATGATTACAGGTTCAGCCCTGTGCGCCAGGACGAACTGGATAAGCTGGAACTTGAGATATCCGTACTTACGCCTCTCAAGAAGATCAGCGATATAAGCGGAATAGTAGTCGGAAAGCACGGCCTTTACATGAAACAAGGTTTTAATTCAGGGCTGCTTCTTCCCCAGGTGGCGACAGAGTACAAATGGGACAAAGAGACATTTTTAAAAGAAACCTGCAGAAAATCAGGCCTTTCTCAGGATGCCTGGAAAGATAAAACTACTGAAATCTATACCTTCAGTGCGGAAGTATTCGGGGATACGCCCTGAGTTAAAATAAAAAAAGCCCTTTTCGCTAAGGGCTTTTTTTATAGGCTATAAACCTAGAAGCTTACCGCTATTCCACGCCTCCTTGTTTAGATCCTGCTGTTTCTACAATAACTATATCACATCTTTTGAATAAAACAAGGCCTGGAGTTCGAAATTAGTATAAAAATAAAAATATTTATAACGCTCAAGAGGATGCATGTCTGAAGAATTCCGAGTATCGGAATTAGTATTATACCTATGGCCAGCCCGCCTATGCAGGAACCAAGCAAATCAACGCCGTATAACAGGCCTGTAATTTTGCCGACATCTCCGGAGTCTTTGAGCCAGATTTTATTCGCAAGAGGAAACTGAAATCCTCCTATAAAACCGGCCAGGACAGGCAGTATTACAAAAGCTATCTGCAGCATGTTCCCGACGCCAGGAGAAAACTGGTTAATCTTTGAGATAACAAAAAGCGTTCCGGCCAGTACAAGAGGATATACTGCCAGTATAGACTGGGTTTTTAGATATAGGGATTTTTCATCCTCTATTTTTTCCATAATATTTGTTATCAGGAAGCTTCCCGCGCCCAGGCCTATCATGAATGAAGTCAGGATTAGGCCCATTTGATAATACATATAGCCGTATATGAACTGGAATGCCAATAATATGATCACCTGAAAACATATCTGACTCATGCCGGCAGTTATTGTAGAAATCAGGACCGGGAATTTTAAAGACGCCCTTGTCAATTTTTGCGCCAGCAAAGAAGCTATTAAAAAAACAAAAGCCACTAATATAAAAACGCCTATATTTATTTTGTCAACATAAGGCAAGAGGCCTTTTGTAGCGTCAAAAAAGCTTATCCATAATATTCCGTAGTAAAGGTATCCTATGGGCCTGAAATCAGTATTTATCTGCGTGTTTTGGAATTTAGCAATGGCGCTTTCCACGTATTTAATCCTCAACGGGTCTAATTTGAAAGGGATGTAATATCCTCTGACAAATTTGGTTTTAACGTCCCTGTCTTTCAGCCTTTTTATTATAGTGTTTATATCATATGTGAGCATGCCCGGTTCGTTTGACGCTACAAACGTCATTGTATTTCCTGGGAGTATCTTTACATCAAAGAACTCTTTTTTAAGGGTGTTGTAGATACAGCTCAGGTAAACGCCATGCTCCGGGCTGATATAATTCTCGGAAGAAAGAAGCCCGAATGAAAATACGCCTCCCGGCGCCAAGATCTTTTTTACTTCATGGAAAAATTCCAGGGAATAGAACCTGTTCAGGCCTGCCGTATACGGATCCGGGAGGTTTAAGATTATTGCATCGTAGCCTGCCCCGTCCCGCTTGGAAGAATATTCCTTTACAAAAACTCGCCCGTCCATGTGGATTATATTTACCCTGTCGTTTGTTATGGGGGGCATGTATTTCTGGGAAAGGTTTATTATCATAGGGTCCAATTCCACGTAATCCAGCCTGTTCACTTTATGTTTTAAGATCTGGTCTATGGCGCCTCCTGTCCCGCCCCCTATAAGCAGTATTTTTTTGGGGGACGGATGCTCCAACATAGCGTAATGTACTGATTCTTCGATAGTAGAAGTGTCCCCGCCCGTGAACATCAGGGTGCCATTTTCGTAAAAGCTGTAATTATTTTCCAATTTTGTTACGGCGATATTCCCGTATATGGAATCCGCGCTTTCCACGAGTTTCATGGGCCTGGACTGGAGAGACCTTGTAAATCCGTCCAGATGTTTTGGCCAGTTGAAGATAATCGTAGTTGAAAACATTATCAGATAGACAAGCTGGATTGCGTTCCTGCTGAACAATATAGAAATAATCAGATTCAGATTTCCCAGGATAAGAGCGTTTTGAAAGCTTGTGTATGTTTTTACAAGCAGGAACGTATATAGGATTCCCCCCGCAGAGGCCCCCAGGCTTTCAAATAAGTAAATCCTCGCTACCTGCCCGGACGGGAAGTTGTTATCTTTCGAGGCGATCTTGGCTATTAAGATAAAACCCAGGCCTAACAACGCGCAGACTATAGACAGGGAAGCGAAAGAGACGCCTAGCATTTGCGTTAATCCTATAATTTTTCCGGCCTGGATTTTTAATACAGGTTTTATAAGGCGTATGAGGAAGATATTAAACGGCACGATGATCGATATTGCCAGCTGTATATACGAGAGGAATTTTTCTTTGGAAGTGATGAAATCTGCCAGCCTGCCTAAAGCAAGGCTGCCGAATGCTACCCAGAAAAGCCAGCATGCGAGTATTATCCCCAGGGAAAGCTCGTTGCCGTAGAACACGACAAGAAGCTCTCTGATGATTATTATCTGGCCTATCATTGAAGTAAGGCCGAGCGTGAAAGCGCTGATAGTTAATTTCAAGCTTGTCTTCATTGTTTATAAGTTTAGCATATCTTTTCTATTGGCACAAGCAGGAGAGTAATATATAATAGTTCAAAAGGAGTACTTATGTGCGGAATAGTCGGCTATATCGGAAATAAAGACGCTTTGCCTGTTTTAATCGAAGGCCTCAGGAGGCTGGAATACAGAGGTTATGATTCCGTAGGCGTAGCTATCATACCGAAAAATAAAATTATCGTAAAGAAATGCAAAGGCAAGATAAAAGGCCTTGAGGCATTTCTTAAGGGAGAGGAGATTTCTGAAAGCCGCGTAGGGATCTCCCATAACAGGTGGGCAACGCACGGCGCCCCTACAAATATTAATGCCCATCCTCATCAGGACTGTTCAGGCGCCATAGCGGTGGTCCATAACGGTATCATAGAAAACTACAGCGAATTAAAAAAACAACTTATTGCGGAAGGCCATGTATTCAAGTCCCAGACGGATACGGAGGTCATAAGCCATCTTGTGGAGAAATATTATAAAGGCGACCTGAAAGAGGCTGTGTCGAAAACTATCAAAGACCTGAAGGGCTCTTTCGCGTTAGGCATAATTTCCAAAGACGAACCTGATAGGATCCTCGCCGCCAGAAAAGAAAGCCCCCTGATAATCGGCATAGGAGAGGGCGAGAATTTTATCGCCTCGGATGTGCCGGCGATATTGAGGCATACGAAGAAAGTGATCTATCTTGAAGACGGCGAGATAGCTCTTTTAACAAAATTCAAGGCGGAGGTCTTCGGCCCGGACGGGAAAGCCAGAAAAAAGAACATAGATATAATAAAATGGAGCCTTGATTCCGCGCAAAAATCAGGCTTTAGCCATTTTATGCTGAAAGAGATACATGAACAGCCCAAGGTTTTGAAGCAGATCGTATCTTCCAGGGTAAAAGGCGATTCCGAGCTTAACCTGGAGGGCATAAATATCCGGGACGAGGTTGTAAAAGACGTATCAAACATCGTCATAATCGCGTGTGGCACCGCGTACCATGCTGGGCTGGTAGGGAAGTATATACTGGAGAAATTTACGAAGATACCCGTATCGGTCGATTTCTCGTCAGAATTCAGGTACAGATGCCCTATTGTAAATAAAAATACGCTTACTATTGCGATAAGCCAGTCAGGCGAGACAGCGGATACCCTTGCGGCCGTTAAAGAAGCGAAAGAAAAGCGCGCCAGGATTTTATCAATATGCAATGTCGTAGGCTCTAGCTTGGCCCGCGCCTCGGACTGGGTTTTATACACTTACGCCGGGCCCGAGATAGGGGTTGCCTCCACAAAGGCGTATACGGCCCAGCTCGCGATCCTTTACCTGTTAGCTTTTTATATCGCGGATAAAAAAGGGCTGTTAAAAAATAATCTGAAAAAATTTTTATTAGGAGAGTTTAAGGCCATACCCGGGGTAATAGAAAACATCCTTGGCAAGAAAAACCGCATACAAAAGATCGCAGAAAAACATCTTAACTTCGGCTCATTTTTATATCTTGGCAGGAACCTGAACTTTCCGACGGCTCTTGAAGGCGCTTTGAAACTGAAAGAAATTTCCTATATTCCCGCGGAAGGTTACGCAGCCGGAGAGATGAAGCATGGGCCTATTGCGCTTATAGACGAGTACAGGGCAGTAGTTTGCATTGCTCCGGAATCGTTTGTGTATGAAAAAATGGTTTCAAACATCGAAGAGATATGCGCGAGAAAAGGAAAGGTGATAGCCATTGCTACCGAAGGCGACAAACTCATAGAAAGCTTTACAAAAGAAATAATGTATATCCCCAGGATAGATGAAATTTTTTCCCCGATCGTTACAATAGTGCCGCTGCAGCTTCTTGCTTATTACATCGCCCTCAAGCGCGGCTGTGACGTGGACCAGCCCAGAAACCTCGCGAAAAGCGTCACCGTAGAATAACGCAATAAACTTGACACTCTGACAATGTAAGTTTTGTCAAGATCTTGGTTTTTCTTGCCAGCCTGGTCAAGCTCGAGCGAGAATTGGCGCGGAGCGAAGGACGCCACGCTGGGGCGTTTGAGCGCCCTTCGTCAAGCTTAAAAGATTGCGCAAGTCCCGAGGCGAAGCCTAGGGACGTCTTTTCGAAGGCCTGCCAGAGCTGGCAAAAAGACTATAGTGTTCGAATAATACAACAATATTAGAATGTAAAGTTTTTATCTTGTTAAAAATGTGCTATAATATAGCGCATATGACAGGAAAACTTTTTGTAGTCGCTACGCCAATAGGAAATCTTGAGGATATAACGTTTCGGGCAGTAGAGACGCTTAAATCAGCCGGCCTTATCGCATGCGAAGATACGCGCCATACAAAAAAGCTCCTTTCGCATTACGGTATAACTACGCCTACCACGAGCTATTTTGAATATAATAAAATTCAAAAAGGCGAATACCTGTTAAAGCTTCTTCAGGAAGGCAGGGATATTGCGCTTGTCTCGGATAGTGGCACCCCTGGTATAAGCGACCCAGGGTTTAACATCATAAGACTTGCGATTGAAAAACAGATACCTGTTACGATTATTCCTGGTCCAAGCGCTATTATAACAGGGCTTGTTTTATCAGGCATGCCTACCGATAGTTTTGTATTTGAAGGGTTTCTCAGTCAGAAGCCCGGCAAAAGGCGCAATGAATTAAAAGCCTTAAGCCAGGAAAAAAGAACCCTGGTGATTTATGAATCTCCGCACAGGATTTTAAAGACTTTAAATGACATGTTGGATATAATGGGGGACAGGGATATAGCTATATGCCGGGAGCTTACAAAGGTTTTTGAAGAGGCTGTCAGGCTGAAGATTTCAGAGGCTATAGGGCATTTTACCAGAAATGAGCCGCGCGGCGAATTTATTATTGTAATAAAAGGAGAAAAATGACTCCTATAAAAAGAGCCCTTATATTTTTTATTATTTTTTTAATGCTGCCTTTTTCCGGCTATGCAAGAGATAAAATTTCTCCCGTAAAGGGCGTATGGGTTACTTGTTTTTCCGAAAAGAAAGTGCTTTATTCCAAAGAATCCGCACTTGAACTTATAAAATTTTGCAAAAAATCAGGGATAAGCGAGATATACCTCCAGATTTACCGCGCAGGGTTATCTTATTATGATACTAAGATTAATAACAGGTTGAAATACGAATACATGCTTAAGCTGGCAGGCGTAGATACGATAGACACGATTTTAAAAGAGGCCAAAAGGTGCGATGTAAAGGTTTTTGCATGGATGAATGTCATAAGCGTCGGTAAAACCAGAAAAATAGGCGTCATTGAAAAATTCGGAGAAGCTATTTTGACAAAAGACCAGCATCTCCGCTCTCCTATGAGAAGCGAGGATATAAACGAGTCCGATAAATATTACCTGAGAGATGACCAACTTTTTCTGGAGCCAGGAGACCCAAGGGTGGGCGATTATATGGTTTCTATAATAGATGAGATTATAACAAGATATCCGGATTTATCAGGGGTACACCTTGATTATATCCGCTACCCTTATCCCGTGCCGTACGTCCCGCGCTCAAGCTTCAATAAATATGGCCTTACATACGGCTATGGCGAGGAGAATATAAAAAGATTCAAGGAAAAAACAGGCCTGGACTCTTTAACAATGAATTATAATAACGAAAATTCCTTTATCTGGGATGATTGGAAAAGGGACCAGGTTACGGGCCTTGTAGACAAGCTCGCGAAATTTATAAAAAACAAGTCTCCAAAAATGCTTGTCTCCTGCGCGGTTATCCCTTCCCCCGAAACAGCTTTTTCCGCGGCATTCCAGGACTGGCCCTTGTGGCTTGAGAACGGCATAGTGGATTACATAGTGATTATGAATTATACGACGAATAATCAGCTGGCCAAGGAAAATACAAGATCTGCTCTTTCCCAGCGTGGGAAAGGCAGGGTTTATATAGGAGTAGGAAATTTTTTGATGAAATTCGACCCACAGCTCTTATCCGAGCAGCTGCGCATAATAGAATCCATGAATCCTGACGGCATTGCATTTTTCTCCTATGATTTCCTTTGACAATAATTTAGCATAGGCTTAAAATAAACGTATTTTACGAGGTTATTGAAAAATGGGAAACTTTTTTGATATCAGAATGTCATTTTTGTTTGATCCGCTTGCGGTATTCTTTCTTTCCGTCATATTCCTGGTGTCTCTGCCTTCCGCAGTCTATTCCATTGGGTACCTGGCGAAGAAATATTCCCCCAGAAAAATAGCGTACGCCTGGTTTCTTTTAACGGCGTTTATTATCTCCATGGCGCTTGTAGTGAGTGTTGCCAGCGCCCTGACGTTCCTCATAGCGTGGGAAATCATGTCGCTTGTATCCTATTTTCTGGTGGTATTCGACTCCAAGGAAGAGAAATCCGTGCAGGCCGGAGTAATCTACCTCGTTATGACGCACGTTGGAACCGCGTTTATCATGGCGGGTTTTTTAATCATGCATAAATATGCGAATTCTTTTGATTTTATATCTTTGAAGCAAGCCTCGGCTATTATGCCGTCCAGCGTAAAGAATATCGTATTTTTATTTTTATTAACAGGATTCGGCACAAAAGCTGGCATTGTGCCTTTTCACATATGGCTTCCTTATGCACATCCGCAAGCGCCAAGCCACATCTCGAGCATCATGTCAGGCGTCATGATAAAGACCGGGATTTACGGCATTATAAGGTTTGTCATATTTATACTCGGGGTTGATTCAATGTGGTGGGGAAGCCTTATCCTGGTTCTGGCGGGCGTCTCGTGCCTCGTAGGCGTTATATACGCCCTTATGGAGCATGACATAAAAAAACTTCTCGCGTATCACAGCATAGAAAATATAGGAATAATACTTTTGGGCGTGGGCTCGTCGATGGTATTTTTAAAATTAAACATGCCGGGCTTAGCCATATTCAGCCTGATAGCCGGGCTGTACCATCTGATCAACCACGCGGTTTTTAAAGGCCTGCTGTTTCTGTGCGCGGGCGGCGTTTACAGCGCTACAGGCACAAGAGACATTGAAAGGCTGGGGGGGCTTATTAAAAAAATGCCTTTAACGGCGTTTTCTTTTCTTATAGGCGCGATGGCAATCTCGGCGCTTCCCCCGCTGAACGGTTTTGTAAGCGAATGGCTGACGCTGCAGGCGTTTTTTGTAGCAAGCCTTACGGCCTGCACGGCGGGCTTAAAGATATTTTTCAGTTTATGTGCCGCTATTCTTGCATTGACAGGCGGCTTGGCGGCGGCATGTTTTGTAAAGGCATTCGGCATGGTGTTTTTAGCGATGCCCAGAAGCAAGAGCCCGGAAAACGCAAGCGAGGTTTCTCTTTCGATGAAAACGGGTATGCTGTTCTTGGTTTTCTTTACTATAGCGCTTGGCTTAGGGGCGGGTTTTGTATTCAGACTATTGAAAGTTGTGGCGCAAAGCGTTGCTAGCTGTGATATAGGCGCTGTAAAGTTAAGCCTAAACGACTTTATGTTTCTGGAAGGGCAAGCTAGCGGCGTAAACCTTTCAACACCTTTAGTCGCGCTTATATTAGGCGCTGTTATGATCGGGATTTACTTGGGATTTGGCAGAAATAAGATCAGAAAATATAATACCTGGGATTGCGGTTATTATAAATTAGGCTCAAGGAATGAATATACCGCGACAGGATTTTCAAAGCCGTTCAGGATAGCGTTTAATTTCTTTCTAATGCCTTACACCAGGACGGAAAAGCTCCGCAAATCTTTTTATTACATCAGATCATTCAAATACGAAACATTTACAACGCCTGTATTTAAAAAATATATGTACTATCCTTTAATTGGGATGATATTTACAACCGCAAAATTTATGAGAAGGCTTCAGTCCGGGAGTATACACATGTATATTTCCTATATATTTATTACAATACTTGTGCTTATTATTTTTATGAACAAATTCTAAATTATGGAAAGTTTATTTATCATCATAATAGCTCCGATGGTAAGTGGAATAATCACCAAGGTTAAAAATAACCTCAGGATGAGGGTTGGTCCGGGCGTATTCCAACCGTATTATAACCTGATAAAACTTTTTTATAAAGAGGAGGTTGTTTCCGATAAAACTTCCTGGATATTCAGTATAGCGCCTTCCATAGTCTTGGCCTCGGTTGTCCTGGCGGCTTTATTGGTCCCTATTTTTACGATAACGCCATACGCTCATCATGTGGGAGAGTTTCTTTTAATAATATTTATATTGGCGCTTGGCAGGTTTTTTCTGGCTCTTGCAGGGCTTGATGCCGGAAGTTCGTTCGGAGGCATGGGTTCGTCAAGGGAGATGTTTATTTCCAGCTTGGCGGAACCTGCGGCGATATTATCTATTTTCGCAGTTTCTTTAAACGCTGGTACGACAAATCTCGGGGCTATCTCAAGCGCCCATGCGGTAAAATTTTCTTCCATAGCTGCTGGGCTTTCGCTTTTAATGGTGGCTATAGCCGAGACCTCACGCATACCTATAGATAATCAGGAGACGCATCTCGAGCTTACTATGATTCACGAGGCGATGGTGCTTGAATACTCGGGCCGCTCACTTGCTTTTATAGAGCTTGCCTCGCACATAAAACAGATGATATTTTTCTCTCTGATAGCGAATATCCTGTTTCCATTCGCTGTTTTAGGGGGCAATATAGTTTTTGGCATTGCCGCATATATCTTGGAAATACTGGCAATCAGCGCTGTGGTCGGTTTCATAGAAGTAAGTGTGGCAAAGATGAGGCTTTTTAGGGTAGTTGATTTTCTGGCATTTTCTTTTGTAATAAGCCTTGCGGCTATTGTCATATCGATAATGGGGGCGTGAACATGTATATATTTTTGATAGGCATAATTATAATGTCTTATACTATGGTGATGGCTAAGAGGATGACGTCTCTTGTCGCTTCATTCAGGATGCAGTCCTTATTTTTGTTCCTGGCGACGTTTTTTATGGCAATGAAAGAAAAAAGTGCGGAGTTGTATATTGTGGCGGGGCTTCTTTTATTGTTAAAAGTAATATTAATACCCAAGTTTTTATCGGATATCATAAGAAAATTAAAAATGGAAGAAGGGATAGGCCTTTTTCTGAATCCGCTGGTCTCGCTTTTAATAGCGGTATTTTTAACGTACATATCGTATGTATTTACAACGCGTGTCATAACCTTTGCCTCAGCTTCTCAGGCATTTTCTTTCAGCGCGTCGCTTTCGGTGACCATGATCGGGCTTTTTATAATGATTTTTAGGATGAAAGCGCTTAGCCAGGTGATAGGGTTTTTAGCAATGGAGAACGGGCTGTTCCTGGTGGCTTCGACGGTTTCCGGAGGGATGCCGTTTTTTGTAGAGATAGCGATATTTATGGACGTATTCGTAAGCGTTGTTATTTTCGGTATTTTCATATACAGGATAAATAAATTATTTACGCACATAGACGTCAGTAAATTAAACACATTGAGAAGGTAGGATGAACATCTTATTTATACTTATAGTTCCTTTTATATTGGCTGTTTTGCCAAGCGTAGTTAAAAAACCGAGGCTTCTCGGCATCCTTAATTCCGTCGGCTATCTTTTTGTATTATTGTGCTCCTTGTGGCTTGTCTTGAAACCGGATATGGTCGTTTCGCCTTCCAGGTTTTTTTATATAGACGCGTTGAGCATATTTTTTATATTCACTATATCAATAGTTACTTTTTCCGCGGCGCTGTTCTCGGTAGATTATATCGAGCGAGACATATCAAGCTTTTTTATTTCAAGAAACAAGGCGAGGGCATATTACACATTTTTTAATATATTTTCGCTTTCCATGTTTTTTGTGCCGATGGTCAGGAATCTCGCGCTTGGGTGGGTGGCGATAGAAATGACAACACTCGCGTCGGCGTTTCTTGTAGGGTTCTATAATACCAAATCGTCTATCGAGGCTGCATGGAAGTATATAATGGTCTGCTCCGTCGGCATAATATTCGCGCTTTTCGGCACAATAGTTTTTTATTACGCGTCTTCCTGCGTCGGTGTAAAAAATCTTAATTGGGCGGACATGGTTTCGGCGAGCCATAGCATGGATAAGAATCTGATAAAGATAGCTTTCTTATTTATCCTGGTTGGGTATGGCACAAAAGCGGGCTTGGCGCCGATGCACACCTGGCTTCCGGATGCGCATAGCCAGGCGATATCTCCGATAAGCGCGCTTCTTTCAGGCGTGCTGTTAAAAACAGCCATATATGCGATATTGCGGTTTACTATAATAACAAACGAATGCGTAGGGAGCGATTTTTCTTCAAAATTATTTATCATATTTGCTCTTATATCATTGGGCGTCTCAGCCGGGTTTATAATTATACAGAAACAAATGAAAAGGCTTCTGGCGTATAGCAGCATAGAACACGTGGGCGTTATATTCCTTGGTTTCGGTTTCGGGGGCGTGATAGGCCTGTACGGGGCGCTGTTTCACGTATTGAACCACGCCGTCACTAAATCCCTTATGTTTTTCGGGGCGGCCAATATCATTAAAAAATATAAGAAAGATAATATGAATATAATGAGGGGCGTTATAAGCTCAATGCCTTTTACGGGCACCATGTTTATACTTGGAATGTTCGCTCTTATAGGCATGCCGCCTTTTTCAATATTCTTTAGCGAGCTTCTGATACTGATGGCAGGCCTGGGTAAGGGGTTGTATCTGGCTTCGGGGCTGTACCTGTTTTTTATTGCGCTTATATTCGGGGGGATTTTGTTTCATTTCAGCAAGGTTCTGTTTGGCGACAAGCCGGACGGCATGGCATGCGCAAAGGAAGGCGCAAGTGTAAAAATAGTTTTTATATTTTTATTTATCCTGACAGTTGTTCTTGGCCTGGCAATGCCCGGGTTTTTAAACAAAATTATAGCATCCAGCGTAGCGATCTTAGGGGGAGCCTAAATGGACGAAGCCTATATATACGTAAAACCCGAAAATTTTAAAAAAGCATGTTTATATTTCCATGAAAAGCTCAATTCCCCGGTAGTCATGATGTTTGCCTGCGATGAAAGGCGGAAGAATAAATGTTTCAGGATTTACTGTGTTTTTATGGGGATAAAATACAAGAAATGGGTTTTTGTGGCGATGGATACAGCGGAACCTGCGCCTGGATTCGAGTCTATTGCGAAAGATATTTATTCGGCTGGGCTGTTTGAAAGGGAGATAAAAGAGATGTTCGGGATATTGCCCGAAGGCAATCCTGATTTGAGAAGCCTTAGGCTGCATGACGAAGTATGGCCGGAAGGCTATTACCCTTTAAGGAAAGATTTTAACGTCCCTGAATCTTCAGGCGCGGAAAACAAGGAATATGTTTTTAATAAGGTTGAAGGGGAGGGCGTATTCGAGGTGCCTGTCGGGCCTGTCCACGCAGGTATTATTCCGCCGGGTCATTTCAGGTTCAGCGTCGCTGGAGAGCCTGTAATACATCTGGAGGCGCGGCTTGGATGGACGCATAGAGGCGTTGAGAAACTTTTCGAGGGTAAAGACGTGGATTCAGGAGCCAGATTTTCAGAATGCGTCGCGGGGGATTCGGCGTTTGCCAATTCCAACGCGTTCTGTCACGCTGTTGAAAAAATATGCAGGATAGATGCGCCTGAAAAGGCGATGTTTTTAAGAGCCATGTTCCTTGAGTTGGAAAGGATGTATAATCATCTTAGCGGTATAGGCGGAATTGCGATAGACGTAGGTTTTAGCTTTCCCGCGATGTACGCGAGTGTTATGAAAGAAACCCTCCTGCGCCTGAATGAAAAGTTAACAGGATCTAGGTATCTTAAAGGCGTAAATATCATAGGAGGCGTCTCTCTGGATTTAACCGTCTGGAAGAAAAAGGCATTGCTAAAAGCTCTCGAGGCCATGGAAAAAGATTTTAAAGAGCTAAAAAAAATGTTATATTCCAGCGTCTCATTTATGGATAGATTGGATGGGACAGGTGTATTGAAAAAGAAAACAGCCGAAGACCTGGGGGTCTTGGGGCTGGCGGCAAGGGCCAGCGGTATTGAAAAAGACCTGAGAAAAGATTTCCCCGGGATTTACGGTAAAATTAAATTCAATGCGGCAAAGGGGCATAGCGGGGACGTGATGGCAAGGCTCAATATAAGATTAAGCGAGTTTGAAGAGTCAATGAATTTGGTAAAGCAGTTTGTTGATAAAATTGCTGCTGGAAATGTTGATTTTCAAAATAAAATTGAATTTACTTGCGGCGCCGGGCTTGGATATGTAGAAGCTTGGAGAGGGCCATTGCTCTATTGGATCAAGCTAAACAAATCCGGCGTTATTGAAAGATGCAAAATAGTAGACCCGTCTTTTCATAACTGGGAGGGATTGTGTTATTCGGCGCTCGGAAACATTATCCCGGATTTCCCGGTGTGCAATAAAAGCTTCGATCTTTCTTATTCCGGGAATGACCTATGATAAATATGCTTAAAAATAGAATAATAAAAGGCGTTGTTGCAGAGACTCTCAAAGAAGATCTGGAGATTGAAAAGCTGGGCGCTGAACTAAAAAGCCTTATACATAAAAAATTCGGCAGGTCTTTTTATATAAGAGAGGTGGATACCAGCTCCTGCAACGCCTGCGAGTCGGAGATAATAGCTGCCACAAATCCCATATACGATATCCATAGGTTCGGCGTAAGTTTTGTCGCTTCCCCGCGGCACGCGGACGGCCTTTTAGTTACAGGGCCTGTTTCCAGGAATATGCGAGTTGCTTTAAAAAAGACATACGAAGCAATGCCTGATCCGAAATTTGTAATTACCTGCGGCGACTGCGCACTTGACGGAGGCGTGTTCAAGGATTCCTATTA
>Ga0172368_10005115_pt1 | contig 14829 bp, 14 predicted proteins | sample Lak11m_FD_114540 | JGI IMG/M metagenome (GOLD analysis project Ga0172368, IMG submission 114540) | Freshwater microbial communities from Kabuno Bay, South-Kivu, Congo - kab_022012_11m | ecosystem: Environmental > Aquatic > Freshwater > Lake | place: Democratic Republic of the Congo: South-Kivu...
AGCTGTCCTGATTCGTTGTTGGTAGGCATATGCGCTTGTTATACTACTGCTGCCATGCCGTCAAGTAGAAAAGCACACGGTCTAGAGGAGCGGCTTGGCGGATTCCTGCTCAGACTCTCAGGCTCGCCGGCGTCGTGTACCGGCCGGCGTATTTCCACACGGCGTGGTCGGGCCGGTATCGCTTCCGATTCGTCGATCCGTCGCGCCAGGCGAGGTTCGAAGCGCTGGGCCGGGACCTCTCGCTGCTGCCCCTGCACGAGGCCACCGCGGCGGTCGCGGAGCGGCGCGTGCGCCTGGAGGGCCTGCCCTACGCCTGGGAGGCCGACGAGATGGCGTACTGGCTCGACGGCCGCACGGGCGATCGCGAGGCCGTGCGCGCGGAGCGGGATCGGCTTCATTTCACGGTCGATGCGCCTCGGGAGCCCGGGCAGGGCGCCGGCGGCGGAGCGGCGCCGCGGTAGGCTGGACTGCCCCCCGGCGCTGCGCTCGGGGTTCCGTCCCGTCGCTGCGCTCGGGGTTCCGTCCCGGCGCTGCGCTCGGGGTTCTGAAGCGCCTGCGCCCGAACGGCGCAGCCTGAAGAGCCTGAGCATGAATCGGCGCACGGCGCGGAGGTCCCGGAAGAACGATTCACCACGGAGAGCACGGAGAACACGGAGGTTTCTCGTGTCTTCACGTCCCCGAGCCTCCGTGCTCTCCGTGGGCTCCGTGGTGAAAAGTCGGTCGGTCGACCTCGCGGCCTCTCGGCCGGGCGATTCCTGCTCGGGCGCGTGCTAGAGTCGCGCTCCCGCGGGAGACGCAGCGCATGGCCCGGTACGTGTTCGAAGGACGCATCGGCGAGGGCGGCATGGCCGAGGTGTTCCTGGCGCGCACCGTGGGCGAGGCGGGTTTCGAGCGCGTCTGCGCCGTCAAACGCCTGCTGCCCGAACTGGCGGCCGACCCGGAGGTGCAGCGGCGCTTCGTGGACGAGGCCCGCATCGGCGCACGCCTGCAGCACCCGTGCATCGTCGGCGTGTCCGCCTTCTTCGAGGCGAGAGGTCTGCACCACCTCGTCATGGAGTACGTCGACGGCATGAGCGCCGAACAGCTCGCATGCGGCTCTCGCCTGCTGCCGCTGCCGGCCGCGGTGCGCGTCGTGCACGAGACGGCGAGGGCGCTGGAGCACGCGCACGGAATGGGCGTGCTGCACCGCGACGTTTCGGCCTCGAACGTGCTCGTGTCGCGCGCCGGCGAGGTGAAGCTGGCGGACTTCGGGCTGGCGACCGCGCGCGGGCGCCTGGCGGCCAGCGAGCCGGGCGCCGTGTTCGGCAAGGCGGCCTACCTGTCGCCGGAGCGGCGCCGGGGGCTCGCCGCCACGCCTGCCGACGACCTGTGGGCCCTGGGCGTCGTGCTGGGGCAGCTTCTGGGCGCCGTCGATCCGCGCGAGCGCGCCGGCGATGCCGGGCGGCGGCTCGCCGAGGTGCAGGAGCGTCTGACCGATCCCGACCCGGAGCGGCGGATCGTGTCGGCGGGGGCACTTCTGATGGCCATGCGCGGGTTGCCGCTGGCCGCCGCGGACAGGCTGGGGGCGCTGGCCGCCGCGCGGGGGCGGCGCCCCGAGGGCACTCCGGCGCGGGTTCTGTTCGAGGAGTGGGAGGAGACGACCGACGGCGGAGACGCGCCGGCGGACAGGCCGGCACCCGCCGATGCACCGGTGCGGGCCGCTCCTGCGGCGGCCGCGCCGACGGTCCCGGCGGCGTCCGGCGGGCGCCCGGCGCTGCGGCGCACCGCGGTCCTGCTCGTCCCGCTGGCCGTCGGCGCGGTGGCCCTGCTGGCCACCTGCTAGCCGGGTCGGCCGGGCGCGGCCCGGGGGGTGCTTGACACCTCCACTCAATAGCTGCTATCGCTACTCAATAGCCGCCATCGAACCGATCCGGCTCCACGGATCCGTGCGGCGGCCCGGAGCGACGCGAGTGGACCCGCTCTTCAGCCAGGACGAGATCGAGCATCTGGAACAGGCCAATCCCGCGGGGATTTCCGCCGCGACCGTGCTGGAGCTTCTTTCGCAGCGCGGGCTGGTCATCTCCGAGGCCACGTTCCGCAAGTACGTGCAGCTCGGGCTGCTGCCGCGCAGCAAGCGCGTGGGCCGCAAGGGCAAGCACCGCGGCTCGCACGGGCTGTACCCGGCCGGGTGCGTTGCCCTTGTGGCGGACATCCGGGCGCGCATGGGCCAGGGGCTGACGCTGGAGGACCTGCAGCGTTCCGAGCTGGCGGTCGGCATGGAGGTGGAGCAGCTTCGGCGGCTGGCGAGCGGCGTGCTGGCGCGGCTGGACGGCGAGCTGGAGCGCCGGCAGGCGGCCGGCGGCGCGCTGCCGCGGCGGCTGGAGGCGCTGCGGGCGCGGGCGGCGGAGCTGGCGGACGGGCTGGAGGCGGCCGCGCGGGCGGTGTGCTCGGCCGGCGCCCCGGCGCAGGGCGCGCGTCCGGACGCCGGCGCGGCCCGCCGGGGGCGCGGGACGGAGAAGGAGCGCAGGCCATGAACTCCGGCAAGGTTCCGGTCGAGGACGCGGAGCCGGCTGCCGACATGGTCTGCGCGGACGAGGCGGCGGCGGCGCCGGTGGAGAAAGCGTCCGGGGGGCTCGACGACGACCGAGTGCGGGGGCGGACCCTTTCGCGCAAACAGATGGCGCGAGACCTGCGGCGCCAGCTTCGCGAGGGCACGACCGACCCCGAGGAGACGGCGCTGCGCGAGTCGCTGGAGACGGCCCGCCCGCGCACCCGGGCCGACTGCGCGAACGCGCCGCGGCCGTGCATCTTCGTGTCGTGCCGGCACCACCTGTACCTGGACGTGAACCCGCGCACCGGGTCGGTGAAGCTCAATTTCCCCGACAAGGAACTATGGGAACTGCCGGACACGTGCGCGCTGGACGTCGCGGACCGCGGCGGGATCACGCTGGAGGATGTCGGCGTGATCATGAACCTGACGCGCGAGCGGGTGCGCCAGGTGGAAGCGCGCGGCATCCGGCGCATGCGGGTGCTGACCGACGGGGAGCTGCCGCCGGACGACGATCTGGAAGGATGAAGAATGAAGAATGAAGAATGAAGGACCTTGCCGCGCACGCGGGTTGTGGCGCACTTCCGCGAGGCACGGCGTGCGGGGTGGGTGCGCCGTTCATCCTGCAGGAGTTTGAAGCGGCGATTCTGGCTCGAGCCACTGCGCGACGCGAAGATCGTGCGGAGAGCACAGAGATTCTTGGTTGTCCTGTTTCCGATGCTCCGTGCCCTCCGCGGTGAAATGCGGTGTGCCGCGAGCCCGGGGTGTCGGGTCGGATCGTAGGGCGGGCGAGCGGGATGACCGGTGTCACCGGCCGCCCGGTCTGTTTTTCCACAGGCTTGTCGTTCCTTGGCGTCCTGGGCGCTCTTGGCGTCTTGGCGGTTCGCACTTGCTTGCGACGCTTTGCGTGCGTCCGCGCCGATGCCAGGATAGACGCCTGCGTGCGGCCGCCGGCCGCGCGGCGCGGGAGTCATCGGATGGACGACATTGGGCGGCGCGACTTCCTGGGCATGGGCGCGGCGGCGCTGGCGGCAGCGGCCTCGGGCGATCTGCTTTCCGGGTGTGCAGCGGTACGCACGCGTATCGGAGGTACGGGCGTGGGCTACTTCGAGCGTTTCGGCATCGACGAGGGCATCGTGCGCGACGCCCTCGCGGCGGCACTCTCCCGCGGCGGCGACTACGCGGACGTCTTCTTCCAGCACCGCATGACGAACTTCGTGGCGCTGGAGGACGGCGAGGTGAACCGCGCCTATTCGAACGTCGCGCTCGGCGTGGGCGTGCGCACGCTCCGGGGCGATTCCACGGGCTGCGCGTTCACGGAGCAGTTCTCGCGCGAGTCCATCGTGGCGGCGGCGCGCGCGGCGGCGGCCATCGCCGAGGGCCCCGCGCGCCCCGGTCCCGACTCGCTGCGACGCTCCGAGCGCGTCGGCGGGCGCTACCCGGTGCGAACGCGCTGGGAGGACGTGCCGGCGTCCGCGCGGCTGCCCCTGGTCTCCGGTCTCAACGAGCGCGCGTTCGCGGCCGACCCGCGCATCCGCAAGGTGAACGTCGTGCTGAGCGACGAGTCGAGCGTCATCCTCGTCGCGGACAGCACGGGCCGGCTCGTCGAGGACCGCCAGCCGATGACCTCGCTGCACCTCACGTGCAACGCGGAGAAGGACGGCCGGCGCGAGTCCAACTCGGGCAGTCTCTCGGCGCGTGCGGGCATCGAGCACTACACGCCCGAGCGCACGGACAAGCTTCTTTCCGACGTCGTGCGGCGCACGCAGGTGCTCTTCGAGGCCGCGCCTCCTCCGCCCGGCGAAATGCCCGTGGTGCTCGCGGCCGGTTCGTCGGGCATCCTGCTGCACGAGGCCATCGGCCACGGCATGGAGGCGGACTTCAACCGCAAAGGCATCTCCATCTTCGCCGACCGCATCGGCAAGCCGGTGGCGAAGCCGTTCGTCAGCATCGTGGACGACGGCACGCTGGATCACACGCGCGGTGCGATCAACGTCGACGACGAGGGCTCCGACGGGCGCAGCACGACGCTCGTGGAGAACGGCGTGCTCGCCTCGTACATGCACGACCTCGTGTCCGCGCGCCACTACGGCGTCGAGCCCACGGGCAACGGCCGGCGCGAGAGCTACGCGAAGCCGCCCATCCCGCGCATGCGCGCCACATACATGCTGCCCGGGCCGCACCGGCGCGACGAGATCATCGCCTCGGTGAAGCGCGGCCTCTACTGCGAGACCTTCCTCAACGGCCAGGTCCAGATCGGCGCCGGCGACTTCACATTCTATGTAAAGAATGGATGGCTCATCGAGGACGGCCGCCTGACGCGCCCCGTGAAGGACGCGAACGTCATCGGAAACGGGCCGAAAGTGCTCGAAGCCATCGACATGGTGGCCGACGACATGCGGGTCGACACGGGGCAGTGGACGTGCGGCAAGGACGGCCAATCGGCGCCGGTGTCGCTGGGCATTCCGACGGTGCGCATCCCGTCGATCACCGTGGGCGGGAGGAGCTGACGATGGCGGAGCGCACTCTGCAGGAGATCGCGCGCCACGCGCTCGACTTCGCCCGGAAGTCGGGAGCGCGCGAGGTCGCCGCCTCGGCGCGGCGCGGGCTCGACACGACGGTGGACTGGCGCGACGGGAAGCTGGAGAAAGTGTCGCAGGCGGTCTCGCGCGGGCTCGACCTGGAGCTGTACGTGGACGGCCGCTACTCGGCGGTCTCGACGAGCGACCTGCGACCGGACGCCGTGGAGCGATTCGTCGCGCAGTCGCTGGCCCTGGCGCGCGCGCTGGCGCCCGACCGTTTCCGTGCGCTGCCGGACCCGGAGCGCTACCGCGGCAGGTCCGAGGCAGACCTGCAGCTCGACGATCCGGCCCACGGCTCGCTGACCGTGGACGGGCGCCGCGACGTCGCGCGCGCCGTCGAGGCGGCGGCGCGCGAAGCCCCGGATTCCGGCGCGATCCTGTCGGTGACGGCGTCCGTGTCGGACTCCGCGACGGAGACGTACCGCGTCCACTCGAACGGTTTCGAGGGCACGCGCCGCGCGACGAGCTTCTCGGTCTCCGCCTCGACGAGTGTGCGCGACGCCGACGGCCGCCGCCCGGAGGACTGGGCGTCGGGCTGGGCGCGCATGAGAAAGGACCTCCCCGATCCGGCGGGAGTCGGCCGCGAGGCGTCGCGGCGGGCGCTGGCGCGGCGCGGCTCGCAGAAGGGCGCGTCCTCGCTGATCACCGTCGTCGTGGAGAACCGGGTCGGCGCCCGCCTCGCGGGGCACCTCTTCGGTCCGCTCCAGGCGCGCGCCCTGCAGCAGAAGATGTCCGCGTTCGAGGGCCGGATCGGCGAGGCGGTCGGCGGCCCGACGCTGGACGTGCGCGACGATCCGCACGTCCCGCGCGGCCCGGGCTCGCAGCACTGGGACGGCGAGGGCATGGCGACGAAGCCCTTCGCGATCTTCGAGGCCGGAGTCCTGCGAAACTACTACGTCGACAACTACTATGGCAGGAAGCTGGGCCTTGCGCCGACGACGCGCGGGGTGACGAACCTGGTGTGGAAGGCTGGCGACCGCGGGCTCGACGCGCTGGTCGGGCAGGTGAAGGAGGGCCTGCTGGTCACGGACTTCCTGGGCGGCAACTCGAACGGCACGACGGGCGACTTCTCGCTGGGGGTGAGCGGGTTCCGCATCCGCGAGGGCGCGCGGGCCGAGCCGGTGTCGGAGATGAACCTGTCGGGCAACCACCTGTCGTTCTGGAAGAGGCTCGCCGCGGTGGGCGACGACCCGTACCTGCCGAGCACCCTGCGCACGCCGACGCTCGTGTTCGAAGGCGTCCAGATCGCCGGTCGGTAGCCCCTCGCTGCGCTCGAGGGTCCGTCCCGTCGCTGCGCTCGGGGTGGGCGCCGCGACACCGGTTTCGGAACCCACCGTGCGCCGGGACGCGCGACACCCCGAGCGCTTATGGTCCCCGCGGATGCTGTTCCGGTCTACCCCGGCTTGCGCGCGTAGAACTTCGCGCTCCAGACCCTCCCCGCAAGCGAGCGGGCCATCTCGCGCAGTTCGGGCGGGAGGTCCGCCGGCCCGCAGCCGCACCCGGCCTCCTCTGAGGCGAAGAACGCGTCGATCTGATCCGCGTCGTAGACCAGGCGGTCGCGCACGGCGACGTCCGCGAGCCCCGCGGCGCGCAGCCCGGCGAGGTACTCCGCCTCGCCGATGGCGCCCGACACGCACGACGAGTAGAGCGCGGCGCTCGCCCGGATCTCCTCGGGCAGGTCCTGCGCGACGATGTCCGACACGAGCATCCGTCCGCCGGGCTTGAGCACTCGGGCAATCTCGCGGAACACGCGCGGCTTCTCCGGCGACAGGTTGATGACGCAGTTGGAGATGACCCAGTCGACGGTGCCGCTCTCGACCGGCAGCTCCTCGATGATGCCCTTGCGCACCTCGACGTTGGCGAACCCGCCCGCGGCGGCGTTCTCGCGCGCCTTGGCGATCATCTCGTCGGTCATGTCGATGCCGATGGCGCGCCCCTTCGGACCCACGCGCTTCGCGGCGAGAAACAGATCGATTCCGGCGCCGGACCCCAGATCGAGCACGACGTCGCCCGGGCGCAGCTCCGCGAGCGCCACGGGGTTGCCGCACCCGAACGAGTTCACCACCGCCTCGGGCGGCAGCGCCGACAGCTCTTCGGGCGTGTACCCGCCCAGCTTCGCGACGACGCCCTTCTGCGCCGGGGCAGGCCCGCAGCAGCACCCGCCGTCCGCCGGCTTCGTCACCGCCAGCCCGTACGACTTCGAGACCTCGCGCCGAACCTCGTCCGCCCGCTGCATGTGCTCCTCCGCCGGCGGTCCGCCCGCCGTGGCTCTTGCATATACCCGTGTAGGCGGGTATATGCAAGCCCATGCGCGACCTCGCCCGCACCTTCGCCGCCCTCGCCGACGCCACCCGGCTGGAAATGCTCGCGCTGCTCCTGAAGAACGACGAGCTGTGCGTGTGCGACTTCGTGGGCGCGCTGGGGATCACGCAGTCCAAGGCGTCGCGCCACCTGCGCTACCTGTGGAACGCCGGGCTCCTGTCCGATCGGCAGGCCGGGCAGTGGGTCTACTACCGCATGTCGCCGGAGCTCGACGCCGAAGGCAAGGCGGTCGTCGCGATGCTGCGCAATGTGTGCTGCTGCCGGGACCTCGCGGACCTCGAACAGCGGCTGCGCAAATGGCTCAAGGCGAAGTGCGGCGGCGGCGTCTGCGGACCACTGGCTCCCGGCCGCGATGGTGCCAAGGGGCCGGGACGGAGGAAGGCATGACCGCGTCGAGCGCGCACACGGACGGCGTGGCCCGCCGCCTGTCGTTCCTGGACCGCTACCTCACCCTCTGGATCTTCCTCGCCATGGGCTTGGGCGTCGGCCTCGGCTACGCCGTGCCGGGCGTCGTCCCGATGCTCGACAGGCTGAGCGTAGGCACGACATCGACCCCCATCGCGATCGGGCTCGTCCTGATGATGTACCCGCCGCTCGCGAAGGTCCGCTACGAGGAACTGCCGCGCGTGTTCCGCAACGGGCGCGTGCTCGGGCTGTCGCTCGTGCAGAACTGGATCGTCGGGCCCGTGCTGATGTTCGCACTGGCCGTCGCGTTCCTGCACGACAAGCCCGAGTACATGGTCGGGCTGATTCTCATCGGCCTCGCGCGCTGCATCGCCATGGTCATCGTGTGGAACGACCTCGCGAAGGGCGACACGGAGTACTGCGCCGGGCTCGTCGCGTTCAACTCGATCTTCCAGGTGCTCTTCTTCTCCGTCTACGCGTGGGTTTTCATCACGGTGCTGCCCGGATGGTTCGGCCTCGCGGGCGTCGAGGTCCACGTCACCATCGGGCAGATCGCGCAGAGCGTCTTCGTCTACCTCGGCATCCCGTTCCTGGCCGGCGTCGCGAGCCGCTTCGGCCTGCGCGCGCTCAAGGGCGAGGACTGGTACCGCCGCGTCTTCATCCCGCGCGTGTCGCCCGTCACGCTCGTCGCGCTGCTCTTCACCATCGTCGTCATGTTCTCGCTCAAGGGCGAGACCATCGTGCAGCTCCCGCTCGACGTGGTGCGCATCGCCGTGCCGCTGCTCGTCTACTTCGTCATCATGTTCTTCGTCTCGTTCTTCATGAGCCGCCGCGTGGGCGCGACCTACGGTCAGACGGCGACGCTGTCCTTCACGGCGGCGTCGAACAACTTCGAACTGGCCATCGCGGTGGCGGTGGCGACGTTCGGCATGGCCCACGGCGCGGCGTTCGCGGCGGTCATCGGGCCGCTCGTCGAAGTGCCGGTGCTCATCGGACTCGTCAGCGTGGCGCTGCGCCTCCGCGACCGATGGTTCCCCGGCGAGAGCGCGGAGGTCGCCGGCGTGGCGGCGTGCGCGGGCCGCGTCGAAGGAGGACGGACGCCATGAGCTGGGAATCCGAGGCGGATGCGCTGCGCGCTGCTGGGCCGAGGCACATCCTGTTCCTCTGCGTCGCCAACTCCGCCCGCAGCCAGATGGCAGAGGGCATCGCACAGGCCCTCGCGCCGGCGGGCACGCGCGTGTCGTCGGCGGGGTCGGCGCCCTCGAAGGTGAACCCGTTGGCCGTGCTCGTCCTGGCGGAGATCGGCATCGACATCGCGGCGCATCGGTCGAAGGGGCTGGGCGAAATCGACGCGGATTCGATCGACGCGGTCATCACCCTGTGCGCCGAGGAGGTCTGCCCCGTCTTTCCACGGTCCGTGACGCGATTGCACTGGGCGCTGCCCGATCCTGCGGCAGCGACGGGCGACGAGGAGAGGCTCGCCGCGTTCCGCGCGGTGCGGGACGAATTGCGGCGGAGGATCGGGCGGGTGTTCGGCGAGACGTGCGGCACGGCCCGCGCCTGAACTTCGAGCGAGCGCGACGGGCATGGCGATGGCGAGCGCGAGGCGCTCGGTCATGCTCGCCGGCGGGCGGAGCGTGCGCCGCGCACGGCAACTTGTCCACGCGGCAACTTGCGCCCTTCCTCGCAGAGAATGTCCGGGCACAGGTCCTGCCCGTGCGGCCAGCGCACCGTTCCGCCCGCCGCGCGCACGGCCCGGAAGTAGCCGACGTCCCTCAGTTCGCGGAAGACACCGAACTCCAAGTGGGGCCGCACGTCGAAAACGCGCACCTCGCCCGAGGTGAACGTCAGCGTGAGCGTGTGATCCTCGTTGGCACGGACGGCAATGACGCGCGGGTTCGCGGCGGACTCCTGCTTCAGAGGTTCGATGGTGAAGACCGGCTCGCCGCGGGAGGCGAGTTCCCAGTCGGCCATCACGTCTTCACGGTGGACTTCGAGCCACGCCTGCACAAGCCGCACTTTTCCCTGCGGCAGCCGCCCCCGCAGCAGGCGCCCGTCCGCGATGGCGAAGACGGCCTCGGAGTCCTGGTAACTCACATGGACGGGGGGAGCCTGTGCCGGCAGTTGTCGCCGGTGTCGCCCGATCACTTGCGCACACAGCGAGGCGCGTCAGTCCTCCAGCGGCACGAACTCTTCGTCAAGGACCCGCATCGGATCGCGCGGCGGCAGGGTGCGCTCGACGAGCGCGATGTCGTCGGGTGCGAGGTGGTAGGCGTCATGGACGAGTCGTTGCGTGGCGTGCTCAAGGTCGCGAATCTCGCCCCAGAGCCGATGGACCTCGGCCTTGGCCGGCGCGAACTCGTCGCGCACCCGCGCGAGCGCCGCCGACGAGAGCTGGAGCCCCGCCTTCCTCAGCTCGGCCGCGAGCCCCTTCTCGCTCAGCCGCCAGAAGGACTGCACGCGCACGGACGCCTTCGGAAGCTCCATCTCCAGGCGCAGCCAGTCGAGGAATTGCGCCGCGCGCTCCCGTCGGGACAGCGTCTTCTGCGTGATCGCGGCGACGTGCTCGCCGCAGCCCGCCGCGATCGGGAGACGGGACATGAAGAAGGCATGGAGCGCCAGAGCCTCGTCCTTCATTCGCGGCGCGCTGCGCCAGAGCAACCACCAAAGGAGGCGCGAGTTCAACACGGCAGCGACGGACGAGTCGGCGGCGGGAACGAAGAACGCCTTGTCGTTGAGCATCCGTCCGTCGGCATCCAGGGCGAAGCACGAGTGGAACTGGATCTGCGCATACACGATCTTGGGTCGGGAGAACTCGTCGTAGTAGTCGCACGACCGCAGTTCCCACCAGAAACGGCCCTGATCCTCGCGGCCCCTCAGCGCCTGGCGATGCCGGGACATGTGCGCGTGCAATGCCGGGTAGGTCGACTTGAACACCGCCTCGGCGGCCGCGTCGTCCGGGCACGTCGACCACGGCCATTTCCGGTTTTCGCTGCTGGGGAGAACCAGCATCCACTCGCCGCCCCAGACGGGGGCCCAGCGGTCCACGTCCGCGCCCCGCAGAAACGGTTTCAGCAACTCTTCGGATCCTGTGTCTTGGCCCACGAGGCGATCCCGCGTGGCTTGGTCGAGAAGATATGCCTCGTTCAGCCCGGTCTTGATTCCGTAGACAGGTGCGCGGCCCACGACCTCGCCGAGCGGCGTGCCGGCGGTGCGCAACTTGTCCATCAGAGCCGCTTCCTCGGGCGTCACCGGATACCAACCGTCCTCGCGAAGCTGCCCCTTCGCGACCGGGAACCGGTTCCGGCGCACGGCTTCGGTGAGGTGCACGCCCTTGGTGATGCCGGCCAGCTCCTCGCGCGGGATGCGGGCGTACATCAGCTCCGGCGCGCCGCCGTCCTTGTGCGCGAGCATGAGGATGCTCGGGAACGTGTCGGCATCCGGGAAGACCGGGGCGTGGCCGAAGTCCACCAGCGACAGCGCCTCGCACTTCTCGCCGAGAAAGCGCCGCATCGCCTCGGCATAGTCGGCCTTGAGCCACTTGTTGGGAAGCACCAGCTCCAGCCGCCCGCCCTTCGCCAGAAGCTGCATGCCCGCGGCGACGAAGAACACGTAGACGTCGGCCGTGCCGTGGAACACCTCCGGGTACAGCGCCTCCAGCGCCGCCTTGTCGCGCTTGAGCGTCTCCTGCCGGATCCAAGGTGGGTTGCCCACGACCGCGTCGAACCCCGCGCGTTCCAGCGGATTGCCGTGCCTGTCGAAGAAGACCTCCGGGAACACGAGCTGCCAGTGGAACCAGTGCGACCGCGCGCGCTCGGACTGCGCCAGCTCGACCAGCGGGTGCTTCGCCAACTCCGCCGGACGCTCGATGAGCTCCACCAGCCGCCCGGACTCGAGCCGCGCGTTCTGGTCTCGCTCCTTCTCGAGCGCGCGGCCTCCCGCCTTCACGAGCCCCTTGTCCGCGGGCCGCACCCTCTCCACCGCCTCGTCCACCTGCGCGGCCAGTTCTGGCAGCAGGAGCATCGCCTGCACGTCGGCCACGTCCCGGAACGGCGCCCGCACGCCGTCGATCGCCTTCTCCAGTTCCTCCTTCACCTCGACGTCCTGCATCGTCCTGGTGTCGCGAGCCAGGATGGTGAGTACGTCGTTGATCATCACCGGCAGACGCCCGCGGAACTTCTGGGCGAACACCGGCAGCTCCGCCTGTTCCGGGGCTTTCCTCGACTTGCGCCCGTTGCGCGACACCGCCAGCGATCCCGTCCTCTCCACCGGGATGCCCAGCAGCGAGTTGCCCGCGCGCAGGTGCAGGTTCAGGAACGTCAGAGGCCGATCCCTGGCCATCGTGGCGAGCCACAGCGCGAGCTTCGCGAGCTCCACCGCCATCGGGTTCAGGTCCACGCCGTAGACGCAGTGTTCGACGACCCTCCGGCGGCTCAGCGGCAGGTCCTCCTCGGCCTCGCCCGCCTGCGCCTGCCCGTGGTCGATGCACGCCCTCGCGTAGGCCCGCGCCAGGAAATCGGTCGCCGCGAGCAGGAAGTGGCCGGAGCCCATCGCGGCGTCCACCACGCGCAGCCGCAGCAGCTCGTCCGGCGTGCGCCCGGCCGTCAGCGGCTCCAGGGCATCGCGCACCGCGTGCTCGACGATGTAGTCCGGCGTGTAGAACGAGCCCGTGACGTGCCGCTCGTCGGCCCCCGTGGCGCAGTAGACCTCGCCCGCTCGAATGAGCTCGCCCGCCGGGACGTCCTCGCCCGGCTGCACGTCGACGATCTTCTTTCGGCCGCCGCGCTCCGTCCGGATGCGCCGGTCCTTCTCGGCGCGGCGCAGGTCGTACTCCAGCAGCCCCTCGTAGATGGTGCCCAGGTGCCGGATGTCGAGGTCGCGGTAGTCGATGCGCTCGGGCTGCTCGGTGCGCGTGCGCGCCAGCAGGTCGACGGCGCGCGCGAGCGCCTCGTCGCCGGGGCCCTCCAGCGCCGCCAGCAACGGGTGCCGGCCGGCGTCGAAGAGCCCGCCGTTGTAGGGCGGGATGCCAAGGTCCTCGTCGCCCCGGTCGACGACGTCGAACAGACTGCGCAGATGGCACCAGAGCAGCTTGCCCCCGCGTGACCAGCTCTCGCCCCGGTCGCGGCGCGCGGCGATCTCCGCGCCGAGCGTGCGCAGGCTGTAGGGCTGGTAGCTCGCATCGCCGACGGGCAGCAGCTCGCGGTCCTCGGCGTAGAGCAGGAAGAGCAGCCGGTAGAGCAGCGTGAGGCACTCCTCGTGCAGCACGTCGAGCGGCTGCGGACCGCGGCGCAGAAACCCGCGCGCCAGGAGCTCCAGCGCCTCGTAGACCGAGTCCTTCAGCCCCTCGCCGACCTCATGCGCGTACGCGAGCGAGCCCTCGCGGATGCGGTCGAGCAGCGTGTGCCCGTCGGCGTCCGGCCGGTACGCCGCCGGGGAGAAGAAGAGCAGGAACCACAGGACGTGCTCGTCGTTCGGCGAGTCGAGGCACTCGACGAGGTTCACCTCGTAGAAGCGGTCGAGCCGCCCGGCCACCGAGGAGTGCGTGAGCCGCCAGCGCGCGCCGTCGGTGAGGAATCCCCACGGCAGGCCGGAGAGATGGATGTAGTCCGTGAGCTGCTGGCGCGGCGTGCGCTGCCCGCTCGACGCCGCGGTGAAGGACGTGCCCCAGGCCTTCGCCTCGCCGACGAACGCCGCGGCGCGCCCGTAGGCGTCGACGCGCCCTTCGTCGAGCTGGCGGCGCGCCGCGTCCCGGGCGGCGTCGTCGGCGAACAGCAGGTAGTCCGGATGCTCCGACGCGCCGGTGTCGGTCGCGAGCGAGGGCTCGGGATCCCAGGCCGTGCCGAGGATGCTCAGGACCGGGTCGATCCAGTGGTGGCGCAGTTGCTCTTCGTTGTACGCCGGGAGCTTGTCGCGCTCCTTGGCCAGGAGCGCGCGCAACGCGGCGAGGAGCGGAGCCGCGCCCGCGCGGGCCTCGGCCCATGCCGGCTCGGCCGGCAGCCGCCGGTCCAGGAAGTGCTGCGAGAACAGCTCGCGGTTTGCGTAGGGCGGAAGAAGGCTCATGCCAACATCCCGGAGGCGGGCGCGGCGGGCGCCCCGTTCAGGCCGCCGGGATTCTGCCACGGGGCGGGGACGTGGATGTCGGGGCGAGGGACAGGAACGATGCGCACTACGCCGGTTGAAAGCGCCCGGTCATGCGCGCCGCCGCGTGGAGCGTGCGCCGCGCGCGGCGACGGGCCCGTGTGGCAACCTGCGTCCTTCCTCGTAGAGCATGTCCGGGCACAGATCCTGCCCGTGCGGCCAGCGCACGGTTCCGCCCGCCGTGCGTACGGTCCGGAAGTAGCCGAGATCCTTCAGTTCGCGGAAGACGCCGAACTCCAGGTGGGGCCGCAGGTCGAAAACGCGCACCTCGCCCGACGTGAACGTCAGCGTGAGCGTGTGGTCCTCGTTGGCACGGACGGCGACGACGCGCGGGTTCACGGCGGACTCCTACTTCAGCGGTTCGATGGTGAAGACCGGCTCGCCGCGGGAGGCGAGTTCCCAGTCGGCCATCACATCCTCACGATGGATCTCGAGCCACGCCTGCACAAGCCGCACTTTGCCTTGCGGCAGCCGCCCCCGCAACAGGCGCCCGTCCGCGATGGCGAAGACGGCCTCGGAGTCCTGGTAGCTCACATGGACGTGAGGGAGCCTGTGCCGGCGGTTGTCTCGGAAGTACAGCGACACGAGCAACCCGTAGAACATGCTGATGGTCGGCATCTCGACGCGCGCCCTCCTGTGCCGGCGCCTGCCCGACGCCGGTGCGAGTAGCGCATGCCGCGAAAGACCGCAAGTCCGGCGATGTCGTCGCTCGAAGACGGCGAGTCCAGGCACTCGATGAGATTCACCTCGTAGAAGCGGTCGAGCCGCCCGACCACCGAGGAGTGCGTGAGCCGCCAGCGCGCGCCGTCGGTGAGGAATCCCCACGGCAGGCCGGAGAGATGGATGTAGTCCGTG
>Ga0172368_10005119_pt1 | contig 14821 bp, 9 predicted proteins | sample Lak11m_FD_114540 | JGI IMG/M metagenome (GOLD analysis project Ga0172368, IMG submission 114540) | Freshwater microbial communities from Kabuno Bay, South-Kivu, Congo - kab_022012_11m | ecosystem: Environmental > Aquatic > Freshwater > Lake | place: Democratic Republic of the Congo: South-Kivu...
CTATCCTGCCCCCCATGCAGGCCGCGGACCCCGCGGCAGCATTCCGCCGGCAGTTGAACCGGAGCGGCAACGCTGCGCTGGCGCGCGATCTGTTCGAGACCTACGGGAAAGCGACGATGTACGTGCCGGACATCGATCCGGTGCGGGCGCGCGTCGCCGACCTGGTGGGTTCTCAGTACCCTGTGCTGCTGGGCGACGCGGGCCCGCTGGCGCTCCCCGGCGATCCCCTGCCCTACCTCATTACGCTTACCGATCCGCAATTGCCCACCGAGGCGCGCGGCACCTGCCAGGGTTTGATTACCACCAACCCGCTGCCGGTCACGCCGCCGTATGTCAGGGACCCGAAGTATGGCACGGATCATTCCTTCGACGCTGACCCGACCTACGGCCACTGGACCTTTCAGCGGATGCTGCTGGCCTATGACTACGATCGTCAACAGCGCTGCTGGCGGCTGCGGTTCCGCGTGATCTGGCAGGCGGCGCCCGGCCAGGAGGACGCCCGTCTTCATCTCGCCCAGGATTGCGCCCGTTTGCTGCTGCGTCTCGACTGCTTCCTGCAGGCGTATACCGGTCTGACGCCGCGCTTCACCACCGACGGCGTCAACAACGTCTGGCTGACGGAAAAAGGCGCCGCCGGCGGGGAAACGTATGATGACAGCATTTACCTCTACAACGTCGGCGTGCCGCGGTCGCCCACCGAATGGGTGCGCGAATTGGCGCACGAATATGGGCATGAAGTGCTGCCGCCGGTAGGCGGCTACACGATGCCGGAGTGGGACGCCAACGGCTATCTCGGCGAACGACTCTTCCTGCGCTGGCTGCTGGTGAACCGCGATCCGGCGGACAGCGACGCCTGGGTGCGCGACCTGGACGCCCGCGAGATCACCTCGACGCGCATCGATGAAGTGATCCGCCGGTTTGCCGCCCTCGGCCCCGAGGCGCAGGACATGGCCGGCACGGGCAAAACGGCGATGGATGGCTTCATCGGCATGGCCTGCTACCTGGAGATCAGCCGCGGCAGCCAGTACCTGGCCAAGCTGCTGAACGTTCTGGGTACCCCGAGCTATGGTGGGCCGCGGGGATTTCTGGAGACGCTGGCGGCACAGGAAGCCTATTATCAGGACCCGGAGCATGCCATCGTGTCACTGCGGTTGCGGGAGCTGCCGGCCGGGATTCCGCTGTGGGTCTACCTTCGCGACGGTGTCTGGATGGGCGAAGCGACCGGCGGCGCGCCGGGCAGCGTCGCGGTGGACGGCAACGAGGTGAAAGTCACCGGCGCAACCTTCACCACTCCCACGCTGACGAAAGGCTGGCACCGCATCACCCTCACCCCGGTTGGGGATGCCCCCATGCCGGATGCCCTCAAGCTGGTCAGGCAATAACTCCATCAGCGTCGTCTTACACTAGGCGCCTGGTGTAAGACGACGCCAATATGCAATACCCCCCGCTGCTCATTCCACTATGGGAAACGACTCGGCGAGATTGGGAAGTTCCTCGAAGGATGGCATACCGGCCAGCGGCAGCACCATGGTGACGGTCAGACCGGCGCCGGGCACCGAATCGGCGCGCACCTCGCCGCCGTGGAAATGGATGGACTGGTAGGTCAGCGCCAGCCCCATGCCATGGCGGCCGGCCTTCGTGGTATACAGCGGTTCGAAGATATGCAGCAGCTCGTCCTGCGGCACGCCCGGCCCGGTATCGGCGATGCGGCAGACGAGATGAAGCCCGATCGTATCGAGCATGATCGTCAGGTCACCGCCATCGGGCATAGCCTGTACCGCGTTCATCAGCACATTCAATGTCGCCTGATACAGTTGATTCCTCACGCCTTGAATCGCCGGAAGGTCGGGGGCGCAGTGAAAGTGGACGCGGATATACTGCTGTTCGCATTCCGGTTGAATGATATCCAGCAACCGCTGGATCACCTCGCGGAAATCCACCGTCTCGCGCTCGGTCGAGGGTTTCCGCACCATATCGAGCATCTGTCCCACCAGCCAGTTGATGCGCTCGACTTCGTGCACCACCGTCACGCTGAATTCCTTGCGGAACTCCTCGTCGTCATACTTTTCGGGTAGCAGGTGGGCGCAAGTTTGAATCGGCACCAGCGGATTCATAATTTCGTGCGCCAGGCTGGCGGCCATTGCCCCCATTGAGCTGAAGCGCTCGGCCTGCATCTTCGCCTGCCGGAGCTCGTGAATGGCGGAGAGATCGCGAAACACCAGCAGGTGGCACTGGGCCGTCTCCCCGCTGCGGGTGAAGGGCGTCACCGATAGCAACACCGGAATCTTCTCGCCCGTTATCCGCATCATCATCGTTTCCTGCGGCTGCTCTCCCGCCGCCTCGAGCGAGGCATCGAACAGCACGCACTCGCGGATCAGCTTCCCCTCGACATCACCCGCCGCCACGCCGGTAATCAACGCGGCCGCTCGATTGAAGGTGATGATCCGCTGCTGCGGGTCGAGAGCAATGACGCCATCCTGCATGATGTGCAGCAAGCGGGCATGGTATTCGTTCATCACCTTCACTTCGTCGAAGTGGCGCACGTTATCCAGCGCGAGGGCCGCCTGCTTACCGAGAATGCGCAGGAATCCGATTTCGTCGGTCAGGTACATCTCGCCGGATTGCTTGTCATTCAGTATCAGCATTCCGCACAGCCGTTGCCCGGCGACAAGTGGAACGACGAGCGCCTCACTGCGGGCGGCCAGCAGCTCACCCAGGGCGCGCCGGGCGGGGTCCGGCTGGCGAATGAGTTCCTCCGCCAGCGCCACCTCATCGGTCTGCAGGAGATATGCGCGCAGGGCGGTCGATTCCAGCGGCAGCCGGCGCAGCTGATGTTCCCACGTGCCGACTTCGACGGCGCGCGTCAGCTCGTCATCATGTCCGGGCAGGAAGACGGCGACGCCATACGGCTCCACAGCCGCTGCCGCCTTTGCCAGCACGGTGGCAATTTCATGCTGGTCGTGCGCGGAGGCCAGTGCGTGCGATGCGTCGCGCAGTGACAGGCGAAAATCGTAGAGTCCGGTGGTGAGCAGGCGCCGCTCGGCCAGGTGTGCGATCAGCCGGTGTGCCGGGTTGAATGCCAGCGCCAGCAGGAATGCGGCGATAAAAATGCCGGTACGCGACGGCAGGTGCAGGTAGTGGATAGCCTGTTCCAGTAATGGGATCGCCGCCATGAACAGCAGCGCCAGGAGTCCGAGGGAGACACCGTATGCCAGACCTTCGCGCAGCACAACCTTGATGTCGATCAGGCGGTTGCGGATGACGCTGATCGTCGTGGTGGTAGACACGAAAAGGGACGCGATGAGTGGACCGTAGAGAGAGTAGCGAGTGGTGTGATAGACGCCGGGAATGATGGAATTGCAGATCACGCTTGCGGTGATCAGACCGACAAATCCGAGCAGGATGTAGCGGATCTGCATGCGAGCAATCCCCTGCACCATTTTACCTTTGTGGATCAGATGCACCATCGCCGTCAGTGAAGCGATGACGGCCCAGGCGCTGAACGGCAGCACCAGCCGGCCGATATCCGTCTCGATCCATTGCGGGCGAAAATAGATGCGATGCACCATCTGCGGCGACCAGGCCAGGAAGAGCCATGGCACGCCAAGGAGCGCAAATCCGAGCGCGATAGTGCGGAAGCGTACGGACAGCATGGGGAAATACGCGCAGAACCACAGCCAGCTCATGACCATGAAGGTGGCGATGAAGAAGGCGGCGCGCGCGATCCAGACCCCTGCCGCCTCGCCCATGAATGGCTGCATCACCCCGATGCAGGCGGTCCAGCAGGCGATGCACAGGAGATACCAGGCGAGATTCCGCCCCGCCGGATACGCCCGCGTCCGCTGCACGATGAGCACGACGAGCACGATCTGGTAGAGCGTCGCCAATAACAGTAAATCCTGGATTATGACAAAATACATTACTGCCCGCTTCGAACTCCAGGTTATAACCTAGAGCCTGTCCCAAAACCCACTTTCATCCTCCTAACCCGGCGGAGCCGGAACCTGAATGGGCGCATACTCATCAGTCCAATATTGATCGTGACGACCCGCTACAACTACTCACTAATCACTAATCACGAAAGCCTATCTGGCGACAATATTGACCAGCTTGCCCGGTACAACGATGATCTTTTGCACTGTCAACTGCCCGAGGTGCCGGCGCACAACCTCCGACTCCAGCGCCAGGCGTTCCAGGGCGTCGCGGTCCGTCTCCACCGGTACTGATAGTTTATCCCGCAATTTACCGTTAATTTGCACAGGAATTTCGATAGATTCTTCCGCTGCGACGGCGGAATCGTAGACCGGCCAGGCTTCCAGCGCCAGCGGTGCGTCATTGCCGAGGGCCTCCCAGATCTCGCAGGCGATGTGCGGCGCGAAGGGAGAGAGCAGCCGCACGATCATCTCCACCGCTTCGCTCCACGGAACGTTTATGTCGTCGTAAGCCTCTTCCGTGTTCGGGGTGAAGGCGTTCATCTCGTTCAGCAGCTCCATCATCGCGGAGATGGCGGTGTTGAACTGGAAGCGCTCGATGTCCACCGTCACGCGCTGGATCGTCTGGTGGATCTTGCGGCGCAGGTTGCGGCTCAGCTCGCCCAGGTCCATGATAGCGACGGTATCGCGCCAGTTCGGGTGGTAGGCTTGCCGATAAGTCGCCACGTTGCGCCACAGGCGGTTCAGGAAGCGGTTGATGCCGTCGATGCCCGGCGGCACGGTATACGGCTTATTGGTCTCCGGGTCGATGCCCCACTCCGCGCGCTCGCCCGCGGGCGCCATGAAGAGGATAAACAGGCGCGCGGCATCGGCGCCGTATGAATTCACCACATCATTGGGCGGCACCGCGCCGGAACGCTTGGACATCTTCTTGCCGCCGGCGGTGACGATGCCCTGGTTGAACAGCCGGATGAACGGTTCGTCGAAATCCACCAGCCCCAGGTCGTGCAGCGCCATGGTGAAGAAGCGCGCGTAGATCAGGTGCATGGTGGCATGCTCACGCCCGCCGATATACATATCCACCGGCATCCAATAACGCACCTCGTCCTCGTCGAAGGCCTGCTCGGACAGCTTCGGGGAGCAGTAGCGCAGGAAATACCACGAGGAGTCCATGAAGGTGTCCATCGTGTCGGAATCGCGCTTGGCCGGACCGCCGCATTTCGGGCAGGTCGTGTTCATGAAGGTCGGGCTGGTGGTCAACGGCGACTCGCCGGCGCCGGTGAACTTCACGTCCTCCGGCAACAGCACGGGCAGCTCCTGCTCGGGCACCGGCACGATGCCGCACTTCTCGCAATACAGCATCGGGATGGGCGTGCCCCAGTAGCGCTGGCGGCTGATGCACCAGTCGCGTAGGCGATAATTAATCGTGCGATGACCAATGCCTTTCACTTCCATATGGTCGGCGATGCGGTTCCACCCCACGTCACTCGGAAGGTCGTCGAACTCGCCGGAGTTCACCATCACCCCCTCCGCCTCGAAGGCGGCATTCATCAGGTCGGGGTTCAGGTCGGTGCCTTTGGGGGCGATGACGATGCGGATTGGAATATGATATTTGCGGGCGAACTCGAAGTCGCGCTGGTCGTGCGCCGGGACAGCCATGATGGCGCCGGTGCCGTATTCCATCATCACATAGTTGGCCACCCAGATCGGCACGCGCTCGCCGCTCATCGGGTTGATGGCATACGCGCCGGTGAAGGCGCCCTGCTTCTCCGGCTCGGTCGAGGTGCGGTCGATCTCGCTCATCTTCGCCACCGCGGCGCGCAGGTCGTCGACCGCCTGCTGCTGCTCGGGCGTGGTGAGCTGGTTCACCAGCGGGTGCTCCGGTGCCAGCACCATGAAGGTGACGCCGAACACGGTGTCGGGACGCGTGGTGAACACGGTCATCTTGTCCGGATGGCCTTCGATCTCCCAGGAGAACTCCACGCCTTCGCTGCGGCCGATCCAGTTCTTCTGCATGGTGATGACATCATCCGGCCACAGCAAATCCGCATGGCCGTCCAGCAGGCGCTCGGCATAGCGGGTGATACGGAAGTACCACTGCTCCATCATCCGCTTCTGCACGCCCGCGCCGCAACGCTCGCAGGCGCCGCTCACCACCTGCTCGTTCGCCAGCGCCGTCTGGCACTCCGGGCACCAGTTCACCGCGGATTTCCGTTTATACGCCAGCCCGGCGTTGTAAAGTTGAATGAAGAACCACTGGTTCCATCTATAATAGGCCGGCTCGCAGGTGATGATCTCGCGCGACCAGTCGTAGTTGTAGCCCATCGCGCGAAACTGGCTCTCCATGTTGGCAATATTTTCGAAGGTCCACTCGCGCGGGTGCACGCCGCGCTTGATGGCGGCGTTCTCAGCGGGCAACCCGAAGGCGTCGAAGCCGGTGGGGTGCATCACATTGAACCCCTCGTGCAGCTTGTAGCGCGCCACCACGTCGCCGATGGTGTAGTTGCGAATATGTCCCCAGTGCAGATCGCCCGACGGATACGCGAACATGTCGAGGAAATAATATTTCGGCCGTGCCGTCACCCGCGTCTCGAACAGGCGCGCGTCCGCCCACCGCTGCTGCCACTTCGGCTCGATCTCCAGCGGGTTGTACCGTTCACTCATCTCAGGGGCCATCTTCCCATCCTTTCACGCAACAGTATAGGAATCAGTACGGCGTCATGTCAACGCAGAAACCGTCGGGGACTGTCCCGAGCCCGCGAGACCGATGACCGTTTCCCGAGAATAATGCCGATAACGTGAACAGCGGGACTGTCCCCCCCGCGTGCGATAGGCAAGCCTGACAACGTGGGGGGACAGTCCCGCTGGTTTTACAGACGAATCCGGGGAAGGCCGCCGGCCCTGGTTACACGGGCTCGGGACAGTCCCCGGCAGTTCACACCTTCGCCGCCCAGCGCCCCACGCCGGCTGCGCGATAGATGTCATTCAACAATTGCACCGCTTTGCGCCCTTCCGCGCCGTTCACCGAGGGTTCGCGGCCTTCGTTGATGGCGCTGACGAATTCCTTGATGTTCACCACGTGGCCACCGACACCGATAGCCGCGGGGTCGGCCGCGCCGCTGTTGCTGCCGCCGCCGCCGGTGGTGTCCGCCAGCTCGTCCGGCAGCGGGGTTTCCGTCTCCAGCATGGCCATTTCATTGTCCGCCAGTTTCAGGCAGCCCTTCGTCCCACAGACGAGAATTTCCGCCGACAGACCGGGATTGGCCAGCGTGGTGGCCTGAATAGTGCCGCCGGCGCCGTTGGGGAATTTGAGCATCGCCACGCCCAGGTCCTCCGCCTCGATGTCGCGCTGCAGCGTCGGGCAATAGGCGGAAATCACTTCCGGCTGCATGCCGGTCAGCCACACCAGCCGGTCCAGCGAATGAATGCCCTGGTTGGCCAGCGCGCCGCCGTCCAGCGCCCAGGTGCCGCGCCATGCGCCGCTGTCATAATAGGATTGCATGCGATACCAGAGGCAGGAGGCGCTGGCGTAGACGATGTCGCCCAGGTAGCCTTCAGCGATGATACGCTTGGCCCGCATGCCGTTGCGCGAGAACCGGTTCTGGAAGATACCGCCCAGCGTGACGCCGCACTCCTTGCACACGCGGGTCAGCTCGTCCACCCGCTCTACGTATACATCCATCGGCTTCTCGGACAGCACGTGCTTGCCCGCCCGCGCCGCCATCATGCCGTGCTCGGCGTGCAGGCCGGAATAGGTGCACACCGCCACCGCGTCCACGTCGTTCCGCGCCAGCAGGTCGTCGATGGACCCGTGCCACGGCACGCCGTATTTCTCCCCCACCTTCTGCGCTCGCTCGGGAATACAGTCCGCCACCGCCACCAGCACCGCCGAGTCCACCTCTTTCAGCGCCTCCGCGTGAAACGGCCCGATGCCGCCGCACCCCACAATACCAAACCGGATCTGCTCCGCCATCATCTTCTCCTTCAATAAGAGCGTATTTCCTTTCACTTCGCCCCGCTGGTCGCAACTCCTCCCGGCATATTAGGTGGGTTCCCGTATCCACATGGGAGGGCGAGCGTCCCCGCGAGCCCATACGTAAGCCTACCGTCATGGGAGGGCGAGAGTCCCCGCGAGCCCCGATCCCGCGCCCGTTTCCGTCCACAATGCCTGTCTACATAATAAAACAGATGCCACATACGAGATTCATTCACGAGATAAACATCAAACGCTTACAATAACTTAAAACTCAAAACTATCTCTCGCTGGCTAATCGCTGATTTCGTGGGTATAATAACCGTAACAGGCCGCCGGGCAGCTATCATCCGTTGATTCTATCTACAGGAGGAACGCTGGCGATGGAAGACTTTTTACGCGGTGAGTTCCTGGACTCGATGGCCTTTCTGCTGCCATATCTGGGCCTTGTGGCGTTGCTGACGGCCGCGCCGGTGCTGCGGTTATATAACCTCGCGCTCGTCGAGAAGAGCATGGACCTGCGCCTGGCGCTGTTCGCCCTCGCCGCCCACCTCGTCATCGTGGTGGTGCTATGGAGGACGAAGTGGTTCGGCGTGCTGCTGCTCTATCTCGCCGCCCTGGTGCTCCTGTGGGCACTCACACTGATAGGAGGGGTCGTCTACGACTGGCTCACGCTGAAACACCTGAACGACGGCGACATCGCCCGTTATCGCTACATGCTCAGCCTCGATCCCAACAACGCCAACGCGCTGATCGGCCTGGCCAACGCCTACCTGAACCGCGGCAAGCGCGAAGAAGCCCTCGCCGCCTACGAGAAGGCGCGAGCCATCGATCCGCTCCACACCGGCGTGGCCAGCACCCGCCTGCAAGCCCTGGCCCATACCCGCATCGTCTGCAACATCAAGCAAAACGGCATGAAGATCGTCTCGCAAAACGACCGCCTGCTCAACATGAACGAGCAGGTGACCATCAAGGTCGTCGATAAGGAAGAAGATGCGGTGATACCGGAGTTGTAAGAAATAAGTGATTAGTTAGCCCGGATTATTCATGAACCGCTCGTAGCCGCATCCCTTTACGGGTGCGCGAGCGGTTCATGAATAATCCGGGTTAGTAGTGGGTGAGTAGTGAGTAGTCAGTGGTGAATATGCGCCCGGTCCGGTGGTTGAGTAGGCAAGTAAGCTCTGCGGCGGTACTCCGCCGCATTTTTCGGTTCTTTCCATTGTTCTCGCGCCGTATCGAAACCACCGCGCGTATAGGAGAACCTTTCGTGCACTGGCAATATGAGTGTGGTGGTTTCGATACGGCGCGGGAACTGTGAAAAGAAGAGTAAGGCTTTCCTGCCTACTCAACCACCGGACCGGACATCGTTCACTAATCATTTATTACTAATAATGTTTCCACATTGACAACCCCCCGCGCGCCCTCGTATAGTGGAGGGACAGGATCAGGCGGTAGTGATACGTGAACGATCTGACTCCGATTATCATAGCGTTTCTGTTGCTTTTTCAGATTTATCCCCTGCTGCGCATGTTTAATGCCTGGCTGGTCGATAAAACCATCAGCGGGCGTATGGCATTTTTTACGCTGTCCGTCCATACCATCACCATCATCGCGTTGTGGAGAGCGGGGACGCTCACTTACCTGTTGATTTATCTCATCGCCACCTCGCTGCTCTGGTTGCTGTCGCCGCTTCTGTCGCGCATCGGGGAAGCGACCAGCATGCGGCAGATGCGCGAAGAGGACTTGCAACGGTATCAGCGCCTGCTAGCGGTCGATCCGCGCAACGCCGCCGCCCACGCCGCGATCGCGGACATCCACCTGGAGCGCGGGCGCCTCGACGAGGCGATCGCCGGTTATCAACGGGCGATCGAAGCATCCCCGGAACATGCCCAGCGGGAGCAACGGTTGCTCCAGCAAGTCCTCGAGCTGCGGGACCAGCGGCGCCGGCATCGCAGCACCGGCCCCGCGCCGGCGCCGCTGGCCGACACCATGCTGTCTCTGCCGCCCGCCCCACCCGCCCCGGACGCGCCGCCCGCGCAGGCTGAGAACGCAGAGCCCGAAGCCCGACCTGCCGTCGAGCCACCCCCGGAGCCCGCATGGCACTGGTATGATGGCGCGGAGGGGATGAGTGACAAGTGATAAGTGATAAGAAGTAGTGAGTAGTTAGTGGTACGGTGGTTGAGTAGGCAGGGAAGCTCTGCGGCGGTACTCCGCCGCACTCACGGTTCTTTCCATAGCTTCCGCGCCGTATCGAAACCACAATTCACCATTCACTACACACTACTCACTACTCACCAACACAATCCAGAGGAACATCATGCTGACCGATAACATTCTCGACCTGATCGGCAATACGCCGTTGATTCGCCTGGGAGCGGAGCGCATTTTCGCGAAAGCGGAATTTCTGAATCCCGGCGGCAGCATCAAGGACCGCGTGGCGCTGGCCATGCTGGAGGGGGCGGAACGCGACGGCCGCCTGTGTCCGGACTCGGTCATCGTCGAGCCAACCTCCGGCAACACCGGCATCGGCATCGCGCTGGTCGGGCGGCTGAAGGGCTACCGCGTGCGCATCGTGATGCCGGAGGGTATGAGCGAGGAGCGGAAGAAGCTTATCCGCGCGCTGGGGGCGGAGCTGGTGCTGACCCCGGACAGCGAGAGCATCGGCGGCGCGGTGAACAAGGCGCGGCAACTGGCGGCGGAGGATCCCTGTGTCTTCGTGCCCCAGCAGTTCGAGAACCCGGACAACCCGCGCATCCACTACGAGCAAACGGCGGTCGAGTTATGGCGGCAGATGTCCGGCGACGTCGACTGCTTCGTGGCCGGCATCGGCAGCGGCGGCACGCTGCAGGGGGTGGGTCGATTCCTGAAGGAGCACAAACCAGGTGTCCGCATCGTCGCCGTCGAGCCGAAAAACGTCTCCGCCCTCCTCGGCCACGAGCCCGGTCTGCACCAGATCCAGGGTATCGGCGACGGCTTCATCCCCGCCATCCTCGACGTGAAACTGATCGATGAAGTGATCGAGGTGACGGATGAGGACGCCATCGAAACTACCCGCCAACTCGGTCGAGAGTGCGGCCTCCTCGTCGGCATCTCCTCCGGCGCCAACATCTGGGCCGCCCGCCAGCTCGCCGCCCGCCACCCCGGCCACATCGCCACTGTCCTCCCCGACCGGGCAGAACGCTACTTCAGCACGTCGCTATTGTAGAAATTACTCGAATATAGGCAAGCCGGTACGTAGTAAGCCACGCAGCCGCAGCGGAGTGGCGTTCGGATACCAGGCAAGCTTATCAATACCCGACGCCACTCCGCTTTGCTGCGTGGCTTACTACGTACCGGCTTACCTGTCTTCGAAGAGTAATTCACGCAGCACGATTTGGTAATAGCTCCCCTGCAAGTATGGTATCTTTGTGCAATCTGCTTACCCCCGAAAATGCGACCACTCGGGCATAATGGGGCCGGGAGGACTGCGGATATGGCACAATTTGCAATGAAGACCATCGTATCGGGCACGATGGAGGAAGCGAAATCGCAGGTCGTGGAGGCGTTGAAGGCGCAGGGGTTCGGGATACTGTGCGAGATTGATGTGCGGCAGACACTGCAACAGAAAATCGGCAAGGAAATCGAGCCATATCTCATCCTGGGCGCCTGCAACCCGACGCTGGCTTACGAGGCGCTGTCCGAGGAGCGCGACATCGGGCTGCTGCTCCCGTGCAACGTAGTGCTGCGGGACGTGAGCGGTTCGGTGGAGGTGGGCATCATCGACCCGGAAGCGCTGTTCGGCATACTGGATGACGACATTAAGGAACGGCTCGGTCCGAAAGCGATGGAAGCTCAGCGACGATTACGAGCAGTGGTTGAATCACTGGGTGGATGAATGGATGAAAGAGTGGAAGATTGAAAGGATGGAAAGATGGATGAATAGGCCAATCAGCATCCCCCTTTCCCAATCTTCCAGTCTTCCAACCTTCCAATCTTCCAGCCTTCCCCCCTTCCCTGCAGGAACTTGATCGCCGGCGGTCAATAGTATGGCCTGTGCATGAGACTTCCATCGAACAATACGCTGTCCGTGACGTGCCCGGCGCCGCCCGGTTGCCGGTGGTGGTGATTGCCTCGTTGATCGGCTTCTTCACCCAGTCGTTGATGGGCTATCTGGGACCGCTGTATTTTCCCGCGCAGGCGCTGCCAAAGGACGCGTGGGAGACATGGGGATTTTACAGCATCCTCGCCTGGGTGATCGGATCGCCGCTGGCGGGCGCGCTGGGGAACCACCTGGGCGAGCGCATCACCTGGGCGCTGGGATTGGCGGCCTATATCGTCGGAACGGGGATCGTGCTGTTTCTGCACGGTCAGGGTCTGCCTTCCCTCATCGGGTTGAGCCTTGCCGCCGCATTGATAGGCATCGCCGGGGCGCTGATCTGGATCGGCAGCATCTCGATGACGCAGGCGGTGCCGCCGAAGCGGCGCGGGCTGGCGAACGGTCTGATGATGGCCTCCATGGGATTCGGCGCCACCTTCGCGCCGTTTGCCGGGCGCGCGCTGATCCATGTGGGCGGCCATCTCCGGGGGACAGCCGGCGCCGGACCGTTTTACCTGCCCTTCCTGTTGTTGATCGGATTAACAGCCGTCAGCGCCGTGCTACTGTGGGGCTGGGGACAATATCCGCGCGCCGAAAAGACCGGTCCGGTCGAACACCAGGCGCTGTCGTGGACGGAGGCGTTGAAGGTGGCGCGCACGCCGATTTTTCTCTGGATCATCCTGCCGCTCTCGCTGTTGAGCTCGACATTATTCCAGGCCACGAATATTTACCTGCCGTACCGCGCCGGGGAAAGCCACATCGGGCTGATTCAAGGCGCAACAGATCATGGCTGGTCGGCGCTGATCACGCTGGGCTTCATCATGCAGCTCGTGGGCGGGCTGCTGGTAGGCCTGCTGGCGGGGAAGCGGATGTCCATCCGCATTGCCGCGCTGCTGCTGGCCGCTTTTGCCGCCTTCGGCCTGGGCATCGGCTTCGCGCCCTCCGCGCTGTGGCTCTTTGCGGCGTGCGCCCTGTTCGAGATGACGCGGCAATTCGTGCGCTGGCTGCAGACCGGCTATGTCTCCGAGCTGGTCCCCGCCGGGGTGCGTCCCACCGCCATCGGGCTGTCCGTCATGCTTAGCGGCGTAGGCGGAGTCGGCTTCACCTTCCTCATGCGCCGCCTGCAAACCCCGAATTCCCCGGCGTTCCTCACCTGGCTCCCCTTCGTGGTGGCGGCAGCCATCGGCGGGGTCGGGGTGCTGTGGCTGCTGGTGGTGAAGAAGCCGGGGAAGGAAGGATGACCGAAAGAATGTCAAGCAGCCTGAAAGGCTGCCATTCGTCAGCCCGGAGCGTTGCCCTGGGCTGACGAATTCGAGCCTTTCAGGCTCTTGCCATGACTTACACAGCGTTGGGCAAATACGCCCCCATCCCTCGCAACCGCCGCTGCAACTCCTCCATCGCAATGGCGCGCGCGTCGCCGCCGGCATCGACAGCCAGCGCCGCTGCCATGCCTGCGGCCTGGCCGGTGATGTAGCAGCCGGGCATCACCCGCACCGACGCCTGCAGGAAGCGGTCCGCGCTCAGGCAACGCCCCGCCACCAGCACGTTGGACAGCTCGCGCGGCACCAGCGTGCGATACGGGATGCCGTAGCTTTCACCTCGCGCATAGCTCATTTCGGAAATTTCCTTCACAAATCGCTGGTAATCCGCTTCGTCGTTAGGGCGCGAGACGTGGATATCCACCGGGTAGCTGTAGCGTCCGATTTCATCGTCGAAGCTGGCGCGATGCTGGAAATCCGCCAGGCAGAGCACGTAATCGCCCATGATGCGGCGGCTCTCGCGCACACCGAGCAGGGCGCCGGTGGCCACCAGCTCCATCTGCTCGAAACCCTTCAAATAGCGCTTGTAATACGCTTCATATTCACGCATCGACTTGCGGCCCCACAGCAGCGCCTCGGTCAACGAGCGCTCGTCGGTGGCGTCTACGCCGAAGGTGTGGCCGATGTTGCCGCCGCCGATGTCATCGCTCACCTGCCACATGCCCGGCAGGTGCTTGTCGCAGTAGCTGAAGACGCCATCCTTATACGCCTGCTCGACGAATTGATTTTGCGGCCCAATGCCGGCATGGCGGAAAGCCTCGAAATCGACGTTCGCCCACAGCGAGCAGAGGGTGCCCGGCATCATCGTGCCTTCCGCATCGCCCTTCTCGAAAGGCGCCCCCGCCCAGGCTGCCAGGTCGCCGTCGCCGGTGCCGTCGATGAAAACCTTCGCCCGCACGGCGAACAAGCCGCTTTTGCCCCAGAGGATCGCCGTATTAACGCGGCTGTCTACTCTCTCCACGCCGATGAGGTGGGTATGGAAGGTGAAGCCAACACCGGCCTCCTGCAGCATATCGTCATATACGCGTTTCAGCACCTCGGCGCGGATCGAATAGCCGCCTGTGCGCTGTGCCGGATCGACCGGCGACGTGGTGCCCCCGGCGGCGATGAGCCGGTCGAGCAATTCTTCGCCAAAACCCGCGGCGAGAAAGTTGATGCCGTCGCCGAACTGCATGAACGCCGGCACCAGCCCGCAGGTGCCCATGCCGCCCAGGCACGCCTGCCCCTCGGCGAGGAATACCGTCTTCCCCTGCCGTGCCGCCGTCACCGCCGCCGCGCATCCGGCCGGACCGCCGCCGGCCACGAACACATCCACTTCATGGCGCACCGGCACACTGCGTTCGATATGAATCGCGGAATCTGTCATCGCAATGCTCCCCTTGCTGCCCGGAATCTCCATAGTCAGATACCTCCGGCAAAGCCGGAGGCTTGAAATTTGTGAACCGCTCAAAGCGGTGTTCTGTTACTTGATTATGAGCCTCCCAAGGAGGCCACTACTCTCCAAGCCGGAGCTGGTCTAGGC